>JABAOG010010770.1_pt2 | contig 21398 bp, 20 predicted proteins | sample 7062131 | NCBI WGS metagenome assembly JABAOG01 (sample SAMN14538629, study PRJNA623070) | marine sediment metagenome | biome: marine biome [ENVO:00000428]; feature: marine pelagic biome [ENVO:01000023]; material: deep marine sediment [ENVO:00002113] | place: India: Arabian Sea | collected...
TGCTCATCGGCGAGCAGTCGGCCGAGCGCGTGAAGTGCACCATCGGCAACGCGCACCCGGAAGAGGAGCCCACCACCATGGAGGTGAAGGGCCGCGACCTGGTCGCCGGCGTGCCCAAGACGGTCGTCGTCAACGGCGACGAGATCCGCGACGCGCTGAGCGAGCCGATCAACGCCATCGTCGAGGCGGTGAAGATCGCCCTCGAGCGCACCCCGCCGGAGCTGGCCGCGGACATCGTCGACAAGGGCATCGTGCTCACCGGCGGCGGCGCGCTGCTCCGCAACCTCGACGTGCTGCTTCGCGAGGAGACCGGGCTGCCGGTCATGGTCTCCGACGACCCGGTCTCCGCGGTCGTGCTCGGGTCCGGCAAGACGCTGGACCACCTCGAGCTGCTGAAGGAAGTCACCATTTCGTAGCCGCGAAGCGGCGCACGAAATCCCGTGCCCTTGCCCATGCCCCTGCCCTTGCCCGACAGCAATGACCGCAGGAGGCCCCAGGAATCCACGCGCTCCCGGGCGCGTTCCAAGCCGACCGAGCTCTGCCCATGAGCTACTTCCGCCGATTTCGAGACGCCGCCATCAGCGTGGCGCTCCTCATCATCCCCTTCCTCTTCCTGAGCGCGAACCTCAGCGATCCGGCGGACACGTCCATCATCGACGACGCCTTCCTGCAGCTCAGCCGACCGGTGCAGTACCTGGCCACCGAGACCGCCGACGCGGTCAGCGGCGTGGTCGAGGAGTACGTCTACTTGGTCGACGTGAAACGGGACAACGAGCGGCTCCGCCTCGACGCCGCGCGCCTCGAAGAGGAGAACCGGCTGCTGCGCACCGAGGCCCGGGAGAACCAGCGGCTGCGCGACCTGCTCGCGCTCCGCGAGCGGCTCCGCGGCGACACCATCGCCGCGCGGGTCATCTCCAAGGAGATCTCCCCCTACTTCCGTGTCGTGCGGCTGCGTCTGGACCGAGGCGCCCGGGATCGCGTGCGTGCCGGCATGCCGGTGGTCAGCGCCCAGGGCCTCGTCGGTCAGGTGCGCCGCACCTTCGGCCGGCACGCCGACGTCCGCCTGACCGTCGACCGGGAGAGCGCGGTCGACGTGATCGTCCAGCGCACCGGTGCTCGCGGCGTGCTCCGCGGCACCGGCGAGAGCGACCGCTACGCTGCCCGCATCCAGTACCTGCAGCGCGACGATGAGATCGAGGTCGGCGACGAGGTCTACACTTCCGGCCTCGGCCGCCGCTTCCCGGCGTCGATCCTCGTCGGGCGGGTCAGCCGGGTCGAGCGCGCCGAGTTCGGCCTCTACCAGGAGGTGGAGGTCGCCCCGACCGTCGACTTCTCCGCGCTCGAAGAGGTGCTCGTGCTCACGGAGGGCGCTCGGGACACCAGCCGCGAAGAAGGCGGCGATCGGGAAGAGCCGTGAGCCCCTGGACTCGCAGCGCGCTGCTCGTGCTCCTCGGCCTCGGCCTGCTCCTCGTGCAGTCGGTGCTCGCGACCGTGGTGCCGATCTACCCCTTCATCCCGATGTTGATCCTCCCGGTGCTCATCTACCTGGGGGTGTCGCCGGAGGTACACCTGGTGCGGGGCGCGCTCCTCGCGTTCTTCCTCGGCTACCTCTACGACCTCTTCAGCGGCAACCTGATGAGCCTGCAGACCTTCGTGGCGGTGGCGACCTTCATGCTCGCGCGCGGCGCCGGGCTGCGGCTCTTCCTGCGGAGCCCGAGCTTCCAGGTGCTCCTCACCTTCATCGTCGCCGTCCTCGCCGGCGGCGCGACCATCGCCCTGCGGACGATCTTCGCCGACAACGCGCCCTTCCCCTACGGCGGGGTGCGTGAGACGGCGACCCTGCTCGTCGCTCCGGCGATCGCCACCGCCCTCGCGGCGCCGCTGGTCTTCCCGGCCGTGCAGCGCATCGAGGCCACGGCGCCCAAGCGCCAGGAGGCCACGAGCTGATGCTCCTGAGCCCCCGCAGAGAGGTCGGCGAGTTCCGCAAGCGCTACAAGTGGATGGGGCTGGTCGCGGTGATCGTCTTCTCGGTGATCATCGGCCGGGTCATCCAGTTGCAGGTCGCCCAATACGACGAGTGGGCGGCGCGCGCCCAGGAGAACATCACCAAGACCATCCCCCTGCCGGCGACACGCGGGGTGCTCCGCGACACCGCCGGGCGCGTGGTCGCGACCAACCGGCCCTCCTACCTGGTCTACGTCACGCCGCAGCTGATGACCTCGGAGCACGTCGACCTCTTCGCCGACCTGATGAACATGGACGGCGAGGAGCGGCAGAGCTTCGAGCGCCGCCTGCGTGAGGTGCCCAACCGGCGGCGCACGCATCAGATCGAGTTCTTCGACGACATCGATCGGGAGCAGCTCGCTGCGCTCGAGACTCATCAGAACGAGCTCCCCGGCGTCGACGTCGTTTCGCGGCCGGTGCGCACCTACCCCTATGGCGAGCTCGGCGCGCACATGATCGGCTACGTCAACGAGGTCAGCGCCGACGACTACGTCGTCTACGCCGTCCCCGAGCAGATGGAGTCGGAGGACGTGCAGCGGCTCTCCGAGCTGCTCGAGCTCGAGGGGGAGGAGCGCCGCGCGATCATCGCCAAGCTCTCCGAGCGCTCCCGGGAGCCGGTCGAGGTGCTCCGCCCGCCGACCCCGAAGCAGTTCTGGCGGGTCTACACGAGCGCCGCCGCGCTACCCGGGGTGGAGCTCGTGGCCGAGCCGCTGCGCTCCGGTCGCCGGACCCGCACGGAGGGCGCCGACGAGTCGCCCTACCGGCCGGGGAGCGTCGTCGGTCGGATGGGCCTCGAGGCCTGGGGTGAGCGCTTCCTCCGTGGTCGCGCCGGCTACCGGCGCATGTTGGTGGACGCGACCGGCCGTCGGCAGATGATCGATCCCCGCCTCGCCCGGAGCCGCGAGGAGCACACACCGCCGCAGCCGGGGATGGACCTGGTCCTCACCATCGACATGGAGCTGATGAACACGCTCAAGCGCGCCTTCGCCGGCCATCCCTCCGGCGCGGCCGTGGTCGTGGACGTCAACGGTGGCCGAGTGCGCGCGCTCTACTCCAAGCCGAGCTACGACCTGAACGGTTTCATCGCCGGCCTGAGCCACGAGGAGTACCACGAGCTCGAGTCCAACCCCTTCCGCCCGCTCATCGACAAGACCCTCTACGAGTCCTACTTCCCGGGCTCGACCTTCAAGCCGGTGAGCGCCCTCGCCGGACTGGCCATGGACGACTTCGATCCCAACGAGCGGGTCGAGTGCATCGGCTACTACGAGATCGGCACCGACCGGAAGCGCTGCACCTCGGCCCACGGCGAGGTGGACATGCACCAGGCGCTGGTCCAGTCGTGCAACGTCTACTTCTACCACCTGGCCGAGCAGGTCGGCCTCGAGCGGCTGAACGATTGGGCTCGTCGCTTCGGCCTCGCGTCGCGCACCGGCATCGGCATCAACAGCGAGGCGAGCGGCTTCCTCGCGACCCGCGAGTGGTACGAGGAGCACTACGGTCGCTACCGGGTCGGCTACACGCTCAACACCGCGATCGGCCAGGGCAACACGCGGGCGACGCTGCTGCAGCTGGGCCTCGCCTACGGCGCGCTCGCCAACGGGGGCACGCTCTGGGCGCCACAGATCGTGGAGTCCATTCGCGAACCGGACGGCACCCTGGTGGAGGAGTTCCCGACCCAGGCGCGCCGGGACCTCGAGGTCCCCGAGGAGCACATGGATCTGGTCACCCGCTCGCTCTTCGGTGTCGTGAACGTGCAGAGCGGCACCGCCTATGACGCGCGCATCGAGCACGGGGTGACGGTCTCCGGCAAGACCGGTACGGCGGAGATCGCGCCGGGCCGACCGCGTACGGACATCGACCCGGACCGGGCCTGGTACTTCAACCGGAGCCACGCCTGGTTCGCCGGCTACGCGCCGACCGAGGACCCGCAGGTCGCCATCGTGGTCATCGTCGAGCACGGCGGCGCCGGTGGTCGGGCCGCCGCGCCGATCGCGATGCAGGTGTTGCAGGAGTACCTGGGCAACCAGTCCACCACCGCCGCCGTGACGGCCAGCGCCGGTGACCTCGCCCGCCGGGGGAGGGGTGGCTGATGGCGCTCGTCCGCACACTCCGAGACCAGTTCGACTGGGGTCTCTTCGTCACCAGCTGCGCCATCGCCGTGCTCGGGGTGGTCAACCTCTACAGCGCGTCGAGCGCTGCCGGCGCGCGGGCCGACATCTACATCCAGCAGATCTACTGGCTCACGCTCGGGGCCGGCGTGGCGGTGCTCGTCGTCGCCATCGACTACCGGAACTTCGAGCGCAACGCGTGGGCCATCTACGGCGCCGGCGTGGTCTTGCTGGTGCTGGTCTTCCTGCTCGGCCGGAGCATCCGCGGATCGACGCGCTGGATCTCCATCGGCGGCTTCTCGCTCCAGCCGAGCGAGCTGATGAAGATCTTCCTGATCATCGCGCTCGCGAAGTACCTGCACCACGACCCGAAGACCGACGGCCGAACGCTCAAGGACCTGGTCGTGCCGGGGCTGATCCTCGCGGTGCCGATGGGTCTGATCCTCGCCCAGCCGGATCTGGGCACTGCGCTGATCTGCGCCTTCATCTTCGGCTCGATCATGGTGCTGACGAACCTGAAGCTCCGCTCGCTGGTGACGCTGGCGGCGGCCTTCGTCTTCAGCGCTCCGCTCACCTGGGCCTACCTGCTCAAGGACTATCAGAAGGGTCGGCTGATCGCGTTCTGGGATCGGCTCACCGGCAACGAAGCGGACATCCTGGACACCGGCTGGCACACCCACCAGTCGCTGGTGGCGATCGGCAGCGGCGGCCTCACCGGCAAGGGCTTCATGCAGGGGACCCAGAACCAGTTCCGTTTCCTGCCGGACCAGCACTCGGACTTCCCCTTCTCGGTCTGGGCCGAGGAGCAAGGGCTGCTCGGCTCGCTGCTCATCGTGGGCCTCTACGTCTTCCTGGTGCTCTGGGGGCTGCGCATCGCCTCGCAGGCCAAGGACCGCTTCGGCGCCGTGGTCGCGGTCGGGGTCAGCGCGATGCTCTTCTGGCAGGCGATCATCAACGTCGGCATGGTCTGTGGCCTGCTGCCCGTCGTGGGCATGACCCTCCCGCTCTTCAGCTACGGCGGCTCGTCGGTGCTGACCACGATGATCGGCCTCGGGCTGTTGATGAACATCAGCATGCGCCGCTTCTCCCACAGCTGACCTTCCGCTCGATCCGTTTGCAGCTTCTGCCTCGCACAGCTGTGCGAGGCAAAGGCGAGGACCGGGCGCACTGGGCAACGAGAGCCGGACGGGATCCGGTCGATCGGGCGGGCGAGCGTGACAAACGTTCGCAGCGGGGTCGCTGGACCCCGCGCGGATCTGCGCGATCGTCCAGCTGCCGTGGAGAATTCTCACGTTCTTCGGTGTGACAGGGGTCGTGGAGGGGCCGGCACGGTCGTTGCGTAAGTCTCCCTCACCATGTCCCTCCCCACCCCCAGGAGGGCATTCCGGCTGGGTGCGTTCGCCCTGGCAGGGGTGCTCTGCGCCTGCAGCGGCGAGATCGGCGACCCGAACGGGGACCCGCCCCCGGGCGCCGCGCCCCGCTGCGACGTCGCGTCGGTGCCCGAAGGACCGATCCGGCGGCTCACCCGCGACCAGTTCGACCGCACGGTCCGCGATCTGCTCGGCGACACCACCGCCCCCGCGCGGGCCTTCCCGCCGGACGACGACACCGAGGGCTTCCACGTCGGCGGTGTGGCCTCGAGCCTCTTCGTCGAGCAGGAGGCGATGGTCGCCGAGACCCTCGCGGAGGTCGCCGCCGCCGACATCCTGGCGAGCTCGAGCTGCGACCTCGGCGTCGCGACCTGCCGCGACGGATGGCTGACCGACTTCACCCGCCGCGCCTACCGCCGGCCGCCTACCGAGGAGGACCTCGAGCGCCTGCGCACCGTCTACGACGTCGGCGCCACCGAGGTGGGCGTCCAGACCGGCGTCCGCCTGGTGGTCCAGACCGTCCTGATGAGCGCGAGCTTCCTCTACCACGCCGAGGTCGCGCCCGAGGGCACCGAGGCGGGCGACGTGGTGCTCGTCGAGGACTTCGCCCTCGCCAGTCGCCTCTCCTATTTCCTCTGGGCCTCGATGCCCGACGACGCGCTCCTGCAGGCCGCCGCCGAGGGCCGGCTCCGCGACCGCGAGGGGCTCCTCGACGAGGCGCGCCGGATGCTCGCCGACCCGAAGGCCCAGGACGGCTTCCGCTCCTTCACCAACCAGTGGCTGCGGGTCGACCAGATCGATCGCATCGAGAAGGACGGCTCGGTCCATCCGGACTTCGACGCCGCGACCGCTCGCGATCTGCGCGCCTCTCTGGAGGCCTTCCTGGATGACGTCTGGGAGAGCGGTGACGGTCGCCTGCTCTACACCGCCGACTTCGGCTACGTGAACGCGCGGCTGGCGCCGATCTTCGGCCTCGACCCCGCCGACTTCGGCGAGGAGCTCGAGCGAGTCGCCCTCGACCCGGAGCAGCGCTCCGGGCTGCTGACTCACCCGGGCTTGCTCGCGCTCAACTCCAAGGCCAACCAGTCGGACCCGATCCACCGCGCGAAGTTCGTCCGTGAGCGGCTGCTCTGTCAGCACTTGCCCTCGCCGCCCGACGACCTGACCGTGGTCGCGCCGGACCCGGCCCCGGGGCTGACCACCCGCGAGCGTTTCGCCGAGCACTCCAGCAACCCCGCGTGCGCGGGCTGCCACACGCTCCTCGACCCGCTCGGCTTCGGCTTCGAGCACTACGACGCGATCGGCGCGTGGCGCGACACCGAGGAGGGCACCGCCGTCGACGCGAGCGGCCAGATGAACGGCACCGAAGACTTCGACGGCGAGTTCTACGGGGCGGTCGAGCTCGCCGACCGGATGATCGAGAGCCAGCAGGTGCGCACGTGCGTGGCTCAGCAGCTCTTCCGCTTCGCGCTGCAGCGAGTCGAGACCACCACGGACCAGTGCAGCCTCGACGCCATCGAGGCGACGGTCGAGGGCGGCTCCCTCGATCTGGGAGAGCTGATGCTCTCCATCGTCGGCTCCGACGCCTTCCGTTTCATGCAGGTGCCCGAATCATGACCGACTTCGAACAGCACGCGCCCTCGAACGAGCAGCGGCGGAGGCTCCGCAAGAACCGCATCGGCCGCCGGGCCTTCGCCAAGAGCGTCGGCCTCGGTGCCCTCGCGCTCCCCTACGTGGCCTCCCTCGGCAGCAGCCGCGCGCAGGACGGCGAGATCCCCAAGCGGCTGCTGGTCTTCTTCTCGCCCAACGGCAGCGTCGGCGAGNNGAGCGGGACTTCGCGCTGAGCACGATCCTGCAGGACCTCGAGCCCTTCAAGGATCGGCTCACGATCATCGAAGGCCTCGACATGCGCTCGTCGCGCTTCGGTCCGGGGGATGGCCATCAGGTGGGCATGGGCCACATGCTCACGGCGACCGAGCTCCTCCCCGGCGACACGATGGGCGGCTGCGACTCCTGCGCGCCGGTCAGCTGGGCGGGTGGGATCTCCATCGATCAGAAGATCGCCAACCACATCGGCACCACCACCCCCTTCCGCTCCGTCGAGCTCGGGGCGCGGACCGGCGGAAGCAACGTCTGGACCCGCATGAGCTACGCCGCGCCGGGCGAGCCCATCCCGCCGGAGGACGATCCCTATCGCGCCTTCGAGCGGCTCTTCGCCGACCTCGACACCGACCCCGGCGGGGCCGCTCGCCGGCAGCTGCTCCAGGGCAGCGTGCTCGACGCGGTGCAGGCCGACTTCTCGTCGCTCCAGCGGCGCCTCGGCCGCGAGGACCGGGAGCGCTTGCAGACGCACCTCGACGTGATCAGTGACCTCGAGTCGCGGCTCGCGAGCGCCGGCACCATCGGCGCCGCCTGCGAGGCGCCGATGCTCGGCGACCGGATCGATCCCACCCGGGACGAGAATTTCCCGATGACCGTCGACCTGCAGATGGACATCATCACCGCCGCGTTCGCCTGCGATCTGACCCGGGTCGGCTCGCTGCAGTGGACCCGCTCGGTGGGTAACATCGCCTTCCCCTGGATCGGCGTGCCGGACCGGCACCACGACCTGAGCCACGAGGGCGACGGGAACGCGGATGCGCTGAGCAAGATCACCGAGATCAATCGCTGGTACGCGGGCAAGCTCGCCGAGCTCTGCGCGCGCCTCGACGCCATCCCCGAGCCGGGGGGCACTCTTCTCGACAACACCCTGATCATCTGGGTGAACGAGCTCGGCCGCGGCAACAGTCACACGCGCAACGACCTGCCCATCGTCATGGCGGGCAGCGCCGGGGGCGCCTTCGACACCGGTCGCTACCTGCAGATGGACCGCTCCCACGCCGATTGGCTGCGAACGCTGGGCATGGGCTTCGGCCTCCCGGACGAGCCCTTCGGCAAGGCCGAGGTCAACGATGGGGCGATGACGACCCTGCTCGCGTAGCCAGCGGCACCGTCGCGCTGCGCTCGGGCGTGGGCGCGCTATGCTCCGCGCGCGATGAACGCGTGGCGCGAACAGATCACCACCTACGGCGGCGTCGGCTTGATCGCCGGGCTGGTGCTCATCGTCCTGCTCCTGCCGCTCCTGCCGCGGGGCGAGCGGCGAAAGGTGAAGTGGCCCGCGCTCCTCCTGGCGGTCCACGTCGGAGTCCTGGCCGTTCGAACGGCGGTCTCCGACGACGCCGCGGCGCAGAAGGCGCTCTACATCACGTCGATCTTCTTCCTGCTCGCCTCGATCGCGCGGAGCACCCACCTCCTCCTGGTCCACTCGCTGGTGCAGCGGATGAGCTCGGGGCCGTTGCCGCGGATCGTCGGCGACCTGATCCAGGCGATCTTCTTCCTGATGGCGATCCTGGCGACGATGCACGCCGCCGGGGTCGAGCTGAGCTCGATCCTCACGACCTCGGCGCTGCTCACCGCCGTCATCGGTCTGAGCCTGCAAGACACGCTGGGGAACCTCTTCGCCGGACTCGCCATCCAGCTGCAGCAACCCTTCCGCGTCGGCGACTGGATCCAGTGGGACGAGAGCGATCTGAACATCGGCCGGGTCACCGAGATGAACTGGCGCGCGGTCACCGTGGTCACCCTCGAGCACGTCGAGATCACCGTCCCCAACTCCACCCTCGCCAAGGCGGGGCTGAGCAACTTCTCGGCGCCGGCGAAGGAGGCGCGCCGGCACGTCGTGGTGTGGGCGCCGCCGGAACGCTCTCCGCGCGAGATCCAGCGGGCCCTCATCCTCGCCCTGGACGGGGTCAAGGGCGTGCTGAGCTCACCGCGGCCTTCGGCCATCACTCTCGAGTTCACCGAGCGGGGCGTCGCCTACTCCCTCCGCTACTTCATCCGCGACTTCGAGCGCCGCGACATCATCTCGGGCGAGGTGCGCGACCGGGTCTGGTACGCCCTCGATCGCCTCGGCATCCGGATCCCCGCGCCGATGCGCACGGTCCACCTGCACGAGGTCACCGAGGAGTCCCTCGAGCACGAGGAGGAGCTACGCGTCGAGCACCTCGAAGACGAGCTCCNNCCGCGCCGTCGGCTTCCTCGACGTGCTCCCCAGCGAGTCGCTGCACCAGCTGGCGGAGAAGGTCCAGGAGCGTCGCTACGCACCGGGCGAGCGCATCATCCGCGAGGGCGACGAGGGCGAGGAGCTCTTCATCGTCCGCCAAGGGCGGGTGCGCGTGGAGGTCGGTGGGCGCCGCCGCAAGGAGGTCGCGCGCCTCGGCAAGGGGCAGTTCTTCGGTGAGATGTCGCTGATGACCGGCGCCGAGCGGCGGGCATCCGTCTCCGCCATCGACGAGGTGGTGGTGCTGGTGATCGGCAGGTCGGGGCTCCGGCCGGTGCTGAGCGAAGCGCCGGAGCTGGCCGAGCTGATCAGCGAGGCGCTCGCCGAACGGCAGGCCGAGCTGGAGGAGGCGGACTCGCGCGTGACGCTGACCGAGGCGCCGGTGGAGCAGAGCGGCATTCTCCTCCAGAAGATCAAGCGGTTCTTCTCCCTGGGGCACCACGATGACTGAAGCGACGCGCGTGGGCGTGGTGCAGATGACCTCGAACGACGAGGTCGACCGGAACCTGGACATCGCCGAGCGGCTGGTGCGTCGGGGCGCCCGCGATGGCGCGCGGCTGCTGGTCCTCCCGGAGTGCTTCGCTCAGCTCGGCCGCGAGGAAGACAAGCTCGCGGTCGCCGAGTCGCTCCCCACCGAGGGCGGCGAGCCGGGACCGATCCTCGCCCGCTGCATGGGCTGGGCGAAGGAGCTCGGGGTCGAGCTGGTGCTCGGCGGTTTCTGGGAGAAGGGAGCCGACGAGCGGCACCCCTACAACGCCTGCCTGCACGTCGACGCGATCGGCGCGCTGCGCGCCGCCTACCGGAAGATCCACCTCTTCGACGTCGACCTCGCCGACGGCACCAAGTTGCTCGAGTCGGAGACGGTCGGTCGCGGTGATCCGGACCAGGTGGTGGTCACCGACACCGCCTTCGGGAAGCTCGGTCTCACCGTCTGCTACGACCTGCGCTTCCCGCAGCTCTATTTCCGCCTCGTGGACGCCGGGGCCATCGCCCACGCGATCCCCGCGGCCTTCACGCTGCACACCGGCAAGGATCACTGGCACGTGCTCCAGCGGGCGCGCGCCATCGAGACCCAGAGCTACGTGCTCGCCGCGGCGCAGGTCGGTCGCCATCGCCGGGCCGACGGCTCGGGTCGCCGGGTCTCCTACGGCCACGCGTTGATCGTCGATCCTTGGGGCACGGTCCTCGCCGAGTGCGGCGAAGGGGAGGGCGTCGCGATCGCCACCGTCGATCCGGCGTACGTGGAGCAGGTGCGCACCCAGCTCCCGAGCCTCCGTCACCGACGGATCGACTGAAATCCGGGCCGGGGCTCACCCGTTGGAAGATCATGAGACGCAGCCGACGGCGCTGGCTCCGCATCCTGGGCGTGCTCGCGCTGCTCTATGGCGCGGTCTGCCTGCTGATGGCGTGCTTCGAGGAGTCGCTGCTCTTCCACCCGACCACCCTGCCAGGGGCGGCCGCCGAGCGGCTCGCCGCGCTCCCCCACGTCGAGCCACTGACCATCGCGTCGGCCGATGGCACCACCCTCCGCGGTTTCTTCGTGGCCGGCGAAGGGCCGGCGCCACGGCCGACGTTGATCTACTACGGCGGCAACGCCGAGCCGGTCTGGCGGCGGGTCCAGGGAGGCTCGGTGCCCCGACGGTTCAACGGCGTATACGTCTCCTATCGCGGCTACGACCGCTCCGGAGGGGAGACCGGTGCGGAGGCCCTCCTCGCGGACGCCCTCGCGGTCCACGACCACGTCGCGGGGCGCACCGACGTCGCCGCCCATCGGATCGTGGTCTGGGGCACCAGCCTCGGCTCGGGCCTGGCGACCCACGTCGCCGCCGAGCGCTCGGTCGCCGGGGCGGTGCTCTTCTCCCCCTACGATCGGTTGTCCGCGGTGGCGGCCGGTCACTATCCCCTGCTGCCGGTCCGGTTGCTGATGCGCAACGACATCGACTCCGCCGGCAAGGCGCCCTCGATTCGTGCGCCGGTGCTGATCGTTCACGGCGACGCCGACTCGGTGATCCCCGTCGAGCACGGCGAGGCGCTCGCCGATGGCTGGGGCGGCCCGGTCGAGCTCCGTCGCATCGAGGGGGCGGGGCACAGCGATCTCGAGTCTCGCCGCGAGGCCCGCGCCTTCCTCCACCAGTTCCTTCGCCGCACCGTCCTCGAGCGGTGAGCGTGGCGCGCCGACGAGCGCGTGGGGATCTGCCCCACGAAGGGCTCGGCACCTCGGTGGCCCACCGCCCGGCACGGCCCCTGCAACCCCTCGTCGTGTTCATCGAACACCACACGACGAAAGGAGAAGCGATGAATTGGGAACAGGTACGCGGCCAGTGGCAACAGGTGAAGGGCCAGATCCGCCAGAAGTGGGGCAAGCTCACCGACGACGACCTCGAGACCGCCGCCGGCGATCGCGAGCGTCTGGTCGGCAAGATCCAGGAGCGCTACGGCGAGAAGAAGGAGGAGGTCCAGCACAAGGTGGATCAGCTCATCGCCTCGCTGTGATGCGCAGATTCAGCGGCCGAGGAGCTCCCGGGCGATCAGCATGCGCTGCACCTCGGAGCTGCCCTCGTAGATCCGGGTCACCCGGTGGTCCCGGTAGAGGCGCTCGATCAGGTACTCCTCCGAGTAGCCATAGCCGCCGTGCAGCTGGAGCACTCGGTCGACCACTTGGTCGACCGTCTCGGTGGCGAAGACCTTCGCCATGCTGGACTCGCTCCGCGCCTCGTGGCCCGCGTCGAGCCGACGCGCGGCGCGGAGCGCGAGGAGCCAGGCGGCGTCCATCTGCGTTCGGCAGTCCGCCAGGACGAAGCGGGTGTGCTGGAAGTCGGCGATCCGGGTGCCGAACGCCTCCCGTTCGCTCACGTAGCGAAGCCCCTCCTCCATGGCGGCCTCGCCGATGCCGAGCGAGAGACCGGCGATGCCGACGCGGCCGGCGGTCAGGCCCCGGAGCGCTGCGCGATAGCCCTCGCCCGGCGCGCCGATCATCGCGTCGTCGCCGACGACGACCCCGTCGAGGTGTAGACCCACGGTCCCCGAGGCGCGCTGACCCATCTTCCGCTCTGCCTTGCCCGGCTCGAGCCCCTTGGCGCCGGCCTCCACCACGAAGGCGGAGACGCCGCGCGCGCCGGCGTCGGGATCGGTCTTGGCGAAGACCAGGTAGAGGCCGGCGTGGGCACCGCTGGTGATCCACATCTTCGATCCATCGATGCGCCAGCCGCCGTCGACCCGGGTGGCGGTGGTCTTCATCGCGCTCGCGTCCGACCCGCAGTGGGGCTCGGAGAGACAGAAGCTCATCGCGCCCCGCTCGCCCTCGGCGAGCGGACGGAGCCAGCGCTCCTTCTGCGCGTCCGTCGCGACCTGGGCGAGCACGACCGCCGAGAGGTTCGACGCCGCCACGATCACCGCGCAGGTCGCGTCGTGACGGCCGAGCGCTTCCATCACCAGCAGGTAGGCCACCGAATCGATGTCGGGACCGCCGTTGTCCTCCGGGACCTTGAGGCCCATGAGGCCCATCTCGGCCATCTCGTTCACCAGCTCGGAGGGGAACTGATGGCTCCGGTCCCGCTCCGGGGCGCCCGGGGCGCAGCGCTCGCGGGCGAAGCGGCGGACCGCGTCGTAGAGGGCGAGCTGGTCTTCGGTGAAGGGGAGCTCGAAGCGAGCGAGATGCGCGGGCAGATCCATTCGCCGATGGTCGGCCACCTGCCGTCGATGCGCCGTGCGCTCCCGCTCAACGACCGCGTTGCCCGGTGCGCCTCCCTTCGCGCTACCGTGCGGCGCGATGGGTCTGCATGTGCTCCGCTGGGTCGGCCTGCTCGAGGGGCTCTCCTTCGTACTGCTCCTCTTCGTGGCGATGCCGCTGAAGTACGTCTGGGGCGAGCCCCTCGCGGTTCGCTACGTGGGCATCGCCCATGGGGCCCTCTTCGTGCTGCTGGTCTCCCTCATCCTGCAGGTCGGGCCGGCAAGCGGCTGGTCTTGGAAGCGATGCGCCGCCGGCGTGGCGGCGGCCTTCCTCCCCTTCGGTCCTTTCTTCTTCGACCGGACCGTCCGCCAGGCGATCGACGACGCCGACTGAGAGGCGCCGGTGACGGAAAAGCGAGCGCCGGCGGGCACGGGGCCCGCCGGCGCTCTGGGGGGGAGGAGGAGTGGAGGAGTGGAGGGGGAAATCAGAGGGGATCAGAAGGGGCCGTGGCCGGCGCGCTTCTCCGCGCCGCGCTCGCCGCGCTCGCCGCGCTCGCCGTGGCGCTCGACGCGCTGGTAGCGGGCCGCCCGGGCGCGCTCGCCGCCGCGCTCACCGGCCTCCGCGCGGAGGCCGCGCCGCTCGGCGTTCCGGGCGTGCACCGCTCGGGCTCGGGCCAGACCCCGGGCCGCGTGAGCGTTGGCCCGCTCTTCGGCACGGTCGAGGCCGGTGGCGTGGCCCGGGCCGCGCTCGCTCGCCTCGTCGGCGTCGTCGCTCTCGGCGACCGCGCTCTCGGCCATCTCGGGCACCTCACCGCTGGGGAGCTCGAGCAGCGCCTCGCTCGGCAGGGTGTCGATGACCTCGGGGGGCAGGCTGGCGGTCACGTCGCCCATCCCGGGCTCGGCGGCGGAGGCGGACACGAGCGGGGTCGTGTCCATCGGGCTGCGGGCGTCCTCGAGGGCCAGGGCCGCACCGCCGGTGCCGACGGCCGCCGACAGCGAGAGGACCTTCACGAGGTTGGGAACGTTGCTGAGTAGGGTCGTGATGGACATGGGCGTTTCTCCTTTTCGAGCCAGCCACCTCGCCGGCTCATGAGGAGAGACGCCCCCTTTCTGAAGGAGTCCTTAAGGGCCCGGAGAAAAAGCACCCACCCAACGGAAATCCACGTCTTATCAGTGGCTTGTCGGCTCGGTCGCGGCAGCGGAGCACGCCGTGCTCGCCGACGAGGCCACGCCGGCCCGGCCCTCCCCCCAAGAAAAGTGCATGCCGAGGCCACTCCGAGGCGGCGGGCCGCAAGAGCGTCGGAGTGCCGACGGATGGACTGCGGGTTCTACCCCATTTGGGGACTGGTGATGACCTCGGATCCCGGAGCGGATCGCGCCGCTCGGGAGGTTGGCGATTGGCGGCCATCGGCCACTGCCTCGCGGCCCGGACCGCCGCGGATCCGCGCGTGCCCCTGCGGCCACAGTGATTATGCCGAAAGTCATATGTCCGCATCTGGGGGCACCCTCGGGACCTGTTTGATCTCACGAGATCTTTCTGAAATCACTGACGTTCGCGAAAACGTACGCGGAGGGTGTTTTCGCGGTGGGATTTCCAGGGAGTAGTGAGTTGAAGCTTTCTTTTCGTTTCGTATCGACCGTCGCCGGCCCCCTGCTCGCGTTCGCGGTCGCGTGTGGTGATGATGGCCCGACCGACGTGGTTCCCGACGCCAGCGGCGTCTGCTCGACCGCGGCCGATTGCAGCGACGGTCAGTACTGCAACGGCCAAGAGGTCTGCGCTCCCGACGACGCGGCGGCCGACATCCGTGGCTGCGCCGCCGGTCCGCTTCCCTGCGAGGAGGGCGTCGAGTGTGACGAGGACCTCGACATGTGCGTCGGAGACTGCGTCGGCGACCCGGACGCGGACGGCGATGGGCGTCGCTCCGTCGCCTGCGGCGGTGACGATTGCGACGACGCCGATCCCAACCGCTACCCGGGCAACACCGAGATCTGCGACGTCGACAACCACGACGAGGATTGTGATCCGACCACCTACGGCTTCCGCGACCAGGACATGGACGGTTCCCCGGACGCCATGTGCTGCAACGAGGACGAGTCGGGGGAGCTGACCTGCGGCAGCGACTGCAACGACCTGCGCCCCGGGGTCAGCCCCGACGAGGCCGAGTCCTGCGACGGGCGCGACAACGACTGCGACGGGGACACCGACGAGGGGGTGCTCGAGACCTTCTACGTGGACGTGGACGGCGACTCCTTCGGCGACGCCACCGCTGGCGCGGCCACCATGGACGCCTGCGTGCGCCCGGACGGCTACGCCGACAACGCGGACGACTGCGACGACAGCACGACCGCCATCAACCCCGGCAACCCGGAGGTCTGCGACGCAGAGGGCGTCGACGAGAACTGCGACGGCGATGTGAACCCCGTCGAGGAGTGCAGCTGCACCACCGGCGAGTCTCGGGCCTGTACGCTCCCCGGCGAGTGCAGCGGCAGCAACCAGGACTGCATCGGCGGCACCTGGGGCGCCTGCTCCATCTCGCCGGTGCCCGAGGTCTGCAACGGCCTCAACGACGACTGCGACGGCAACACGGACGAAACGCTCACCGTCACCTGCTACCGGGACGACGACAACGACAGCTACCCGGCCGCCGGTGCCCCAGAGCGCGCGGAGTGCCCGGATCCCGGCCGCCTCGACTTCGGTCAGTGCCCCCTCGGCACCACCAACCGGCCGCCGGTCGACGATCCGGCCACCGGCACGATCAACATCGACTGCGACGACACCTCCGCGCCGCGGCGACCGGGGGGTACTGAGGCGTGCAATGGCCTCGACGACGACTGCGATGGGATGGCCGACGAANNGACGGTGACAACGACACCTACGCCGCTGGCGGCGCACCGATGATGGCGGCCTGCTCGGTCGCCGGTCGGGAGTTCGTCGGCGGCTGCGCGGTCGGAACCACCGACCGAGCGCCGTCCGCGGGCAACGCGGACTGCGACGACACCTCGGCGCTGGTGAACCCGGCGGGCACCGAGACCTGCAACGGCCTCGACGACGACGACTGCAGCGGCGCCATCGACGAGGGGGTGCAGACCACCTACTACGTCGACAGCGACTCGGACGGCTACGGGTCCGACGATCCTGCCGCGGCCACCGAGACGGCGTGCTTCCGGCCGATGGGCTACGCCGAGGACGCCACCGACTGTGACGACTCGGTCGCCTCGGTGAACCCGGGCAACCGGGAGCTCTGCGACGCGGAGATGGTCGACGAGGACTGCGACGGGACCGCCAACCCGGCCGAGCTCTGTAGCTGCTCCGCGGGCGATTCGCGGCCCTGCAACCTCGAGGGTGCCTGCGCCGCGGGCACCGAAGAGTGTCTCGACGGGTCTTGGGGCGCCTGCTCCATCGCGCCGATCACCGAGATCTGCAACGGCGTGGACGACGACTGCGACGGGGCGACCGACGAGGGCCTCACGGTCACCTGCTTCGCCGATGGCGACAACGACGGCTACGCCGAGGCCGGCGCCGCGGAGTCGCAGCGTTGCCCGGATAGCTCCCGGGGCGACGTCGGCTCGTGCCCGAGCTTCACCACCAACCGGCAGCCCTTCGGCGAGGACATCGACTGCAACGACGACCTCTCGTCTCGCGCTCCCGGTGCCACCGAGCTCTGCAACGGTGAGGACGACGACTGCGATGGCGGCGTCGACGAGGGCGCCAGCATCACCTGTTGGGCCGACGGCGACGGCGACACCTACGCGCTGGCCAGCGCCGCGCCCCAGCAGACCTGTCAGGTCGCGGGTCGCGAGTTCGTAGGTGGCTGCCCCGCGGGCTTCACGAACATCGACCCCACGGTGAGCGCCGACTGCAACGACACCTCGGCCGCGGAGCGTCCGACGGCCACCGAGACTTGCAACGAGCGTGACGACGACTGCGACGGGACCACCGACGAGGGGGTGCAGACCCGCTATTGGCGCGACGCCGACGGCGACGGCTTCGGTTCGGCGGACGTCGCGGCCGAGACCGTCGACGCCTGCATCCGGCCGGACGGCTTCCAGCCGACCAAGACGGACTGCAACGACGCCCGCGGCGGCATCAACCCCGGCGTCCCCGAGATCTGTGACGCCGGTGGCGAGGACGAGAACTGCGATGGGGTGGCCAACCCGGCGTCGCTCTGCACCTGCACCAACGGCGAGACTCGAGGCTGCACCCAGAGCGGAGTGTGCGCCGGTGGAACGGAGGCATGCTCCGGTGGCGCCTGGGAGATGTGCTCCATCCAGCCGGTCGCCGAGGTCTGCGATGGTCTGAACAACGACTGCGATGGCAGCACCGACGAGGGATTGACCGTCACCTGCTACGCGGACTTCGACAACGACGGCTACCCGGCCAGCGGCGCGGCCGAGTCCCAACAGTGCCCCGACGGTGCGCGAACCGCCGTGGGCGGCTGCCCGGCGCTGACCACAAATCGGGTGCCCCTCGGGACCAACATCGATTGCGCCGACGGCAACGCGACCCGAAACCCGGGCGCGACCGAGTCCTGCAACAACCTGGACGACGACTGCGACGGCACCATCGACGAGGGCGTGAGCATCGTCTGCTACGCCGACGGGGACGGCGACACCTACCCGCTGGCCACGGCCCTTCCGCAGAACGCCTGCACGGCTGCGGGTCGCGGTGACGTCGGTGGCTGTCCGGTGGGGCTCACCAACCGGAGCCCCGCGGTGGCGCCCGACTGCGACGACGGCAACTCCGCCGCCAGCCCGGCGGGCAGCGAGGTGTGCAACGGCGTCGACGACGACTGCAACGGCACCATCGACGATGGGGTCACGACCACCTACTACGAGGACACGGACGGCGACGGCTTCGGCTCGATGGATCCGGCGGCCACGACCATCGACGCCTGCTTCCGGCCGGATGGATTCCAGTCCACCGCCACCGACTGCAACGACGGCAACGGCGCCATCAACCCCGCGGCGGTCGAGGTCTGCGACATGGCCATGGTCGACGAGAACTGCGACGGCACGGCCAACCCCGGCACCCTCTGCGATTGCAGCGATGGGGACTCGCGCAGCTGCACGCTCCCCGGAGCCTGCGCGGCGGGCACCGAGACCTGCAACGGCGGCGCGTGGGGCTCGTGCTCGATTCAGCCCATCTCCGAGGCCTGCAACGGCATCGACGACGACTGCAGCGGGCAGATCGACGAGGGGCTGACGGTCGTCTGCTACACCGATGACGACAACGACGGCTACGCCGAGTCGGGGGCGGCGTCCTCGAACGAGTGCCCCGATTCGTCGCGTCCCGACGTGGGCGGCTGCCCGACGTTGACCACCAACCGGGTGCCCTTCGGCGAGGACATCGACTGTAACGACACGCTCTCCTCGGTTCGCCCCGGTCAGACCGAGACCTGCGACGGCATCGACAACGACTGCAACGGCTCCATCGANNCGACAACGACTGCAACGGCTCCATCGACGAAGGCGTCTCGGTCACCTGCTACACCGACCTCGACGGGGACACCTACGCCGGAGACGGCGCACTGCCGATGACCATGTGTCCCTCGGCCGGTCGGGAGTTCGTCGGCGGCTGTCCGGTGAACACGACCAACGTCCCGCCGGGCACCTCGGCCGACTGCGACGACACGGACAGCACCGTCAACCCGGGGGCGACCGAGATCTGCGACGCGGATCTGGTCGACGACGATTGCGACGGCGTGCCCAACCAGTCCGCGGTCTGCGAGTGCGCGAACGGCAGCACCCGTAGCTGCGCCGACGCCGGCGCGGTCGGTGTCTGCGCGAGCGGTATCCAGACCTGCTCCGACGGCATGTGGGGGAGCTGCTCCATCCAGCCCGCCGCCAGCGAGATCTGCAACGGCGCCGATGACGACTGCAACGGCACCATCGACGAGGGCGTCACCGGCGCCTGCTACGAGGATGGCGACGACGACACCTATCCGCTCGGTACGGCGACGGTCGAGCTCGTCTGCCCGGCGCCCGGTCGAGGCGTGGTGGGGGGCTGTCCCTTCCAGCTCACGGACGTCGAGCCGCTCATGTCGACGACCGATTGCGACGACGACAACGCCACGGTGAACCCGGGCGGGACCGAGATCTGCGATGCCGGTGGCGCCGACGAGGACTGCGACGGCACGGCCAACCCGACGAGTCTGTGCAGCTGCACCGACGGAGCGACCCAGAGCTGTCCGCCGGCGGACAGCCGCTGCTCGAGCGGCACTCAAACCTGCTCCGGTGGCGCCTGGGGCGCTTGCTCCGTGTCGCCCATCGCCGAGACCTGCAACGGCATCGATGACGACTGCGATGGTCAGGTCGACAACGGCGTGACCGTCACCTGCTACGCCGACGCCGACGACGACGGCTACCCGAGCTCGACCGCGACCCCGACGCAGTACTGCCCGGACGCTGGTCGGCCCGGGGTCGGGGGTTGTCCCACCGGCTTCACGGACATCGAGCCGAGCGGGTCGACGATCGACTGCGACGAAACGGACGACGCCATCAACCCCGGCGAGGCCGAGATCTGCGACGCCGCTCGGGTCGACCAGGACTGCGACGGCGATCCGGATCCCAACCCGCCCTGCGAGTGTCTCAACGGGGATGAGCGGAGCTGTGCCGACGATGGCTACGTGGGCGCGTGCGCCAGCGGCATCCAGACCTGCTCCTCCGGCTCGTGGAGCTCCTGCTCCATCCAGCCGGGGTCGACGGAAGGGTGTAACAGCATCGACGATGACTGCGACGGGGCGACCGACGAGTTCGTCACCACCACCTGCTACGACGACCCGGACGCCGACGGCTACGCGGCCGTCGGAGCGACGACGTCGACCACCTGTAGCGCCTGTCCGGCCGGGACCACCGCCACCGTCCCGTCCGGCACCAACATCGACTGTCGGGAGAACGACGCGGACAGCTACCCGGGCGCCGACGAGCTCTGCGACCGGATCGACAACGACTGCAGCGACGGCGGCGGTGTCGCGACGGCCGAGGACGCCGACAACGACGGCCACACTCGGGACGGCTACACCGGCTGCAACCCGAACCTGACCGGCTCGTTCCCGGATGACGATTGCGCGGATTACGAGGCGAATGCCTATCCGGGGCAGACCTCGTACATCCGCACGGGCTACTGCCCGCCGGACTATCCACAGGAGTGCGACGACGGCCGCTGCGCCAGCTGGGTCGTGATCGACTGTACGTCGGGCGCCGTCGACAAGATCTGGGACTACGACTGCGACACCAACGAGAGCGTCGAGCCGGCATCGACCGGTTGCGGCTGCATGGGCTTCCCCGTCCAGAGCTGTGGCGGGGGCGGACCCATCTACAGCGGCTCCGCGACCTGTGGTCAGTCGGCGACCCGCCGGGTCTGCGGCCTCGAAGGTGGCGGGTTCTGTGGCTCCTTCGGGACGACGTGCGAGACGCAATTCCTCCTCTGGGGCAGCCGCGTCGGTTGCCGCTGACACCCGCCCGGGTCGCGCGGGGAAGGTTCGCGCGGCCCAGCCGTACCTACGGACGCCGCGGCGCCTGGAGGTGGGGAAGGCGTTCGTGGTAGGGACAGCGTTCCAAAAGGAGAAACGATGAAGATTGTTCGACTACTGACGATGACCGCCCTGCTCTTGCCCCTCGCAGCCTGCGGCGCGAGCGAAGAAGAAGAAGCAGAGGCTCAGGCCGAAGCGGAGGCCCTCGCCGAGTCGCTGGGCAACGCGATGGACGAGGCCGCCGACGAGGCGGCCGCCGAGGCGGAGGCGGAAGCCGAAGCCGAAGCAGCCCCTGCCGCCGCCGAGGGCGACGGCAACACCTGCGAGCAGGCCTATGCCGGGATCCTGCAGATGGTCGCCGCCATGAAGAAGCAGCTCGGCGGCGGTGACGGCGAGCTCGAGGAAGACGAGGAGAAGCGCGCCGAGTTCATGGAGAAGTGCGCCGAGCTTCCCCCCGAGGTGCAGCAGTGCCTCGTGATGAGCTACGCGGTGGAGCACCAGGAAGAGTGCGAGCAGTACCGCGACCAGCTCCAGGCCATGCGCCCCGCGGGCGGCTGAGCACCACGCGTCGACCGACGACGGGCTCCACCGCGGTCGCGGTGGAGCCCGTTTTTCTTGTGCGCCCAGCACGGGCGCTGACTTGGAGGTGAAAGTCCTCTCCTGAGCAGGTCACAGC
>JABAOG010000800.1_pt1 | contig 21373 bp, 27 predicted proteins | sample 7062131 | NCBI WGS metagenome assembly JABAOG01 (sample SAMN14538629, study PRJNA623070) | marine sediment metagenome | biome: marine biome [ENVO:00000428]; feature: marine pelagic biome [ENVO:01000023]; material: deep marine sediment [ENVO:00002113] | place: India: Arabian Sea | collected...
TGTCACCATATTAATGACCAGCGCCGCTGCTCAGTATGACAGATTCGGAAAATAAAATTCGTTTGTCATGCTGAGTGAAGCGAAGCATCGCTGGTATGTTCAGTTAATTGTTATGCTCAGGTGGTGCGAGGAAAGAGACTTCTTGACACCCATAAAACACCTGATATAATGTGACTGGTCAGTCATATGACTGACCAGTCACATTTATTTTGGGAAGCGACACATGCCGAAAGACACCTTCTTCAATTTGCCAGATGAGAAACGCCAGGTGATCACGGACCTGGCGATCGAGGAGTTTTCCAGCAAACCGTACAAGAACGTTTCAATCTCGCGTATCGTCGAGCGGGCGGGGATCGCTAAAGGTTCCTTCTACCAGTATTTCGAAAACAAGAAGGACCTGTACCTGTACCTGATCCAGCTAACCGTGGAGGAGAAAACCGCCTTCTTACAGAGTGTCCCGCCCCCTCCAGACGGGAATATCTTCCAGCACCTGCGCTGGATGGTCGATGCCGGGCTGAATTTCGAGTTCAGCAACCCGAGGCTGGCGCAGATCGGCTACCGGGCACTGTATGATGATGTGCCCCTCCCCGATGAGACCCTGGCGACGATCCGCAAGGGCAGCCTGGCTTATTTCAGCACCCTGGTGGAGGGCGGTATCCAAAGCGGGGATTTCGACCCGGATATCGATCCCGGGGTGGCTGCTTTCGTGTTCAACGCGATTTTTACCAACCTGGGCGAATTCGTCATGGACCGCCAGGACATCTCCCCGCAAGACCTGCTCCACGGTGGTCCTAAAGCGATGGACTCTGCCGGGCTCAAAGCGACCATGGACCAGGTGATGACGATTTTGGAGCGCGCCCTGAGTGTGCAGAAAGAACCTATTGGAGACAATCAATGATCAACGTAGAAAACCTCGAATTCACCTACACAGGGACAACTCAACCAGCCGTACGCGACCTGAACTTCAATATCCAAACGGGGGAGATTTTCGGTTTCCTGGGACCCAGCGGAGCAGGCAAGTCGACCACACAGAAAATCCTGATCGGTTTACTGAGGGACTTCAAAGGTCAGGTGAGTGTGATGGGAAAAGGCCTGCACGATTGGGGATCGGATTATTACGAGCATATTGGTGTGTCCTTTGAAGTCCCCAACCATTACACCAAGCTGACCGGCATCGAGAACCTGACCTACTTCGGAACGCTGTATGCCGGACAAACCAGAAACCCACAGGAACTGCTGGACCTGGTCGGATTGGACCCGGAGGACGGTGAAATGCTGGTTTCCCAGTATTCCAAGGGGATGAAAAACCGCCTCAATGTAGCCCGTTCACTGCTCCATAATCCAGAGCTGATCTTCTTCGACGAGCCGACCGCCGGACTGGACCCGGTCAACGCCCGGCGAATTAAAGACCTGATCCGGACCCAAAAGGAACTCGGCAAAACGATCTTCCTGGCGACACATGATATGACCGTTGCGGATGAGCTGTGCGACAGGCTGGCTTTCATCGTTGATGGCCAGATCAGCCTGATCGACTCGCCGCGCCAGCTAAAACTGGAGTACGGTAAGCCGGTCGTCCGGGTGGAGTACAGGCACAACGGAACCACTGAGTTCGAAGAATTCCCGCTCAAAGGGCTGGGGGATAACCCGGAATTCACAGGCTTGCTGCGGAATAATCACGTACAGACCATCCACACCCAGGAAGCCACCCTGGAGTCGATCTTCATCCAGGTTACCGGACGGAGACTGACATGAAACGCTTCTTATCCACCCTGCGCTGGGACATCCAGCTGCAGTTCCGCAACGGTTTCTACTACGCTTCAGCGTTTGTGGCGGTCCTGTTCGTGATCGTGATGAAACAGTTCCCGGAGTTCGACTTCCGCCCCTGGTGGCCGGCACTGATCCTGGAGAACCTGGTGATCAATTCTTTCTACTTCATCAGCGGACTGGTGCTGCTCGAAAAAGGTGAAGGCACCCTGGAAGCCCAGATCGTCACACCGCTGCGCAAGACGGAATACCTGGTCTCAAAAGTTGTTTCCCTGGGCATCCTGTCGCTTTTCGAGACCCTGGTACTGGTGGTTCTGATCAGCGGTTTCCGCTTCAACTGGTTTTGGCTGATCCTCGGCATCCTGCTGCTGATGGCAATCTACGCGCTGTATGGTTTCTTCGTCGTCGCCCGCTACGACTCGATCAACGAATTCTTACTCCCGTCCGTGCTGTGGACATTCGGATTTTCCTTTCCGTTATTGTATTATTTTGACATCCTGACAGGCTGGTGGATGTTCCTGCACCCCGTACAGGCACCCATGATGATTCTACAGGCAGCCTTTGAAACCATTCCAGCATGGCAGCTGGTCTACGGAATCCTGTACTCTGCCCTGTGGATCATCATTACCCTATACGCCAGTTTACACGCTTTCGACCGCTACATCGTCCGCAAAGAAGGCGTGCAAACCAGACGAAAGATGCAACTTGCAAGGTAGGTAAACTATGAAAGCAATCCATGTCATCAAATCGCTCGGACCGATCGACCTGCGTGGTGTGCGCCGGGACTCGATGCTCAGCTGGATGGTGGTGATACCGATCTTTATCGGTCTGCTGATGCGTTTCGCTGTCCCCCCGCTGACCAATGCGTTGATCGACCAGTACAACTTCGACCTGGCGCCGTACTACCCGGTGATCATGGCGTATTTTTTCATCCTGATGGATCCCCTGCTGTTCGGTGTGGTAATCGGATTCCTACTGCTGGATGAGCGCGATGACGGCACGCTGACTGCCCTGCAGATCACCCCGCTGCCAACGAGCAGCTACCTGGCATACCGCATCATCCTGCCAATGGTGCTCAGCATCGTGCTGATGTTTGCGGTCTACCCGATCGCCGGGCTGGGTAATCTCAGCTTTACTTCCCTATTAATCGCGGGGGTAGCAAGCGCCCCGATCGCTCCCTTTATGGCACTGGCGTACGGTTCATTCGCACAGAATAAGGTCCAGGGGTTCGCGCTGATGAAGGCATCCGGGATCATATTGATCCCACCGGTATTCGCCTTCTTCATCGACAGCCCGTGGGAACTGCTGTTCGGGATCCTGCCGACCTACTGGCCGATGAAAGTTTACTGGATGCTGGAGGCTGGCGAAGCGACCTTCTGGCTGTATGGTCTGGTCGGCGTCCTGTATTCCGCCGTGCTGATATGGGTCTTCGCCCGCCGTTTCTACAAAGTCATGCATCAATAATTGACCAGGAGATTAATTCAATGGATCTACTGACCTACATCGGTATTTTTCTACTCATCTGGGGGGTGATGGTGCTCGGCGTCGCGTTTTTTAAACCGAAAGCCATCTGGAAGCTTGGCAAGATCCAGGGCTTTGTACAGCTGTTTGGGGAGGTTGGGACGACCATATTTTTTGGCGTGGTTGGTACCGCCGCTGCCGTGGGAGGGGTATTAATCCTGATTTGAGTTGTACGGACTCCCATCGACACAGACTCCAGCAGCGGTTCATGTGATCCAAGATGCTTCACCAGGGCATTCAACGTTTAGCAGGGAAAATGATCTTGATCTGGGGATTGGATTGAAAGGTGCCATCGCGATCAACCATTGTGGTGGAGCAGCTTTGAACGGCTGGTTGATGATAGGGACCTCCAACTACCAACCAAAGGCAGATTGTTCCTGTATCGACGCTGAAATCTACTCATCGGCGCCAGTCTGCTCAAGCAGAGATCACTTTTGAATAAGGAGAGGGCAGGATGATGATCCGCTTTCTTCATGCGGCACAAAAATTGCATCAATATTAACAGAATTGTAAATACCTGTACGGATATTGTAATGTTATTATGTTGACAGATCTATATAATTATATTAAGAGTAGATTTGAGAAAGGAGGTACGGTATGCTATTTTACGCCAGCGAACGTGGACAGGGCATGGTGGAATATGCGATGATTCTCGTCCTGGTTGCGGTTGTGATCATCGTCGCCCTGGCAGTCTTCGGGCAATTCGTCCGGGGCCTTTACGTCCAGATTGTTGGCAGCGTCTGATTAAANNTTTTCCTGATTGTTCTTGATTGAAGGTGACTGACAGATTTTCACCGCTGCCAATTAATTTCCAGGATGATGAAGGCTGAATTTACACACCGATGCCAGAGGTGGATTTTGACTGGGAAATCCAATTCACTTTAACGCGTGTGGTGCTGCTGAACAACTGAAAACTTCCCATTTATTCGTACCTACAATTTATTCTTGCATTATAGGTCTAAAGATTTATCGGAAAATCCGATCAACCTGCTGTTAGCTTTTAACTCAGTTTATGAACTGAGTAGCTTTATCCTAGATCATCTCTGATTCATCAATATTTTTAGGAGGCTATGACAATGCAGTATCGAAGCAAACCATCCATAATAACCGGGCAGGGTAAGAAGAAACGCACATATATAATAATCTGTCTGATTACACTATTTCTTGCTCTCCCCCTGACAATGACAGCAGCCCAAACTAAGGAAGGCTTTCCAACACATTTATCAGGAGCTGAGATAGAAAATTATTCAATAGGCGCAGCAGATGTCGATGATCCAATTTATCTTCCACTCCTGTTGAAAAATTTTCCTCCCATTCCTGAACCGCCTACTCTGAACGCCATCAGCAACACCGGCGGTGTGGGCTCCTATAATGTCAGCTGGAGTGCATCAGGTGGTGCAACTGGTTATACCCTGGAAGAGGATGATCACTCCGGTTTTACCAGTCCGAACACTGTTTACTCAGGTCCAAATACATCAACATCCATTAACGGGAAAGATTTGGGAACATACTATTACCGTGTTCAGGCGTCCAATGATTACGGTAGCAGTGCGTGGAGCAATGTGGAAAGCGTCTTAGTCACACAGGAAGTAGAAGTTTGCCCTGAGACGGCAGCATGGCGCGGCTACACCGATGAAGATTGGACGTTTGATTTTGAAATCGATACCACCCCCCAATGCCAGATCAAAGATTATCCTGAACTCCAGATCAGGTTCGAAGACCCCTGCAGCGCGGGCAACTATATTATGGCTGTATTTGATTACGACATACCGATCGTTAACAACCACTTTGACACGGGGTCGTGGAACAATGCCAGGATGATAGGAGATTTCACGTCTCCAACAACCGTTAGTGGGACTTATTCATACGATGGAGGTGGCACCTGTACTACTTCCGGAACCTGGACAGCAGAATACAATACCGGGGCGAATTCAACGGTATCCGCATTAGCAGTCCAGCCGGATGGCAAGATCCTGGTTGGGGGCAGGTTCACTACCCTGGGCGGAAAAAATCAGTACCGCATCGGAAGGCTAAATTCAGATGGGTCATATGACGAATCATTCAGCACTGCATATGCAGATGATACCGTTCAGGCTATCGCATTACAATCCGACGGGAAGATTGTTGTTGCTGGCCGCTTCGACAATCTTAATGGCACTACCCGGCTCAAAATCGGCCGACTGAACGCTGACGGAAGCCTGGATACATCTTTCAATCCAAACGGAAATAGTTTCAGATCTTATTGGTATATCAGCGAAATCGTAATTGATTCGAACCAAAAGATCTTAGTTGGAGGATGGTTCGACGAAATTGGCGGCATAAATGTTGAGCCAAACCTTGCTCGTCTCAATCCCGATGGGACTTTAGACGATACATTCTCTTTCGAATGGGTGGATGTTGATAAGCGGACGGTCACCGCCCTTGCTGTACAATCTGACGATAAAATTATCCTTGGGATGAAACCTTCAACTGATGTCGTAGATATGTACGGTTATGAGGTCCCTGTCTACAGGTTGAATGCTAACGGCACAATCGAAACCACCTTAGTTACATTGACAAGTTACGTTGTAAATGATACCGCTATGCCAATTGCAATCCTTGTACAGGATGATGGAAAAATCACAATCGCCGGGAACTTCAGAAATTACGACAACCTGGTACAGATCGATCCTCCAGATAACAGCACCGAACCCGTCAACGATTGGGCAAGTACTAATGTTGACGTGCAGGCTATCGCTGCCCAACCCGATGGAAAAATCCTCATTGGAGGCGGTTTCACAACCATTAACGGCGAAACCCAATACCGGGTTGGTAGGCTGAACGCCGATGGAACACGTGATGCCAGCTTTGGCGCCAGGGCAGACGACTCCGTAAGCGCGATAGCCTTACAGGCGGACGGTAAAATCGTCGTGGGAGGTTCATTCAATATATTGAATGAAGAAACTCTGTATTACATTGGTCGCTTGAATTCTGATGGCACATTGGATACGACATTTCCGTAATAGAATGCTAACCTACAGAGATCACAACAGGTGCTTTGACATGTCAAAGCACCTGTATTTGTTTATGTGATGATTATCGACTTTAGCGTGTTTCCACTTTACATATACCCGACCAGGAAATATAATATTAACCAGTAAGTAAACTGTAGCCCAGCTTTACTGGGGAAATATTTCACTCATACAGTAAAAGTTTTCTGTCATGATGGGATGATTTCAGGAAAATATGCGTGACAGCTTTTTGTATTTCGCGGTATCATAATCAGCAACAATCAACGTTAAACATTGGTTTCTTAAGTGATCATAATTAAAAATTACCAGTAAATAATTTACCCAAAACCCAGGAATGCATCATTGTACGAGGGAAAACATGGAACATCTCGAGACAGAGCAGAAGAGAAATTACAAGGACAACCCGAAAAAATCTAAGCGGGGAGGTAATAACTCAACACAGCGGACGAGGTTGTTCATCGTTCTACTTCTCGTGGTTTTCTTGTTGCTTCCCATCACGATCGGCGTTGCCGGCTCTATGGTTCAATCCGGTATAGCAAACAACCCCATGGGACCGGTGATCACTCCCCCGTTTGACACCCCAACACCAGTTCCGCTGGATAACCTGATTGTCAATTTGCCGATTATCCTGGTAAATTCCCCTTGATGGGGTTTCATCATCAACACCAGAGTTGTTGAAATCAACCAATCATTAGGTACAATTTCCCAGTTTCTAAATAGGTCAAGATAAAACTGGATGACCGGTACAGCTGATCATCCGTTTTATGTGCAGTATCCGTCCAATCATCACCATTCAAACGAGGCGGACAACTCCCCCGGGTAATGGGGGTATCGTTATTAAAACCCATGGGATCTGATCCGATTTTGCGATCCAACCCTGTCCGTGATAATATATGCACTGAAAATGTATCAAGGAGCCGCCATGAACCCGATCCAAAAATTACTCGAAACGACCCATCCTGTCCTGCTCGACGGTGCCATGGGGACCATGCTGATGAGAGCCGGTTTAGATGAGGGCTACTGCCCGGAATTGTGGAATGTCGAAAAACCGGAGATCATCCGCGGTATCTACCGTGCTTATATACAGGCAGGTGCACGGATCGTCCTCAGCAATACCTTCGGTGGGAATGTCTTCCGCCTTGACGGACACGGTGTCGCTTCCCGGCTGGAAGAACTGGTGATTGCAGGTGCTCATAACCTGCGGCTGGAAGTCGATGCGGTTCCTCACCAGGTGCTGGCAGCCGGCTCGATCGGTCCGACAGGCGAAATATTGGAACCTTACGGATCCGCCAGCGTCGAGGAAGTCAGGGATTCTTTTCTTGCCCAGGCAAAAGCCCTGGCAGACGGCGGTGTTGACCTGATCTGGATTGAGACGATGAGCGATCTGCGCGAGCTAAAAGCAGCGGTTGAGGCAGTTAAGTCCGTCACCGACCTGCCGGTGACCGCCACGATGACCTTTGACACCAATGGGCACACCATGATGGGCACCAGCCCTGAAAAATTCCTGGAAGAGATCGCACCTTACGGATTGGCAGCAGTGGGTGGGAACTGCGGTAATGGACCGGCGGAGATCGAAACCGTCATCCAGAAGATGCGTGCTGCCGACCCGGAGATCATCCTGATCGCCAAATCCAACGCCGGCATCCCCAAACTGGTCGGGGACGATGTGGTTTACGATGCCACACCGGAAGTGATGGCGGAACATGCCCTGCGAGTGCGCGACCTGGGTGCGGACCTGATCGGCGGATGCTGCGGCAATACCCCGGATCACATCCAGGCAATGGCGGAAGCCCTGGGACTCTCGAAAGAATAGATCCAAAATATCTGTATGCCAGATTTTATTGCCATTGATTTCGAGACCGCCAACCAGAACCCCAACTCCGCATGTGCGGTTGCCCTGGTCGCTGTAGAACACCAGGAGATCGTCAACCAGGTCTCTTACCTGATCCGCCCACCGGAGCTGGATTTTGAATTCACCTACATACACGGAATTACGCCGGATATCGTTGCCGATCAGCCGACTTTTGCTGAACTCTGGCAATCCCAGCTGAGAGAATTCGTTGCCGGAGAGATCCTGGTAGCGCACAACGCTCCATTTGATATAAAGGTGTTGTACTACACACTGAAGCACTATGGGCAAGAACCACCGTCCAACCGGTATTTCTGTACAGTTGAACTCTCCCGCCGCTTATGGCGACTGCGGAATCATAAACTGAACACCGTGGCCGGGCACCTGGGCATCCCCCTGGATCACCACGAGGCGCTTTCGGATGCGCGCGCCTGTGCCCAGATCGCCCTGGCGGGGATGCGAAAAACCCGTTCGAGCTCCGTGATGGCTTTGTTGAACAACACCGGTTTGCGCTTTGGCGACGCCAGCAAAGCCTACCTGCTGTACTGATTGCCGATCTAATCCCCCACTTATTCCAATCCAGAAACAAATTCATCGAAAGCCTGCATGAACTCTGCAGGGCATTCTTCTTGCGGGAGATGGCCGCAGTTCTCGAATACGGCTAACTCTGCGTTGGGCAGTTCACCAGCCAGCCTGATCGAGTCGTCTGTCAGGACAACCCGGTCATCATCCCCGGTGATGACCAGGACCGGCACCTGGATTTGGTCCAACTGTTCGCTGATAGCGCTGGCACGGCTGGCGAGAAGCAAGCCCCATAAGCCAAGGTCCCAGTTATCCGCTTTGAACGGCTTGTAGTAACCATCGATGATCTCCTGGGTAATATTCGATGTATCGTGAAATGAGAGATCCAATAAGGATGTGCTGTTGTTGGCGAAGTACCTGGCGATCAACGGTCCCAGGTGGTTGACCTGAGGCGTGCGGAATAACGGTTTGATCCAGGATGGAGTGCCACCGCCGGTGTAGATGGCTGCATCGACCAGCACGAGCGCCCGGACGCGCTCCGGGTAGCGGACGGCAGTCAGGGCAGAGATCGTTCCGCCCGCTGAGTTTCCTACCAGGACCGCCTGCTCGATGCCAATCTCATTCATCAACCCGATGACCAGGTCTACCTGGGCGTCGGTGCTGTACGGGTTTTCGCCCTCCCATTCACCCGGGACTGGACGCTCGGTCAGACCAAACGCCGGGCGGTCGTAAGCGACCGTCAGCCCATATTCACCGANNCAAACGCCGGGCGGTCGTAAGCGACGGTCAGCCCATATTCACCGATGGGTTCCAGGACTTCCCGCCAGGAGAAGACGCTGGCGCCAAAGCCGTGCAGCAGAATAAAAACCGGTTCTCCACTGCCTGCCTGTTTGTAATGCACTTCCAACCCGCTGATATCGATAAACTGGCTGTCCGCGTCTGCCAGTTGATGGGGGTCAACGGTGTCCTCCAGCGGAGGAACCGGGACCAAAAAGGGTCCAACCAGGACCAAGAACAGCAGTATCGCCAGGACGATCCACAAAATCCTTTTTATCTTTTGACCACGGGTCATGCCCAGTCTCCTCCAATGCGCATCCATAGAATCTATGCTGATGATTTAATATCTGTATCTGCACACAGCAGCGAATTTATGAAATGTGAACCAGCAGCAGCCTGATCAGTTTTTCGATATTCCCCAGCCGGACGCTTTTGCGCACCCGGGGGTTATCCGGATCAACCCGGACGATCGTTTGCAGGTCGTCGATCTTCTGGTAAATATTAAGGAACAGGTCTTCCGTCGACCAGCCGACATATCGCTGGAAAAACCCCTGACTGCCAGCAGTCCTGGCAGAGATTTTAGCCTTCTCGAACGAATTGAAGTTGAAATCTGACTGGATGGCATCATAGAGATGTTTCGTCCTCAGTTCGGGGATGACTTTTTCAATCGGGACACCATCACGAGTGTACATGGCGATGATCTCAAGATTTCGTTTCAATTCAACCAGCAAAATCCGGCGGGTCCCTTTGTGGCGCTTGGCCAGTTTTTCAACGAATTCAATCAGCTTTGTTGTACTTGTGAGGGCACCTACTGCCGCTGTCAGGTCCACCATCTGTGTTCTCCAATTGTTTTCATGTGAAATTATCTAAACAAAAGTTTATCAAATTTCTGTGGTTTCGGCAGATTTGTTATATCATATAGGTGATCTACCCGCGAGAAAATCCGTAAAAAGTGAGATCATACTAAAGATGAAGAAACGCTTCCTGCAAATCGGTTTGACCGTGATCCTGACAGGGGCAGTTTTATTTATCAGCGCCGGGAGATTGCGCTGGTGGATGGCATGGTACTACCTTCTGGCGGTAGTTCTCATCCTGACGGTAACCAGTATTGTTTTGATGCGCACCAATCCGCAGCTGATTGCTGACCGGACACAACCTCAGGAAGGTACGCCAGCCTGGGACCGCATCCTGGTCATCGCATACGGTGTGCTCGGTTACGTGGAACTGCTGCTTGCCGGACTGGATCACCGCTTCGAATGGACACCTGCCTTCCCCGTGGGGGTTTTAATCGGGGCATTAATCTTTTTTGTGGCAGCAGACCTGTTCTCCGTATGGGCAATGATCACCAATGCCCATTTCGAGACCACCGTCAGGATCCAGGATGAAGGTGAGCATGAAGTCATCGACAGCGGTCCGTATCGATGGATCCGTCACCCGGGCTATGCCGGGTGGGGAGTGTGCCACCTGATGATCCCGTTCATCTTCAGCTCGTGGTATACGTTTATACCGGTGGCTCTGGTCATCGCGATCCTGATCCTCCGCACGAGAAATGAGGACAGCACCTTACAGGAGCAGCTCCCCGGTTATTCAGACTATTCAACCCAGACGCAGTACCGCGTTCTGCCGGGTATCTGGTAAACGTATTCGCTTCTGGCAGGGGGTTAGATTTGCTAAGCTATCCAGATCGCTGAAAAGCAGACCTTGGCAGCCTTTAAAGGTTGTGCCGGTCAGGGGACGAGCTGCTCCAGGCGCAGCAATTTGACCGGCCAGAGATGTTCTTCATGAATGATCCTCAATTGTTCATCCAGGAAGGTGTCGAACTCTTCTACTGAAGGCAATTCAGGAAAACCAGCATATTTATTATGGATATCCACCAGGCTGCGGACATAGAAATTCCAGGGTTTTAGATGGATGAGCCATTGGTAGTAATCGTCAAGACCCGGCAAATGCTCCGCTGCAAACTCCGCCAGCATGATCTCGACCTCTTCAGCCAGCACCCTCTGAAGGCTATCGTAGACTTCGATATTCAGGATCGGTGCATCGGATGTGATCCTGCAGGTTGTTTTCCCTTCGTGGATACTCACGTGCATCTCTNNTTCTGGAACCGGTCCCTCAGTCTGATCCGACCGGCACAAATGCGGATTTTCTTGAAATAGGGCCACGGATGGGTGATGGAGAGCTTTTCAAAAGCACCATCCTCACGAACTGTTGGGATGACGAGCACTTCAGGATCGTAATGCTGGTGGGTTGGTTGGCTGTAGATATTCACATCAACACTGGACGACCCGGGTGCGCCCGGGTATGCCGGTTCGTTGAATTGATATCCAAGCTCTAAACGAGGTTCAGTCATAAACTTGAACGATTTCTCTCGAGTTTAATTTTCAATTGTTTTGATTATATCAATGGGAAGCTTAAGAGCCACCTGATTTATGAAAAGGAGAATTAATCATAAATATAATCAGGTACGCATTTGATGAAAGCGACCAGCTGTCGATTGGAACTTGTAGTAAATTTTGATTTGTGGAGATGGTGCGGATTTTTAAATGACCAAATCAATGTGCTATTACGATGTACTTCGACGGCTGATCCACTTGATCAGACCGATACCAGCAGGCCAGAACAGGATCAGCATCCAGAAAAAGCTGAAAGGGATGATGTTCCTAACCTCCCTGACCCATGTTGTCGTTGATTCGGGGAGCCCATAATATGCTGCATAATCCCAGGTTGCGTAGCTGATCTGGCCGACGATCAATGCCAGGACAAACCCAAAGAAAAGGCTTAGGAAGCGACCGCTTAATTTCTCACTTCTCAGGAAAAACCATACCGCACCAGCAACAATCAGAGTAGAAGCAGCAATGAACAGGAGAAGATATGGATGGTGATTTTCATCATAGATGAGGTTTGCGAAAGCACCAAATGCAAAAATCGCCAGGGATAACCTTGTCCAGTCTCTGACGATATCCTCAAAAAATTTCTTGATGGATTCTAAAGATCGTGTCCAAATCAAGGCAATAACGGCAACGATACCCAAGAGAAGCCATCCCAAAAGTCCATACATGACGCCATCGATCGTAATAAAGGAGTTCATCCAGGCAAGGGTCACTGCCCAACCGATATAACTGTAGCTCCATAAGGGGAATCCGCGCACCCAGCCGATCAGCAGACCGACCAGGACAAAGAGGTAGATAACAAACGAAGAATAATATCCCTGAAAACCATAGATATTTCCCATTTCCTCGATGAGCATCGACAAACCGAAGGCGATGAACGGCAGAATCCCAATTAAAGCCTGCCAGCGGGTTGACCGTGAAATCGTTTCTTGATCCATATGGATAATTCCTCCTGAGCGTGCCTCCGATGAATAGGCATTAAGCAATGATCCAGGTAAATCACGTAATTCCGATAAAAAGACGAATAGCGCTGAAGTTGCACGCCGTTCACGGATCGATTGATAAAACACTGACTGCATCTCTGCTCCGAATATCCTCCTGAATTCTTCAGGATAGAATTTCAGGCTGAGTGAATATAAAATCCGAATGACATCTTTGATCGATTTCATGTGCTGACAGCATCTTGTGAGCGGATGTTGCTGTCTGCTGGTTTTCCTGACAGCACATTTACCAAGGCTGGTGCAAATAATACGATCATCATTCCCAGCCAGGTAAAGATAGCGCCGATGATGCTCAACCAGTGTGTTGTTTCTGAGGGTGAAATCGGATAGCCTTCCGGCCACATCTGGTAAGGGATCAAAATCCATTTACCGATGGTCACGATCAGCATGGCAACGGTGAACCCACCTGCCAGGCTGATGACCTGGGTCTTTCGAGTCTCGGCTGTCAGATAAATCCAGGCACCTATGGAGAGACTAACGAAAGTCCAAAAGGTAAATATTTCCGCATATTGATATTCATCAAACTCAATGAAGATCATCAGAATGAATGAACCGTAAAAAAGAAATGAAAGTTGGGTCCAGTCCTGACGGTAACGCTGCCAGATCTTTGATGTATATGGGATGATTCGCAGCAAACTGACCAGGACCACTCCGCTCAGCAAGAGCATGATGGAAAATATGAATGTAAATAATCCATTGTAGCCAATACGAAGTCCGACCGGCCAATTTCCAATGAAACCATATGATTTAAAAAAGTATGGGTAGATCCAGGTGAAAATCCGATCATTGAGGATTATAACCATGCCAAACATCAGTGCAAAACCCAGGTAAGGCAAAGACCAGCGGGGAAACCTTTTTACAAGAGCAAACAGCAAACCTAAGGCCGGGATTCCCAAAAATATCACACCGATGAAAGGATTGAGCCAGGATGGGATAGTTGAACCAACTGTTTCGATAAACCCGAGAACGGCGATCAGAAGGGGAAGAATGAAGATGAGCATGGCAAAAAACCAGGCATTCCTGTCCATCTGGGTTCCTTCGTTAATATTTCCATCAAGTGTCATCAGCCACTTCCTCTCTCGTAAGTGTTCCTGGAGAACCAAACCCGGTAAATCCCGAAGTTCTCGCCAGAAAATCCGGATAGGCTGCCCGGCATTATCCCCATTGGTTTCCATCAAGTAGTTGTTGAAAACGCTGCGCATCTCCTCTCCGAACTCACCACGAAAGCTTTCCGGATATAGCCTCAACCCTATGGAATAAAGCCAGGCAATGAACCTCATCAAGCCTGTCATGCGCTGGCAGTATCTTCAGCAATGGATGCCTGCTGGGTCGGTTTCCCAGGCAACCGGTCCAGCAATGCTGGGAAATACAGGATGCCCATGAAAAATACCCATTGGAGCACCGCACTGATGGTTTCCGTCCAGCGGGTGGCTACCGTCGGGGATTTCGGATACCCAACCGGCCATGCCTGGAAAGGGATCAGCACCCACTTTGCGATTGCAATCGACACCATCACGATAGTTGTGCTGCCCAGCAGAATCCGGATGCGGGATTTCTTCGACTTCGCCTGTAAGTACATCCATGAACCTAACGCCAGGGTGAGCCACAAGAAGGTCCTCACCCCCTCATCAAAGCGATATTCATCGAATGTAAAGAGAATGACCAAAATCAGACCACCGTAGAGCAGATAAGATAACTGCGTCCAATCCGCGCGAATTCGCTGCCATGCTCGACGGGTGAATGGCAGCAATCGGATAAAGCTGACCAGGAGCAATGCACCAACAAGGATCACGATCGTAAAGAAAACCATGAAGAGACTGCTGTAGCCAATCCTTACCGCCAGTGACCAATAAGACCGGGGACCAAAGGTTTCGATGAAGTATGGATAGACGCTGTATATGGGTCTCTCGATACGACCCCATATAAAAACTGCGATCAATGTAAAGCCAAAATAAGGCAGCACCCAGCGCGGCAGTCCTTTGAAGATACCATATCCAAGAGATATAAGCAGTACGCTAAAGATGAAATAACGCAGAGTTATTGACAGCCAGATGGGTATCTCAATGTTGTTGATCACCAGCAGATTGATAATGGGGTAAATCAATGGGATCAGGAACAAAACCAGGGAGGCCGCCCACTCAACAGGATTTTTGGGCTTCCCTGCAATCTCCTCCGAATTCATGCTCATCACTTTCCTCCTTTCACGCAGATGCTCCGTGATGACTGCGGCGGGCCAGTCGCGAAGTTCTCGCCATAACACCTGCCAGGGCAGATCGTTTGCAGATAGCGAAGATAGAAAGACTGCCTGCATTTCTTCCCGGAACTCATACCTGAAACCGGCAGGGTAAATTGCGAGCATCCAGTGATAGATGCGCGCTGCCAACCGCTTCCGTAAATTCACGACGTCTCCTCGACAGTCTGGATCTGGGCAAGACTGACCAACTTCTCCAGGCGATCGACCTCTGCGTTCAGGATCCTGCGTCCAAGGTGCGTCAGTTCATAAGCCTTGCGATCCCGGTCAGTATGGTTTGGCAGGGGATCGTCAACACGGCGGATCCACTCCTGATCCAATAGCCGTTTGATGGCACCATAGAGGGTCCCGGTACTTAACGTCACCCGGTGATCGCTGAGTTCTTCGACCTCCTTCATGATGGCATAACCATGTTTTGCTCCCGGGGACAAACTCAGCAAGATAAAGAAAGTGGGTTCCCGCAAGGGTAATTGTGAATAGATATTTTCCATATATGTCACCATCCGATATGTCGGTTAACTATATATACTACAGAGAATTTCTAGATTTGTCAAGAGAGGGGCAACCATTCCTTGGGTGAGGTAGCCGCTTGAAGGTGAGAGCTCCCCCACAAATTCTCCAGATACCTCTTAAGGGTAATATCCCTTTTGAATCATTCGCTATACAATTGGCTTCGGAATTATGCATTCATCAATGGTCTGAACTGGGGATACCCGGAGGAATTTTCCATGCTAGATGTGATCGAGAATATCGGAGAGCGAAGTGCAGCTGAGCTCTACTCAGTTGCGCAGGTTTCGACTCGCAATCCTGATCTCGTCCGCGCCCTGATAAGTGGAGTAGACCATCCTGAAGAGATGACCCGGCGGAACAGCGCTCTGGCACTGCTCAACGTGGCGGAAAACCAGCCGGAAATCCTGTATCCCTACTGGAATCATTTTGCAGCCTTGCTGCAGAGCCTGGACAGCGGGAAGCGGGCTTTCTCCCTGCAGATCATCGCCGCGCTGACGATCGTCGATGATCAATACCGATTCGAAGAGATCTTTCACCGATATTTCCGCCTGCTCGACGATCCGGATGTGACAATCGCCTGCTACACAGCCTGGTGTGCAGGCGAAATTGCCCGGCACACTCCGCACCTGGAACTTCAAATTACCCGCCGACTTCTGACCATTGACCAAACCCACCACAGCAAACCTCACAAAGAACTGATTAAAGCTGAGATCATTAAAAGCTTCCGAAGGTATTACCTGCACGCTCACAACCCGGATATCCTTCTTGACTTCGCTCAGCACCAGCTGAAGGCTAACAATCCCAATACCCGTATAGTCGCCAATCAATTCCTGAAGGAATTCAATCCCATATGAGCCTTCCAGATTACGAGTACCACGGATTGCTGGCACAGACATGGGACCTGTTCCGGGGAGATACTTCGGCATGGCCCGATCGGGATTTTTACCTGGGTATGATCCGCGGTTTCGGAGAACCCGGATTAGATGTCGGCTGCGGTACCGGCAGGCTGCTGCTGGACTACCTGCAGGAAGGGATAGAGATCCATGGGGTTGACAGTTCTCCAGAAATGCTGAACATCTGCCGCAAAAAAGCCCGCATGCTGGGTGTCAAACCGGTGCTTTACCTGCAGACCATGGAAGCAATGGATCTACCGCAGCGCTACCAGACGATCATTGTGCCTTCGAGTTCATTCCAACTGCTGATCAACCCGCGCAAGGCTGACCAGGCAATGCAGGCGTTCAGCCGGCATTTGCGCCGGGGCAGCGCGCTGGTCATGCCGTTCATGATGTTGTGGCAGGACGGGGATCCGCTGATGACCGAATGGAAATCCGCAGAGATCTTCAACGATGAGACCGGGATGCTGATCCGGCGTTTCACCCGGGAAAGGCACGAACCCGAACTCCAGCTGGAATATACAGAAACTTTTTTCGAGCTTTATTCCGGGGATACGCTTGTCAACAAAGAAGATCACTCCCAGTCAGGGATGACACGCTGGTACACGCAACCGCAGGTTTATCAGCTGTACCGCGATCATGGATTCCAGGAAATCCGCTTTGTCGAGGGGTTTTCATACCAGGCAGCAGAACCGGATTCCCGGTTGTTTACCGCGATCGGGTTGAAAAGCTGATGCGCTGAGATCCTCCGCAGAGCAGCCAATCCAATCCCGGCGGGCAAACGCGGTAAAATATTCTCAATAATCAGAAACCTGCAAATTGATATGGAACTTCTTCCCCAGCTACGCCAACACGTGTTCAAAATCGCCCTGGTCGCCTGCCTGGTATTCGTCGGTCTGACAGGAATTGCCATGCTGGCCTATCCCGGCGGAACATACATCAACCCGGATACGGTCGGTTATTCGTTTACCAATAATTTTTTCAGCGAGCTGGGGATGACGACTGCCAACAACGGGCAGAGCAACCTGCTGGGTGCCGGGTTATTCCTGGTCGCACTGACGATTGCTGGACTGGGTCTGGTTGTTTTCCNNCCAACAACGGACAGAGGAATCTGCTCGGTGCCGGGGTATTCCTGGTTGCACTGACGATTGCAGGACTGGGTCTGGTTGTTTTCCACCTGGTGATGCCGCGCTATTACCGCAACCGCAAGATCGCCCACTGGTTCAGCATCCTCGGTTCTGCATGCGGGGTGATCGCCGGGATCGGTTTCATCGGGGTGGCGTTCGCTCCGGTCAACCTGGCGGGGGGTGCTCACACAACCTTTGTGCTGATGGCTTTCAGGTTCTACATGCTGGCAGCGATCCTTTACACGGTAGCGACTTTCCTCAACCCCCAATACCCAAACATCTATTCACTGGCAAACCTGTTATTTGCCGCGCTGATGATCTCCTATGTCATCATTCTCACCAGTGGTCCATCGATCGAGACCAACCAGGGGTATGTGATGCAGGTGGTTGCCCAAAAAACGATCGTTTATGCCAGCATGTTGAATATGCTGGTGCAGTCTTACGGTGCGACCAAACATCGACATCTAGCATCATAATAGGTACATCAGCCATACGGAGGAATGATGAAGGTCAAAACAGCTTATTTGATGGTGTTTGTCGTGTTAATCGGGGGACTATTTGCATCCTGCGCCACGCAGGAACTCACGGTTGCGGATGTGTGGGCACGTCCTGGTTTCAAGGATGGAAATACTGCCATCTACTTCAATATCGAGAACTCCACGGGACAGGTGGATACGCTCTTATCCGCCCAGGCGGATATCGCTCAGGCGGTTGAGCTGCACCGCAGCATGATGGTCAGCCCTGAGGAGGCCGCGGAAATGGGGGGTGAAGCCGGGATGGGGAATGGATCGATGGCATCCGGCAATGACCAGATGGGGGACGATATGGTCATGGTGATGCAGCAGCAGGAAAATGTGCCGGTACCGAGCGGCGAAACGCTCGCCTTTGAACCAGGCGGCTACCATGTGATGGTGATTGGCTTGCATGATGACCTGGAAGTAGGGGATCATTTCCAACTGATCCTTACATTCCAGAACGCGGGGGAGATCAGGCTGGATGTCCCGGTGGGGATGCCGTAGCTTAGCGATCATTGTCATCCCACGGCACTTGGGAAAGGCAGTCGCTGATGCTTCCGCAAGTCGATGTGACGGGCTGATGATAGTGCACTGAGTACCAGCGAGCAACAATTGAAATCTGGGCATTAAAGCGATCCCTCGTCGCTCTGCGTCCTCGGGATGACAAGATATGGAAGTTGAGGGATGTTCCCTCCCGGCGGGATGACAAGATGGGGGTATCCCATAGTGCGGATTATCAGATTCAGATGGGGCAATAAAAAAAGAACCGCATGGATAAATCCACGCGGTTCTCGCTAACTCCAGTCGCTCTATCTACAATTGATCAATCCATATGCCGGATGATGGCATCTCCAAATTCCGATGTCTTCAATAATGTGGCATGGTCCATCAGGCGGTGGAAATCGTAGGTGACGGTCTTGGCGGCAATTGCGCCGTCCATACCCTTGATGATCAGATCCGCTGCCTCGTGCCATCCCATATAGCGGAACATCAATTCACCCGAGAGAATCACTGAACCCGGGTTGACTTTATCCTGATCGGCGTATTTCGGTGCCGTGCCATGGGTGGCTTCGAAGATCGCTGCGCCGGTCTCATAGTTGATATTGCCGCCGGGGGCAATTCCGATCCCGCCAACCTGTGCAGCGAGGGCATCGGAGAGATAATCACCATTCAAATTCATCGTGGCGATGACATCAAACTCTCTCGCCCGTGTGATCGTCTGCTGGAAAACGATATCGGCAATCACATCCTTGACGAGCAGTTTGCCTGCTTCCAGGGCTGCTTTTTGTTCTGCGTTGGCAGCCCGTTCGCCTTTTTCGGCTTTGGTCTCATCCCACTGAGCCCAGGTATAGGTCTTGTCAGCAAATTCATTCCGGGCAACTTCGTAACCCCAGGCTCTGAATGCCCCTTCGGTGTACTTCATGATATTACCTTTGTGCACCAGGCTGACACTGCTCCGATTGTTATCCAGGGCATACTGGATAGCCGCCCTGACCAGGCGATACGTGCCCTCCTTCGAGACCGGCTTGATGCCAATGCCACTGGTTTCTGGAAAACGTATCTTGGCATATTCTTCCGGGAAAGCCTGCTGCAGGAGAGACTTGAATTTCTGGTTCTCCTCGGTGCCGTATTCAAACTCGATCCCGGCATAAATATCCTCCGTGTTTTCCCGAAAGATGACCATGTCAACATCCTCAGGGCGTTTCACCGGTGATGGTGTCCCGGAGAAATACTGCACCGGTCGCAGGCAGACGTAAAGGTCCAGCGCCTTTCGAAGGGCAACATTCAGCGAGCGGATGCCGCCGCCAACGGGGGTGGTCAGGGGACCTTTAATCCCGACCAGGTAATCCTCAAAAGCCTGAATGGTCTCATCCGGCAGCCAGGAACCGAAATTATCATATGCTTTCTGACCGGCGAAAACTTCCATCCACTGGATTTTTCGGTCGCCCTGATAGGCTTTCTCAACTGCCGCATCAAAAACCCTGACCGATGCTTTCCAGATATCTGGTCCAGTCCCATCCCCTTCGATGAACGGCAGAATTGGATGGCTGGGCACTACCAATTTTCCATCTTTAATAGTGACTTTTTCTCCATCTTCTGGTACATGAATATTCTTATAGCTCATTTATAGATTCTCCTTGGCAAAAATAATATTTATCACAATAAATTTCATTCAATGAAATGCGATCATTCCAACCAGTGTATAAAGATATCTGAATACATAGATACAGACGCGGCCTGATTATAGCATCGCTTGTCCTCGTCGAGAAGTGAATTCTGTCACTATAAGGTCGAGTTTGCGGCGCGGTATAATAAATTGTCATGCCAGGGGTCACTTTCCCTGGCTCTAAATTTGCTAATCCATATTTGACCTGGCTCATAATAACCAGGTTGGAAACACCGGAGCACACCATGTCATCACAAGAATCCAGCTTGATCGATAAGGTCGAAACAAAAGATTGGTATGCATTCGACCCGGATGAAGCATTAATGCACCTGGCGACAGACCCCAAAGAGGGACTATCCGATGATGAAGCCGAGGAACGGCTGAAAAAATTCGGGCTCAACAAATTAGAAGAAGCACCCCCTCCGTCTTTCCTTCAGCTGCTCTGGGATCAGTTCAATAATTTCGTCATCATGCTGCTGATCGTCGCTGCGGTTATCTCCGCCTTATTGGGAGATTGGGTTGAGGCTGGAGCGATCATGGCAATCGTTATTTTGAACGCCATCATGGGTATCATCCAGGAACGGCGGGCGGAGCAGGCACTGGCAGCCCTGCGGCAGTTAGCGGCACCGGACGCCAATGTTCTGCGTGGCGGTCACCGCACAACGATTCCTTCCCACCAGCTCGTACCTGGGGATATTGTCTTCCTGGAGGCTGGTAATTATGTGCCTGCGGATGTACGCCTGATCGAAGCGGTCAACCTGCGAATCGATGAAGCCGCCCTGACCGGCGAATCTGTGCCGGTACAGAAGAATGCGCGCATCCGCCTGGATGAAGATGTGCCCCTTGGCGATCGTAAAAACACCGCCTTCAGCGGAACCGTGGTCACCTATGGGCGCGGCAACGGTGTTGTCGTTGGAACGGGGATGCGCACCCAGATCGGGCAGATCGCCGAAATGCTCTCCAGCGTGGAGCAGGAGCAAACTCCCCTGCAAAAACGGCTCGATCAGCTTGGCCGCTACCTGGGATGGGCGGCTTTAGGCGTGTGTGCGGCAGTGTTTGCCGTTGGCTGGATCCG
>JABAOG010004018.1_pt3 | contig 21355 bp, 19 predicted proteins | sample 7062131 | NCBI WGS metagenome assembly JABAOG01 (sample SAMN14538629, study PRJNA623070) | marine sediment metagenome | biome: marine biome [ENVO:00000428]; feature: marine pelagic biome [ENVO:01000023]; material: deep marine sediment [ENVO:00002113] | place: India: Arabian Sea | collected...
CGACGGCGGGGCGGCGGCCGTGCTGTCGAAGTCACGACCCGGTCACGAGATCATCTCGTCGGCGATCATCACCGACGGACGCTTCGCCGACGATGTGGCCGTCTACGCAGGCGGCAGCAAGCATCCGGCGTCACACGAGACCATCGACGCCCGCATGCACTATCTGGACGTGCAGGACCCGGCGTCGATGAAGGAGCGCCTCGACCCCGTCTCGGGACCGAATTTCATCGAGGTTGCCCGCCGGGCACTCGACCGTGCCGGCATCACCGCCGCCGACCTGGCGCTGATGGTGCCGCTGCACTTCAAGCGATCGTTCTTCGACTGGGTACTCGCCGAACTGGGCATCCCTGAAGAGAAGACCGTGTACCTGAAGACGACCGGCCACATGTCGGGCATCGACCCGATCGTCGGCCTGGCCGAGAAACGAGACGACCTGCGTCCCGGTGACTACGTGCTGCTGATCTCCGCCGGCACCGGCTACACGTGGGCGGCCAACGTAGTGAGGTGGTAGTGATGGCGGTTCCCGCCTACGACTGGATCGGATTCCACGCCGACATCCGGCCGAACTCGATCGCATTGATCGACGATTACACCGGCAAGACCCACACCTACGCCCAGCTCGACGAGCGTGTCCGCCGCATGGCCTCCTGGCTGGCGGGCAAAGGCGTCGGCGAGGGCGACCGGGTGGCGTTTCTCTCGGAGAACACGATCGACATCTTCGAGGTGTTGTTCGCCTGCGCGCATCTGAAGGCGCTCCTGGTGCCGCTCAACTGGCGGCTGGCCGCCCCCGAACTGCAGTTCATCATGGGCGACAGCCGGCCGCTGGTGCTGATCTACGAGGAGCAGTTTCAAGAGACGGTCGATCAGCTCGTCGCCCCCGAGTACCTGACGCTCGGCGATGCATACGAGGCAGCTCTGCAAAGCGCCGACCCGTCGGCTGCTCCCGCGGTGACGGCCACCCACGACGACCCGCTGGCGATCATGTACACCTCGGGGACCACCGGTCATCCCAAGGGTGCGCTGATCACCCACCGCATGTTCTTCTACAACGCAATCAACATCGGCGATGCCGTCGGGCTCACCTACAAGTCCCGCAACCTGAACGTGCTGCCCACCTTTCACACCGGTGGACTCAACCTGTACACGACACCGTGCTTGCGGCTGGGCGGATCGTCGGTCAATCTGCGCGAGTTCGATCCCGGGCGGCTGTTGCACTGGTTGACATCGGGCGAGATCACCCACTTCTTCGGCGTACCCGCCGTATATCAGTTCCTCGCCGAGGACGACCGGTGGGAGACGGCCGACCTGTCGAAGGTCCAGTCCTGGGCATGTGGCGGTTCGGCGATGCCGGTGACCCTCCTCGAGCGGTACGCAGCGCGGGGCATCTACATCCGCCAGGGCATGGGACTCACCGAGACGAGCCCGACCCTCTTCCTCACCGACGAGGAGCATGCCCTCACCAAAGCGGGTTCGGTCGGCAAACCGGTGCTGCACACGTCGATCCGGGTGGTCGACGAGGACGGCAACGACGTCCCGACCGGCGAGATCGGCGAACTCTGGGCAAAGGGCCCCAACGTCACGCCGGGCTACTGGGAGCGGCCCGAGGCCAACGCCGAGTCGTTCACCGACGGGTGGCTCCACACCGGCGACGCCGCCCGCATCGACGAGGACGGCTACGTCTACATCGTCGACCGGTGGAAGGACATGTACATCTCCGGCGGCGAGAACGTGTACCCGGCCGAGATCGAGCAGGTGCTGTTCCGCCACGAGAACGTGCTCGACGTGGCCGTGATCGGCGTGCCCGACGATCGCTGGGGCGAGTCGGGACTGGCGGTGGTGGTACCGCGCGATCCGGAGGTATTCGACCCGGCCAACATCGTCCACTTCTGCGACGGGAAGCTGGCTCGCTACAAGATCCCCAAACGGGCCGTGGCGGTCGACGAACTGCCTCGCAACGCAGCGGGGAAGATCCTGAAACGGCAGCTTCGGGAGGAGCTGGGATAGGAGTCGTCGGTCCCAACGGGACATACTTCCCACTCCACCGGCGCAGCTCTGTGTGTGCTCCCCACGGAGAGGTGGCCGAGCGCAGCGAGGTCGGAGGGGACATAGCCACGTACTTCGTACTTGGTACTTGGTACTTCGACTCAGAACCTGAAACTTGGAACCTGAAACCTGGAACCTGAGACTCTTCTTTGGTTTTCTTTCTCTATCGGCTGTCATCAACGGTTTTCTGTCACAGGCTGCCGGTATGTTGACCATATGGAACACNNGAAGCCGACCGCCGGCAAACCCCACTGGCAGACGGATGCCGCAACCTCTCCGAATGGGTCGCCGGACGTCTCGACATCTCACCCGAGACCGCTCGGGTCCTCACCCGCACCACCCGACAACTCGCCGACCACCCCAACCTCGAACAACAACTGGCGGACGGGGTGATGTCGTTCGACCGGACCATCGCCACCGCACAACTCGCTTGTCGGGGTGTATCCGAAGAAACCCTGCAACGGTCCTTGTGGTTGGACATTGCCGGGATCGGTCGTTTGGCGGCCCGCTACCGTCGTATCACCCCCGATAGCGAACGCGATGTGTTCACCAACCGGTTTGTGGCGATGCAACCCAGCTTGGACCGCACCTCGTATCGTCTGTGGGGGCAGTTACCCGCAGCCGATGGGGAAACCGTGCATCAAGCCCTACAGACCAGAGCCGATGCCTTCCCCACCTACCCCGATGAGGTGCGCCCGTCACTGGGGCAGCGCCACGCAGACGCCATGGTCTCCATCTGTTTGGACTCGTTGGCCACCACCATCTCTGGAGAGTCTGGTTCGGGTCCGATACTGTCGATCTTCACCACCACCGACACCGCAGCCACCTCGGGTGGACAAGCCGGATCGGAAACCCAATCCGGACTGTCGGTCGGACTGGCCACCATCGAAGAAACCTTCTGTGTCGGATCGGTCGAGTCGATCCTGATTCGGGACGGCAAGCCGTTGGCCCAGGGCCACACCACCAGGGTCATCCCACCCAAACTCCGCCGGTTCGTCCTCTACCGCGACGGGGGCTGTGTCGCCGACGGCTGTACCAGCCGCTACCGGCTCCAACCACACCACAAGATTCCCTGGTCCAAAGGCGGTCGAACCGACCCCGACAACCTGACCATCTTCTGTTGGTTCCATCATCATGTGGTGATACATCAGATGGGGTACACCATCCACCCGGATTCCCCTCCGGGACGGGTTCGTTTCACGAGACCCGACAACTCAGATCCACCCTGACCGAACCCACCACCGCACACCGACGACCACCGACCCGGAGTGGCGAATTCGTGGTACGACGAAGCGCGTTTCGACGCCCTCAGCGGCGCGACCCGATATCGTGAGTTGGCGAACGCGATCCAACACACCGTCTGGAGCGGACGTGAATCCGAAGATAGATTCCTACATCGCCCGATCGGGCAAGTGGCCGGAGGAGATCACGCGCCTTCGCCTGATTCTCCTGGCGTGCGGGCTGACCGAGGATCTCAAGTGGGGCAAGCCCTGCTACAGCCACGGCGGCAAGAACATCGTCATCGTCCAGGAGATGAAGGAGTTCCTCTCTCTGATGTTCTTCAAGGGTGCGTTGCTCGATGATCCGGAAGGCATCCTCTCTGAGCAAGGGCCCAACTCAAGATCTGCCCGCCGCATGGAGTTCACATCGATCGACGACGTCGACCGGCTGTCCGGCAGCATCGAGAGGTACATCGCCGAAGCCATCGACGTCGAAGAGGCGGGGTTGCAGCCGGAACCGGCGCCGGAACTGGTCCTCGTCCAGGAACTCAGGGACCGGCTCGACCGGGACTCTGCGCTCGAGGCCGCATTCGAGTCGCTCACTCCCGGACGGCAGCGGGAGTACAACCTGTACTTCTCGGGAGCCAAGCAAGCAAAGACGCGGACGGCGCGGATCGAGAAGCATGTGGAGAGGATCCTGGCAGGCAAGGGGCTCCGCGAACGGTAGAGGCGCCCGACGCTAGACCACCTCGTACTCGACCTGTGTCCACCCGTTGTCGAAGGCCTCGTGACGAACCAGGCGCAGTTGGACATCCGCGTCGAGCGGGCTGAAAAGCGGAATACCCGAACCGAGCAGCACCGGCACGGTGGTGATGATGATCCGCTGCACCAGGCCGGCACGCAGGAAGCTTCGAATGGCCTCTCCTCCGTCGACGTAGGCCCGCTCGATGTCCCGCCGATCCATCACCGAGGCCACCTCGTGGGGTTCACCGGATACTCGTTCCACCCGGCCGGGGAATCCGTCGGGAAACTCGAGACGGCGATGGGTCAAGACGAAGACCGGCTTGTCACCGTACGGCCACTTCCCCACCTCGAGGACGAAGTCGAAGGTCTTTCGTCCCATGACGAGCGCATCGACAGACGCCAGGAACTCCTCGAAGCCGTACTCGCCATCGCCGGGATCGGCATCCATCAGCCAGTCGATGCTCCCATCGGAGCGCGCGATGAACCCATCCAGGCTGGCGGCAACGTACACGTCGGCGCGCACGAAGGTCCTACGCCGATTCGGGCAAGCGGACGCCCTCGCGCGGCAGCATCGCGGGGATCAGCAGCATCGCCGCCAGCGCCGCAGTGGTCATCGACACCCACATGATCATCGAGACCTGCGGATGGATGGCCAGCGGCGAGAGCCACAAACCGCTCAGGGCGATGGCGATCCCAAGTGCGTTGGCGACGATTGGACGACCTGCGCTGTCGATAGCGCGCAGCACGTATCCGTCACCGTCGCGCCGAGCATTGTCGATGGCCGCCACGAAGTGGATCGAGTAGTCGATGCCGACTCCGAGCACGATGCTCGAGATGATGGCGGTAAGCAGGTTGAGCTGGATTCCCGATACGGCGATGAACCCCAGCAGGGTGGCAATGGTCAGCGCCACCGGCACGAGCGACACGATCGTCTCACGCACCCGGCGGTAGGCCGCCATCAGCATGATCACGACCAGGGCGAAGGCGATCGCCAGCGAGACGAACTGTGCGCGCAAGACCATCCTGGCGATCTCGTCCCAGATCACCGGCATACCGGTCAGCACTCGGACTTCGTTGTTCTCTTCGACGAAGTCGAGCCAGGTCTGCAAATCGTCGTTCGTGAAGTCGGCGGGCAGCAGCGTGAACCGCAGACCATCCTCGGAGACCAGATCACCGACGGGTAGTTCGAGATCGCCACCCAGAGCCGCCTGCACTTGCTCCGGTGGGAAGGCGTCGACGACATCGGCCAGCGAGAAGACCGTGCGGACCCCCGGCAACTCTTCCATCTGCTCCGACAGATCGGCGATTGCCGCCAGACCGGCCACTCCCATCGAAGGATTGAACGCAAACTCCCCGGTGAGCGGAGTCGCACCCCCGAACAGCTCCTCCGTTCTCTCGAACGCTTCCCGCACCGGATCGTCGCTCTTGAAGAAGAACAGCTGGTCAGAGTTGACCGTGAGGCCCGGCAGGGTGAAGCCGATGAAGACCAGCAACCCGCCGGTCAGGACCAGCGCAGGCACCCGGGTGGCCACCAGGCGCCTGAGCCCGGCGGTGAGTCGGGGACCCAGCAGCGCCGTGTGGTGCTTCGCCTTGACGTCGAGACGGCTCAGCAGTGCCGGCAACGAGAAGAACGAGATGATGCCGGCGAAGACGATACCCACTGCGGCAAAGGTCCCCATCTGACGAATGGGGCGTACGTCGGTGAACGCCAGAGAGATGAACCCGGCCGCCGTCGAGATGGTGGTGAGGATCATCGGGATACCGACGTGTCGCAGCGTGGAACGAACTCGCTCCACCCGGTCGCTCGTCCAGTCGACCGTCTCCTGGTAGTGGGTCACGAAGTGAAGGCCGTCGGCAGAACCCATCACGATCACGAAGATGGGAACGATGACGGTGACGACGTCGATCTCCCGGCCGAGGGCAAAGATGAATCCGAACGTCCAGACGGCGCCGAGCAGCGCCGGAACGAGAGCGAGAATGCTCAGCCTGCGATCACCGATCGTTGCATAGAACGTCCCGATCAACAGGATCAAGATCACCGGCGGGATGACGAGCAGGAACCATGAGAGGATGTCGAGCACCTTGGCGAACACCACCGGGTTGCCCGAGAGCACCACCTCCACATCGCCCGGCGGTTCATACTCGGCGAGATCTTGCGCCACACCCATGCCGTCGTCGGCGGGCACCACCATCATCATCGAGTGTCGGCCGTCCTCGCTCACGAACAGCGCCGACAAGGGGTTGGCGTTCAAGAGGCGGGACAGCTGCTGGTCGGGGATGGCCTCGAGCACCGCCGCCGTCAAGGGCATCCCCGTGATGGGGTTGGTGTCGGGCACCAGCGAAGCGACGGAGTCGACACCGTCGACGGTCGCCAGCTCATCTCGTATCTCGAGCAACGAGAGCAGGGACTCCTTCTCGGAAAACGAGCTGCCTTCGGGGAGACTCAGCACCACGTTGATCGGATCCGAGGTCGCGTACTTCTCCTGCAAGTCGGCGAACTCCCTACCGACCTCGCTGCCTTCCAGGATGAACGAGGAGACGTCGGCGTTGAAATCCATGCGGAACAGCATCGACAACGCCAGAACAGTGATCAGACCGGTGACGCCGAGAATCTGCTTCGAGTGTTCGACGATGAGGCGAGCGGCACGATCCATCCGCCCAGACTAGGCCTGCGAACCTCTTCGCCCGGTTTGCGAGCACCAGAGAGCGGAAACCGAACGCTGGTGCTCACGGGGCTATTTGCGGCGACCAACCACCCAGCCGGCGAGAAGCCAGGCGGAAACCGTCCATGCACCGAGCACGGCCCACGAAACTCCGACCGACTCGACGAGGCCGTCCGACAGGGAGTCCCTCAGCACCTGTGCCATGTGATAGAACGGCAAGACCCGGTGGACGGCCGCCCACCAGTCCGGGAACTGAGCAATCGGGACGACGATCGGAGCGAACAAGATCGCCATGAACATGATGATGTTCGTGATCAGATTGGTGAACCGCGGCTCGGGAATCGCATGCGCCATGGCAAACCCGACCGACGTCGCCATGAGTGATGTCAACAGCATGGCCGGGAAGAGCAGCCACGACCAGGCAAGGCCGACGTCGTAGTACAAATCGGCGACGAGCAGGGCGATCAAGGTGCCGGGCACCGCAAGACAGGTGAACACGGTGAACGTTGCCGCCGCCGAGGTCATGCGGGGCACCGGCAAGGACCACACGAAGTCGTAGGTATCCCGAATCTTGTGCACCATGATCGTCGCCGGAACCATGACGAGCCCGATCGGCACCAGAGCGAGCGCCGGGATGCCGGTGACGATGTACCGACCGGCAATGTCCGGCACGTCGCCCAGGTAGAAACCGTAGAGATACGCCATGCCGGCTCCGGTCAGGATCTGAATGATCAGCGCGAAGGCCAGGAAGGAGCGAAGGTTGAGCACCTCGAAGCGAAGCATCGTTCGGTAGCTACCCCACCAGTATCCGGCACCGGAACGGATCTGTGCGCCGACGGCCGAGGTGGTCACTTCCTCCTCCTCAACACGGCGGCCGCCAGCAGAGCCGACCCCACCGCCCACGCCGCCAGGATCACATACGACCCTCCGACTTCGGTGACCATCCCCTCCGTCAGCGCGGCGCGCACCACGTTGGCCATCGGATAGAACGGCAGGACCTCGTTCACGGTGGCCAGCCAGTCGGGCAGGTTCTCGATCGGGTAGCTGATCGGCGAAAAACCGAAGATCACAAAGATCAGCAACTGCGAAACCAGCTGAGTGACGTCGGGTTTGGGAATCGCATGCGCCATCGAGTACCCGAGCAGCGTCCCCGTCAACAGCGTCAGCCCGACGGCCGGTATGACCATCATCGAGACCGAGAAGCTCACGTCGTACCGCAGCACGGCGGCGAACAGGGCGCCGAGCATGCCCGGAATGGCGATGAAGAAGTTCAACGTGACCCAGGCGGCCGATGCCGAACTGCGCGGGACCGGCAGTGACCACATGAAGTCGTACGAGCCGGCCGACTTCTGCTGAGCGATGAGCTGCGGGCCCATAACGACCCCGACCAGGACCAGCGTGACGACGACGGCTCCGGTGGAGAGGTAGAGGGCCATCTGATCCGGCATCTCGGCAATCAACAGGCCGAATCCCAAGACCAACCCGACTCCCGACAGCAGTTGCACGATGACCGTCAGCGGCAGCAGCAGCCGCATATCGGCGAGCTGCCAGCGGAGCATGGCGAGATAGCAGGCAATCCAATGGCGCACTCCGGCGCGCTTGGCGGGAAGCTCGAGCGCAGGGACGAGGACGGAGGTCACGCGGTCTCCGGATCCTCGGAAGTGTGGCCGGTGAGCCGAATGTACACGTCCTCGAGCGTGGTCGCCCCCAGCGCATACTCCTCGGCGACGCCCTGTTCCATCAAGTGCTGCGCCCAGGAAATGCCGGCGGACGCGTCCGCTTCATCGATGACCATCATGAGGTTGTTCCCAACCCGGGCATGATGGTGAACCAGCTCCGGCATGTCCGGCACGCCGTTGCCCGGCGAGAGCATCAACTGCAGGCGCAGGCGGCCTCGATCGTCGGATTTCAATGAGGAGGGAGTCCCCTGCGCGATCAGCTTCCCCTCATTGATGATGGCGAGCCTGTCGACGGATTTCTCTGCTTCGAGCACGTTGTGCGTGACGAGGAAGACGGCGGCTCCCTCACTTCCCAACAATCTGATCTGGTCCCACAACAGCCGCCGGCGGCGCGGGTCCACGTCGTTCGTCGGCTCATCGAGGATCACGACCTTTCCCGGCCATACGGTCGTCATCACGTACCCAACCAGGCGACGGACGCCTCCCGAGAGCTTGTGGCCGAGTGTGTTGCGCCACTCGCCCAGATCGAGCGCCTCGATCAAGGCCTCTCCGCGCGCCCGGACTGCATCAGACGGCCCACCCCGGATCAGTCCGGTTATGTGAACGGCCTCATGCAACTTGAAAGACTCGATCGGCATCTGTGCCTGTGGCAGGTAGGAACAGAGTTGTCGGGCGACATCGGGGTCTGCAACCAGATCGTACGGACCGATGGTGATCGAACCAGACGTCGGCTTCAGCAGCCCGATGACTTGCTTCACGAACGTCGTCTTTCCGGCCCCGTTCGGGCCGAGGAGGCCGTAGACCTCACCGGGCCGAACTTCGATCGAGATCCCGTCGTTGGCGAACACTTCGCCGTCGTAGGTCTTCGTGACGTTCTCCGCGCGGAACGTCCAGCCGTTGGAATCGTCGGTCATAGACAGTGTCATGATGTCATTATGATGTCATATTGGCGGCACGCCGTCAAGTCAACCCATATCCCTCACTCGAACCTACACCGCTGAAGAGGCCGTTCGGCTCAGGAGCAACGGTCACGCGGACTCTGTACGGTCGACCGGGTTCATGCCAGAGTTCCCAGTACGGCTCTCCGGAGGCCCGGTGCTCTCGCTCGTCGACCTGTACAAGCGATTCGGCGACATCGTCGCTCTCGACGGCGTCGGCTTCGACGTGGAACCGGGGAGGATCGTCGGGTTCCTCGGGCCCAACGGAGCCGGCAAGACGACTGCGATGCGGTGCGTTTTCGGCCTGATCGATCCCGACGCCGGAACGGTGACCTGGAATGGCACGCCCGTCGACCACCGCACCCGCATCGAGTTCGGCTACATGCCCGAGGAGCGCGGCCTCTACCCGAAGATGCGCATCGGTGAGCAACTGGCCTACTTCGGGCGGCTCTCCGGACTCAGCCGTTCCGAGGCGACTGTCGAAGCCGCCAAATGGCTCGAGCAACTAGGCCTGGCCGACCGTACGCTCTCGAAGCTCGAGGAGCTCTCCCACGGCAACCAGCAACGCGTCCAGCTCGCCGCCTCACTCGTCCACCGCCCCCGGCTGGCCGTGCTGGACGAGCCCTTCGCCGGTCTGGATCCGATCGGGGTAGAAGCCATGGCCGGCATCCTGCGAGGCCTCGCCGACTCGGGGATGGGGGTGGTCTTCTCCAGCCACCAGCTCGATCTCGTCGAGGACGTGTGCCAGGACGTCGTGATCATCGACCACGGCAGGGTGATGGTCGCGGGGAGGCTGGATGAGTTGAAGCGGCAGTCCGATCGCCTCCACCTCGAGGTCGAAGTAGACGGGCGTGAATGGAAGCCACCGGTCGACGACGCTCACTACCTCGGAAACGCACGCGGCGGCAACCGCTACCTCATTGCCCGGGAGACCGATCTGCAGGAACTGATGGCCCGGGCCCGGGAGGACGGGACGGTGACGAGGTTCTCCGTCGAGCCGCCGCGATTGTCGGACATATTCAGAGAGGCGGTGCGCCGGTGAGCTCACTGCGCCACGTCCTGCTGGTCGCATTCCGTGATTTCATGCAACGTGTCAAGAGTCGCGCCTTCCTGGCATCGATGGTGATCATCATCGGCCTGGTCGCCGCCGTCGGGCCTCTGATGGCACTCGAGATGAGAGACCCGCCGCCCTACGAAGTGGGCGTCGTCGGAGCAGCGCCCGGCGGGCTTCCCGCTGCGCTCGCCTCCGCCGCCGGCACCTTCGACCGAAACGTCGACGTCACGTCCTATCCGAGCCTCGCCGACGGCGAGGCGGCCATCGAGGAAGGGACGGCCGACGCGCTCATCGTCGACGCCGCCGAGATCGTCTGGGATGAGGAGCCCTCGCTGCAGCTGGCGTCCATCATCACTGCGGCCGTACAGGGGATCGACCGGCAGCAGGTCATCGCCGATCTCGGTCTAAATGCTGGAGAGGCGGAGGCGCTGCTCAGCCCACCCCCACTCGACTCCCGAACATTGAACGAACCCGACCCTGAGGCGATTCCCAAGCGGGTTGCCGCATACGCCGGATCGTTCATCCTCTACATCTCCATCTTGATGTTCGGACAGTTCGTGATGATGGGCGTCATGGAAGAGAAGTCCTCACGAGTCGTCGAGGTGGTGCTGTCCCGGGTNNCTCGTCCAGTTGATCGTCCTGGGTGGCGGGGCGCTGTTTGCAGTGAGCATGTTCGACCTCGCCGAAGTCGACCTCGGCGCACTCAGCCTCCGCGTCCTGCTACTGATCGTCTTCTGGTACTTGCTCGGATATGCCTTCTTCAGCGTCGTCTACGCCGCGCTCGGTGCCACGGTTTCGCGCCAGGAAGACGCACAGAGCGTCGGCATGCTGCCCGTCCTCCTGCTGCTTCCGGGATACTTCCTGTCGTTGCTGGCACTCGAAGACCCCGATGGGACGATGGCGACGGTGGGGTCGATCGTGCCGCCGCTCTCGCCGCTGGTGATGCCCATCAGAGCAGCCATCACCGACGTCCCCCTGTGGCAGCTGGCGATCTCCATCGGTCTGGTCGCAGCCGCAACGTACCTGCTGATCCGGTTGGGCGGCCGCGTGTATCGGGGTTCGATCCTCAAGATCGGCGCCAAGGTGCGACTGCGGGACGCCTGGCGCGCCGGTCGGTAGACACCACCAGGCAGGCGACTCCCGGGTTGCTCGACACGCGATCAACCCCACCTCCTACGATACGATCCGGAACCCCAGCAAGGAGCACAACTGTGACGGTTCGGTCCCGGATCACCGGCGTCGGCGGATTCCTGCCTCCCCGCGTCGTCACCAACGACGAACTCACCGGGTACATGGACACATCGGACGAGTGGATCGTGGAACGCACCGGCATCCGGCAGCGGCATTGGGTCGACCCCGAAACGTCGACAGCCGACCTTGCTCTGGAGGCGGCCAACGCCGCCCTCGCCGACGCAGGCGTGTCGAAAGAGGACATCGACATGCTGCTGGTGGCCACACTCAGCCCGGACCACTTCTTTCCAGGAACCGCCTGTTTCCTCCAGGCGAAGCTCGGCGTCCCCGAGATTCCCGCCCTCGACATCCGGCAGCAGTGCACCGGATTCATCTACGGAGCGTCGATCGCCGACCAATTCATCCGCAGCGGCATGTACGAGAGGATCCTGGTCGTCGGCGCCGAAGTGCACTCGAAGGGGCTCGACGTCAGCACCGCCGGTCGCGATGTGAGCGTACTCTTCGGCGACGGTGCCGGAGCCGTGGTCATCGAGGCGACAACACCGGCATCGAACGACGACCCCCAGATCTTCTCGACCCACCTCCACGCCGACGGCACCGGAGCACAGGAATTGTGGCTCCCCTCGCCGGGCATGGCTTTCGAGGATGGATTCGTGACGCATACACACCTGGATCGTGGCGACCACTACCCCAAGATGAACGGCCGTGCCGTCTACGTGAACGCCGTCAAGCGGATGACCGAAGGCATCAACGACGCCCTCGCCGCCAACGACGCTGCCCTCGACGACGTCGACCTCTTCTTCTTTCACCAGGCGAACCTCCGGATCAACGAGGCCGTCGCACAACGTCTCGGCATCCCGGCGGAAAAGGTCTACAACACCATCCAGAAGTACGGGAACACGACGGCGGCCACCATTCCGCTCGGGATGCGGGACGCCGCCGCAGACGGAACGCTGCAGCCCGGGATGCTGGTGGCGGGCGCTGCGTTCGGCAGCGGATTCACCTGGGGTTCGATGCTCCTCCGCTGGTAGTCCCCGCCCCGCCGCGACCCTCTCCGCGGGCGAAGCGTGCCGCTCCCTCCGCGGCGGTCGGCAGCACTCCTGTGCCGTGGCGCCTCTCGATCTCGAGCCCCTCGGCCATAGAACGGCCGAGCCCTTCGAGCACCGCGAGACGGTCCGATCGGACGGTCGACTGTGGATATCCGGCGATGAGCTCCGCCATATCGAGAGCGACCTCGAGCGCCGAACCGTCCGGAGCCAGACGGTCGGCAAGACCGATGCGATGTGCCTCCTCGGCATCGACCGGCCGGCCGGTGAGAATCATGTCCAACGCCCGGGAGAGTCCGATCAGGCGCGGAAGCCGTTGTGTGCCTCCGTCCACCAGCGGCACCCCGAACCTGCGCTCAAAACACCCGAACACCGCCGAAGCACCCGCCACCCGCAGATCGCACCAGAGAGCCATCTCGAGACCGCCGGCGACGCAGTAGCCCTCAACGGCAGCGATGGTCGGCTTCGTGACCCGCATCCTTGTGAACCCGAGGAAGCCGACGTCGGCGTCAACGAGGTCGAAGTCCTTCAGATCGGCCCCAGCACTGAATACATCTCCGCCACCGGTGAGGATGCCGACGAGGGCGGCATTATCCGCCTCGAACCTTCGCCAGGCGTCCCGAAGCTTCGCAGCCGCATCGAGGTTGATTGCGTTCCGTCGTTCGGGCCGGTCGATCGTGACGACCGCAATCGAGCCACGCCGTTCGTATCGCACCACCGTGACACCTCCTCGCGCCCATCCTCGCAGGCCGCGATCCTTCCGGGCGCTCGATAGGGCCGAAGGCCCGATTGTCAACCAAGGATGGCTGCGCGATGCTGAGTGGTGAGCCCCTTCGTCGGACGGTAGGACGAGGATGGGGGGCACGAGTTCTCCTCGCGCCGCCCGAAGAAGCCGGCCGGAAGGAGGACATCATGACGGTCCTGCATCCGGGGCCAACCGACGTCAAGGCTCCGGCACCTCCCATCGAAGAGCCGCTACCGCCGGCACGGGTACCGTCTCCATTGCGCAACATCGCGCTCGCACTCACCGTGGTGCTGGCCATCACGGCCGTAGTGTTCATCGCACTCGTGTTCTTCGAGTCGGAGCCCACCGAGATTCACGACTCCTGGATGAACGTGCCGGGAGCGATCCAACCGGCGGAGATTCACGATTCGTGGATGACCAACGTGCCGGGAGGCTATCCCGTTGGTGTCTACGACGAGGTGTGGATGAACGAGTGGTCGGCCGGGTTCTAGCGGCCCGATCCCTGCGAACATCGGCCGGATGAAACGACCCGGGTTCGGAGTACGTTCCGCCACGACGTGACGACCCGAGGGTTCCGGGCCTGTGGACTTCATCCCGACACCGGCGTCGACCGGCGCGTAGGCTCAGTTCCAGACCAAGGGGGACATCGTGGACGCACCGCCGCAGTCGACCCGTAGGGTGCCGCCGTGGCGCAACGCGCATCGACGGGGCGCGCCGGCGTGGTGAGTCCTCCGACGCTCGACACGCCTCACACCGGTGAGGACGCCACACGTAGAAACGTCTGGCCGTTGCTCGCCGTAGCCGCGATCATCGCGCTCCTCAGCACCAACGGACTCGCGTGGTACTTGCTCTACTCCGACGACCCCCCACCGCCATCGCCTTCGAGCACCGCTCCAGCGACGTCCGACAGCACCGCCGCCCCGGAGTCCACCGATGGTGATCTACCAACCATCGACCCTCCCGAGGACAGGGTCTACGGAACCTTCGAGTACCGCGGCAATTCAGCGCTGACCGGCGAAACGAGCGGCGGCTTCCGAACCTTGCTCGGAAGCTACTGGGAGCCGGTCGCCCCGGGAGGTTTCCTCCAGAGTGATCTGGTGTCGTATGGAAGGTTCTTGTACGTCGCCAGCGAGACTCGAAATGCCGTATTTGCACTCGACCAGTCGGACGGAACGACCAGATTCACGCTCGAGACCGACGGACACTTGTGGACCGGGCCGGTCGTAGCATCGTTTACGAGAGATCTCGGCCCGGAGGGCACCGAGACCGTTCAACGTCTCATCGTCGTCAGTGAGGACGGAACGCTCTACAGCCGGAGCGCCTCGGGAGCAGGCAGCACCGGCCGGTGGACCCGGGAACTCAAAGAAGAGGTGCGAGCGGCGCCCGTCGTCGCCGACGGCAAGATCGTCGTCGCAACAGCACAGGGCTCCATTCTTGCCATCGATGCCGACGGTCAAAGTGTGTGGCGCTACCCGATGGCGAGGACCGACCGTCCGGCCTTCCGAAGCAGTCCCGCGATCGAAGACGGAACCGTGTATGCCGTCGATGGAAGCGGGTTCTTGCATATGGTGTCGATCGAAACGGGACTGCCGATCTGTGATCCGATCCGAACCGCCTACGCACCATCGAGCGCATCTTTTGTGGCCGACGGCCTGGTGTTCCTGCCAACGGACGGCGTCATCATGGTGTATGAAGTCTCTAGCGACCCCTGCGGAGCGAAACCCTACCTCATACCCACCAACGTCGACTCGGCGATACCGCCTGCCTATGCAAACGGCAGGTTGTTCTCGATTGAAGGCGCATCTGTCGTGGCGTGGAACATTGCAGCGGATGAGGATGGTGGTCTCAAACGAGAACTCGCCTGGGAGCTCCCCTATCTGGCGGAGAGCAACATCTCGACGGCACCGATCGTCGCCGAAGGCGTCGTCTACTTCGGTACCAACGACGGCATCGTACATGCCATCGATGCACTGACCGGTGCCTCGCTCTGGACGTTCCCCACCGGTGAGCGGGTGCACGGCGGCCCGGTGATCGCCGCCAATGCGGTTTTCGTCACCACGGAGCGCGAGGTTTTCTCGATCGCCGGCGAGTAGCCCCGGCTCAGATTCCCGAGAAAGGGCTCTCTTCACCCACGGCGGTCCCGCAGATCTGACAGCGACCGGTACCCTCCATCACGACCGATCCACAGGAAGGGCACTTGAGCCTGGCCGGTGTTGCGCGCCCGTCCTCGGCTCCATCTCTGCGGTCCATCTCGGCGATTCGCCCGGCGAGCTGCTCCTTCGTATAGCCCGATTCCTCGAGCAACGACCACATGGCCTCGACGACGAGCACCAGACGATCGAGGCGGTCGTTCATATCGAGGAATTTGCTGCCCGAGCCCGCCGCGAAGGATTCGGCGGATGCCGCCATGCCCGCCACCTTGCCGGCCTGCCGTGACCCCACAACGTACCCGGTGACGAACTCGAACATGGCAGGAGTGTACTTCGAGGCCCGGCGCGAGATGGGGAGCCACCGTTCCTACTCGAGAATCGCTTCAGCCCTTCGTGCCGTCCTCCCCTAACACCACGAGGTCCTCGTCCCGCAGGTCGATGATCGTGCGCACCGCCTTGGGAGCGATACCCTGTGCTGCCTCGACCACCTCGATGATCTCCTCGTCCACGAGTTCATTGCGTTCGAGCAGCGCATCCCGAAGTGCCTCGATGATGTGCCGGTTGCCTGCCAGCAGTGTGGTGACTTCCTGCTTCTGCTCTGCCAGCAACCGATCGACCGCCACCCGGCCGTGCTCATCGCCGAGCACCGTGGCCGCCAGGTTGCCGGCCAGTGGGCCTCCGTCGAGCGCCCGGTAGGAGATCAGGGATTCACCCATCCCCATCGATCCCACCATCTCCACGGCGATGTTCGTAGCTGCGGCGAGATCACCGGCAGGTCCGCTTCCGGACTCGCCGAAGAACATCTCTTCGGCAACCATTCCGGCCAGGGCGATCTGAATGGAAGCGAGCAGTTCGCTCCGTTGCTGAGTGAAGCGCTCTTCACGCAACCGGTGAGCGAGGAAGCCGAGCGCTTCCTTGCGCTTGATGATCGACAGCACCTCGAGCTTCCGACCCTTACCGACGAGGTAGGCGGCGGTCGCGTGACCTGCTTCATGTGTGGCGATCGTGCGCCGTTCGTGTTCGGGGAGATCCAGGGGTTCGGGCAAGCCGATCTCGATCTCCATCCGTGCCTGCCACAGATCGGCGGACGTGAGGGCCGAGCGTCCGTCTCGCAGGGCCAGCAGCAACGCTTCATCGAAGAGCCGTTCCAGTGAAGCCGGCGTGTACCCGAGGGTGGCGGCGGCCAGATCGTCCCGGGCATCCTGAGACTCGAGTTCGGGGTCGTGGGATTTGCCGTTCAGGAAGTAATCGATCAAGGCGAGACGAGCGGTGCGACCCGGCAGGTCGAAATGGAGCACACGATCGAACCGACCGGGCCGCAGGAGCGCCGGGTCGAGGGCGGCGGCGCGGTTGGTGGCGGCGATGAGCAGGATGTTGGTGTACTCAGGAGGGTCCTTCTTGAGCTGTCGCTCCGGGGCCAGGTAGCGGTTGAGTATGTCCTTGAACACTCCTTTGACCTTTGAAGAGAAGGGAGGAGTGTCGAAACTCTGCATCTGGATGAGCAGTTCGTTGACCATGCCACCGGTCTCCTGGCTGATTCCGGCCTGGTTGACCGTCATCGATGAGTGCGCCGCTCGCGAGGTCCCCCCGCTCACTCCCGACCGGCTCAGGCCGATGGCGTCGATCTCCTCGATGAACCCGATTGCACCTCCCTCTGCGCGCGCCGCTTTGCGGAGATCCTTGAAGAACTTCCGAATCTTGCGAGCCGTCATTCCATACCACATGCTCTGGAACGCCGTCGCCGACACGAAGAGGAAAGGAACCTGCGCCTCTGCGGCCATGGCTTTCGCCATGTAGGTCTTCCCGGTTCCCGGCGGCCCTTCGAACAGCACGCCGCGCCGCGGCGAACCTCCCATCTCCTCGCGGAAGCGCCGGTAGTCGAGCAGCACCTCCAGCGTATGGCGGACCTCTTCCTTCAGCCGGTCTGCCCCGTGGACATCGGCGAAAGAAACATCGATCTCCTCGGGCCGAAACGTGATGTGCGGAGATCGTTGGTTCACCAGCATCGGGGCAACCAGCACGACACCCAGCAAGAGCACGATGAGCACGCCGGGGAGCCAGAAGGCGACATCGGGACCGAGGTCCGGCATGTGCGGCCACGGCGTGTCGCCGCCGAGTATCCGCCACCACATCCACCCCGCAACGAGTGCAAGCACTCCGGCGAGTAGTCGCAGCCGACGACGCCGCTGCATCTCTCGCTTGATCGCCACCGTTCCAGCCACGATGCGCCCCTTTTCTAGCCCGCCTCCACCTTAGCCACGGAGAGTGGTCATGGGAAGGCCGAAATCCGTTCTGCTCCCACCTCCTGTGAACTCGCCCCCACCCAAGGCTCCAATTGCGGCCCGCCGGCGCCACGACAACAGCCAGAACGGGATGCCGATCCGCGGGGTAGCTTTCGAAGTGCAACCGAACGAAAGGATGTAGTCGTGCGAGCCCGTTGGGTGATCGCCTTGGCGCCCCTGCTGACCATCTCTGCGTGCAGCGTCGACATCGGCCCGTTCGAATCCGGGGCGGATGAAGTGGACGGCTCCGGAAACATCGTCACCGAGCAACGATCCGTGGGAGAGTTCACCGAAGTCGTCTTCGAGGGCGAGGGCCGGGTCACCGTCGCCTTCACCGATGGCGAGTCGCTCGAGATCGAGGCAGACGACAACCTGCTCGATCACCTCGAGGCCGAGGTGCGCAACGACCGGCTGGTGATCAAGACGGAGTCGGGCATCGACATCGATCCGAGCCGTGCTCCCGTCTACCGGGTCACCGTCCGAACGTTGCAGCGAGTCGAGTTGCGGGGCGTCGGCTCCATCGAACTCGACCCCTGGGCGACCGATCAGGCAACGATCGAACTGACCGGCGTCGGCGACATCGACTGTCCTCTGCTGGAGACCAACCTGCTCGACGTCAGGATCGAGGGAGTCGGATCGGTGACGGTGGAGGGCACCGCTCGCCGGCTCACGGCCGATCTGACGGGAACGGGAAACCTCGAGGCTGGTGATCTCAGCACGGTCGACGCCGACGTTCGCTCGACCGGGGTGGGAAACACGACCGTCTGGGTCTCCGGATCGCTCACAGTGGAAGTGACGGGCGTCGGGGATGTCTCCTACTACGGATCCCCGAGCGTCGAGCCATCCGTCGAAGGACTCGGAAGCCTCGAGAGCCTCGGCGAGAAGTAGCACCCTCCACCCCCGGCGTAGCTACGCTCGCGGCGTGACCGAACCCGCGTACTTCTCCGAGGAACAGCGACTGGCATCGTGGGTCACGATGCTGGTGGTGGTGGCAGCAGGAGCGCCGATCGCCGTCTTTGCCGCCGGCATCTACGCCCAGCTGGGACAGGGCGAACCATGGGGAGATCGACCGATGTCGGACACCGCCCTCGCCGTCGTCGGTGGCTCGTTCGCTCTCCTCGGGCTGGCGCTCATCTGGCTCTTCGCGTCGCTCAAACTCATCACCGAAGTCCACCCCGACGCGATCAGCATCCGCTTTGCTCCGATGAGGGCCTCGCGAATCCCACTGGCAGGCGTCTCGGCCGTCGAGGTGGTGACGGTCCGGCCGATCAGAGACTTCGGGGGATGGGGCGTGCGCCGGGGTCGGGGAATGAAGGCCTACCTGGCTCGGGGCAACACCGGCGTCCGTATCCGGCGGTCCGACGGGAAGGACCTCTTCGTCGGATCACAGCAGGCGGACGACCTCGCCGCCGCCATCCGCACCTGGTGGCGGGGTTGATCGCTAGTCGCGACTGTGGGCTTCGATGAGCGACTGTTTCAGTTCCAGAAGCGGCCGGGTGACCGAGACGTGGTAGGTGTGCGGGTTGACGAGCCTCCGCACACCTGTGTCGAGGCGAGCCAGATCGGCGGTCCTCCTGCTCCTGGCTACTTCGATGCTTCCCAGCTCGGCCACCACCCGGCCCCGGGACACGACCGGCTCGAGCAATGGTTCGATCGACGACACACGATCGGCGCCGAGCACCCGACCAACCCCCGGGCGTGTCGGATGCAGAACCTCCAGCGGCCGGCGATCGATGTCCTCGCCTTCGAGTCCGATGACATCCGCAGTGGCGATGCCGCGCTCGTCGTAGACTCTCCACAGTGACTTCGCGCCGGGAAGAGCCAGCTTGTCGGGCGAATCCGAGATCTTGATGGCGGGCTCCCAGTCACCGGCCTCGTTCTCGACCGCAACAGCTTTGTAGACACCGTCGAAACTCGGATCCCCGTCTGATGTCACCATGCGGGAGCCGACGCCGTAGACGAGGCGGGACAGCATCTGATCGACGTCGAGGCCGTAGCGAGGAGCCTCCTCGAGTATCTGGTTGCGGATCTGCCAGATGGTCAGCTCGTCGAGCTGACTCGAGAGCACGATGGACGTATCCGCGAACCCGGCTGCATTGAGCATCGCAGCCGAACGCACCGCCAGGTAGGCGAGATCGCCCGAGTCGAGCCGGATGCCCACCGGTCGGTGGCCTCGAGACTTCAACTCTTCGAAAACCCGGATGGCGTTGGGAACACCCGACTCGAGGGTATTGATCGTATCGACCAGCAGCAGGCAATCGTCTGGATACACATCGGCGTAGGCGCGAAAAGCTTCGATTTCCCCGCCGGCGATGGCCATGAACACCTGCACCATCGAGTGTCCGTGGGTTCCTTTGGAGGGGATTCCGAGCTCGTGCGACACGCCGACATTCGAGGAAAAGTCGGCGCCGCCGATGAGCGCCGCCCTAGTGGCGCCGTTGCCGCCGAAACCGTGGGCGCGGCGCAGACCGAACTCGAGCACCGACCCCCCGTGGGCGGCCTCGACCACCCGCGATGCCTTCGTGGCGATCAGCGCCGCGTAGTTCAGGTGATTGAGCAAGGACGATTCGAGGAGCTGGGCCACCGCCAGCGGGGCCTCGACAACCGCAATGGGAGTGTTGCGATGCACGACGCGACCCTCGGGAACCGACCACAGCGACACATCGCCGAACCCGCCCTGTTCCCTCATCCAGTCGAGGAAATCATCGCCGAAGATGGCGTCACCGGTGCCCGAACGAAGAGAGCGAAGGGCGTCTGCCGCGTCATCGTCGAACGAGGCACCGTGCATCCAATCGACGAACGGCGCCAGACCTGCCGCAATCACGTACCCGGCCTGGTGCGTCCCGTAGTCGGGATAGGCACGAAACGAATGCTCGAAGCGAGCCGGTCGGGTGCCGAGCCCGACCCGGAAGTACAGCTGCGCCATCGTCAACTGGTAGTGGTCGGTGAAGAGGATGCCGGAGTTCAACACCCTGCGCACTGTACACGGCACACGTATCCTGGACGGCATGCTGATGTACGACACGCAGACGGCACTCATCGTGGTGGACATGCAGAACGACTTCGCGGATCCCGCCGGGAGTCTGTTCGTCGACGGTGGCGACGACCTCGTCGGCCCGATCAATCGAGAGATCATCCGGGCGACGTCGGCAGGAGCCCTCGTCGTGTACACGCAGGACTGGCACCCCGAAGAGACGCCGCATTTCGAGAAGGACGGCGGTATCTGGCCGGTTCACTGCGTCGGCGGCACCTGGGGAGCGCAACTACACCCCCGTCTCGTCGTCGCCGGTGCGGTCGTGCGGAAGGGCACGAACGGCGAAGACGGATACTCGGGATTCACGATGCGCAACCCCGACACGGGAGAAACCACTCCGACCGGCCTCGCCGGGCTCCTCGAAACAGCGGGCATCACGAAGGCGGTCGTCGTGGGGCTTGCNNCGTCGGCGAAACGGCTCGCGACGGCGCGGCGGCCGGGTTCCGGATCGTTGTTCCGGCGAGTCTCACCGCCGCCGTCGATCTCACCCCCGGTGACGGTCTCCGGATGGCGACATCACTCGCCGAGGCCGGGATCGAGATACGCATACCGGCGTAGGTTCCGGC
>JABAOG010007136.1_pt1 | contig 21337 bp, 16 predicted proteins | sample 7062131 | NCBI WGS metagenome assembly JABAOG01 (sample SAMN14538629, study PRJNA623070) | marine sediment metagenome | biome: marine biome [ENVO:00000428]; feature: marine pelagic biome [ENVO:01000023]; material: deep marine sediment [ENVO:00002113] | place: India: Arabian Sea | collected...
GCCGTCCGCCACCAGCCCGGGAGGCCGGCGGAAGGCCCGCTGGCGGGCGAGCAGCGCCGTGCGCACCTGTGCATAACCGGCGATGCGCGAGGCGATTTCACCGCAGCGCTCGCTGCGCAGCGCCTCGCCGACCGGCTGGCCGCCGAGCAACGGCTCGGCCAGCTCCTCGCCGGCGTCGAGTCGGAATTCCACGTCGAGCTCGGCGGCCACCCGGGCGAGGGCCTCGGCGTCATCGAGAGGCACCGAGCGCGCCTCGGCGCCGAGGGCGACCAGCCGATACAGGGCGCCGCTGTCGAGTAAATGAAAGCCCAGGTGCGCGGCGACCCTGCGGCCGAGCGTGCCCTTGCCGACCCCGCTCGGACCGTCGATGGCGATGACCGGCACCCGCGCCGCGGCGCTGCCCCGCGCGCCGCTCACCGACCCACACCGACGTCGATGGCGAGCCCGGCGCTGCGTGCCAACGCGGCGAATCCGGGGAAAGAAGTGGCGACGTTGGCGCAGTCGTCGACGATCACCGGGGCGCTGGCGCGCAGCCCGGCCATTGCCAGCGACATGGCGATGCGGTGGTCGCCGTGGCTCGCCACGCGTCCGCCGCCGAGCGCACCGCCGCGGATGCGCATGCCGTCCTCGCGGGGCTCGGCGTCGACGCCGAGCGCCGCGAGCCCTGCCGCCATGGCGGCGATGCGGTCGCTCTCCTTCACGCGCAGCTCCCCGGCGCCCTCGAGGATCGTCTCGCCCTCGGCGCAGGCGGCGGCGACGAACAGCGCCGGAAACTCGTCGATGGCGAGCGGCACCAGCGCGCGCGGGATGGTCACGCCGTGCAGATCGGCGGCGCGCACGCGCACATCCGCGATCGGCTCCCCACCGACGCTGCGCTCGTCGAGGACATCGATGCGCGCACCCATGGCGCGCAACACCTCGATGACGCCGACGCGCGTCGGATTCATGCCCACCGCCTCGATGCGCAGGTCCGATCCCGGTGCGATGCTTGCTCCCACCAGGAAGAAGGCCGCCGACGAGATATCGCCGGGCACCTCCACCTTCGTAGCGCGCAGCTCGGTGCCGCCCTCGATGCCGATCGCGTCGTCGGCGCGTTGCACCCCATGGCCGAACGCGCTCAGCATGCGCTCGGTGTGATCGCGGCTCGGCGCCGGCTCGTGGATACGGGTGACGCCATCGGCGTACAGGCCGGCGAGCAGCAGGCAGGATTTGACCTGGGCGCTCGCCACCGGCATGCGGTACTCGATGGCGGTGAGCGGCGCGCCGCGGCCGCGGATCGCGAGCGGCGGCGTCATCCCGGCGCTCGCCTCGATACGAGCGCCCATGGACGTGAGCGGCGTGATGATGCGACCCATGGGCCTCGCGTTGAGCGATGCGTCGCCGCGCAGACGCGCGTCGAAGGCTTGAGCGGCGAGAACCCCGGGCAGCAGACGCATGGCGGTGCCCGAGTTGCCCAGATCGAGATCCGCATCGGGCGCCCGCAGGCCGCGCAGGCCGACGCCGCGCACCCGCAGGCTGCCGTCGCGGGGACCGTCGATGTCGACGCCCATGGCGCGGAAGGCCGCTGCCGTGGCCAGCGTGTCGGCCGCTTCCAGGAAGCCGTGGACCTCGGTATCGCCCTCGGCGATGGCGCCGAAGATGACCGCGCGATGCGAGATGGACTTGTCTCCGGGCACGCCGATGGCGCCGCGCAGGCACCCCCCGGGTTCAATGGTGAATGTCACGGGAGCCGGCATGGCGTGACACCGTCAGCCGACGTCGGACTCGCGGGCGTAGCGATCGCGCAGCCGCTTGGCGCGCGTGAACAGCTCCTTGATGGTCTTGCCGTCACCCGCGCGTATGGCCTCGACGGCGGCGCCCAGATCCGCCTGGAAGTGATCCAGCGCGTTGACCAGAGCATCGCGATTGGCGACGCAGATGTCGTGCCACATCTGCGGATCGCTCGAGGCGATGCGGGTGAAATCGCGAAATCCGCCGGCCGCATAGCGGAACATCTCGACCCGCTCCTCCATGGTCCCCAGCATATCGACCAGGGTGTACGCGAGCATGTGCGGCAGGTGACTGGTGGCGGCCAGCACCTCGTCGTGATGGCTGGGGTCCATCTCCAGAACCTCGGCGCCGACGGCCTGCCACATGGCGCGTACGCGGCCCGTGGCCTCGGTCCGTGTCCGCGCAACCGGCGTGAGAATCACGCGCTTGCCCTGGAAAAGCCCGTCGACGGCCGCCTCGACGCCGCTGTGCTCGGTGCCGGCGATGGGATGCGCCGGCACGAAGCTGCCGGGCACCTCGCCGAAGACGCTCTCGAGGGCCGCTAACACGCTGCGCTTGGCGCTGCCCACATCGGTCATCACCGCGTGCTCGTCCAGACCGGAGCGCATGGCGCGCATCACTTCAGCCATGGCGCCGAGCGGCACCGCCAGCACCACCATGTCGGCGCCCTTCACCGCCCTGGCCGGATCCTGCTCGTAGCTGTCGATGATGCCGAGCTCGCGCGCGCGCTCGAGATGCGCGCGCTGGCGGCTGCAGCCGATGATGTGGGTAACAAGGCCCCTGCTTCTCAGGTCCTTTGCAAGCGAGCCGCCGATGAGACCGACGCCGAACACGCACAAACGCTCGATCATGGCTGCGACACCACTTTGGCGAGCGCCTCGAGAAAGCGCGCATTCTCGTCCTCGAGCCCCACGGTCACGCGCAGGTGACCCGGCAGGCCGTAATTCGCCACCGGTCGCACGATGATGCCCTCGTGGAGCAGCCGCGAGTAAACCTCGCTCGCCGCACCCCCTGGCACTGCGAAAGACAGGAAATTGGCAACCGAAGGAATGACCTCGATGCCCATGGCATCGAATCCGGCGCGCAGCTGACGCAGGCCGCTGCGATTGACTTGCACGCTGCGCGCCAGGTGCTCGTCGTCCTCGAGCGCGGCCGCCGCGGCGGCCAGGGCCACGCTGTTGACGTTGAAAGGCTGGCGCACGCGATTGAGAAGCTCGGCGATCTCCGCGCTCGAGACACCGTAACCGACACGCAGGCCGGCGAGTCCGTGGGCCTTGGAGAACGTGCGCGTGACGACCAGATTGGGGTAGCGCGATATCCAGGGGATGCAGTCGGGATACCCGGATTCGTCGACATACTCGGCGTAGGCCTGATCGATGACCACGATGACATGCTCGGGAAGCCCATCGAGAAAGCGCTCGAGCGCGGCGCCATCGTTCCAGGTGCCGGTCGGGTTGTTCGGATTGGCGATGAACACGAGCCGCGTGTGCTCGCCGACCGCTCCGGCCATGGCGCCGAGATCGTGTCCCCAATCGCGCGCCGGGATCTCGACCCCGCGCGCGCCGATGGCGCGTGTCACCAGCGGGTAGACGGCAAAAGCGTGCTCGGAGTAGACGACCTCGTGCTCGGCGGACACGAACACCCGGGCGACGAGCTCGAGCACGTCGTTGGAGCCGTTGCCGAGGGTGAAGCACTGCTCGGGCACGCCATGAGCGCTCGAGAGCACCGCGCGCAGCTCGGCACCCGCGCCGTCGGGGTAACGCGAGAGCTCGTCGAGCTCGACCAGCGCCATGGCGCGCGCCATCGGGCTCGGGCCCAGGGGGCTCTCGTTGGAGGCCAGCTTGATAATGTGGGTGAGGCCCAGCTCGCGCTCGAGTGCCTCGGTGGATTTGCCGGGCTGATAGGGGGTCAGCCCGCGGATACCCTCATTGACAAGAGAAAGCGGCTCACAGCTCATCACGCGGACCATGCGCTCGATTGCGGGTATGAGCCGAGGAACTTGTAGAACGGCGCCCGCTCCTCGAGCTCCGCGAGCGCCTCGGTCACGTTGGCATCATCGGCGTGGCCCTCGAAATCGACGTAGAAAACGTAGCTCCACTTGCCGCGGTGGGACGGCCGCGATTCGATGCGTGTCATATTGATGTCACGTTCCTTGAACGCCCGCAGGAGCTCGTAGAGTGCGCCCGGCCGATCCTTTGTCGAGAACAGCACCGAGGTCTTGTCGCTGCCGGTCGCACCCACCGCCTGGCGCCCCAGGATCACGAACCGTGTAGTGTTCTCGGGCTCGTCCTCGATGTTGCGCACGAGCACGCGCAAGCCGTGATCGGCCGCTGCGCGCTCCCCGGCAATGGCCGCCGAGCCCTTTTCACCGGATGCGCGGCGCGCCGCCTCGCCGTTACTGGCAACCGTCTCGCGCGGCACTTTCGGCAGATTGGCATCGAGCCAGCGACGGCACTGGCCGAATGACTGCTGGTGAGAGTAAATCCTGGCGATGTCTTCGAGGTCGCCCGCGCTGCCGAGAAGACAGTGGTGTACGGCGAGCTCCACCTCACCGCAGATCGAGACACCGGAAGAGACGAACATGTCGAGCGTGTGGCCGACGACGCCCTCGGTGGAGTTCTCGATGGGCACCACGCCGTAATCGCTGCCACCCGACTCCACGCGTCGAAACACGCTGCCGATGTCTTCCACGGGAACCGCATCGATGGCGTGCCCGAAGTGCTTGAACGCGGCGCTTTCTGTAAACGTGCCCTCGGGCCCGAGGTACGCGACGGCGAGCGACTTCTGCAGTGCCCGGCAGGCAGAGACGATCTCCTGGAAAATTCGCGCCACATGCGCGCCCGAAAGCGGGCCGTTGTTCGCAGCCGCCAGAGCTCGCAGCACCTGCGCCTCCCGTTCGGGCCGGTAGTAATGGCTGCTGCCCTCGCCATCCTTGACCTCTGCGACTTTCTTCGCAAGCTGCGCGCGGCGGTTCATCATCGCCAGCAGCTCGGCGTCGAGGGCGTCGATCTCGCGACGAATGGCTTCGAGCTTCTTGTTTGACCCGCTCATTGTCTGCTTCGCTCAGTTGCCGCGTTCTAAATCGATCGCGCCACGATCACGCCTTCGATGTCTGCGAGCTCGCGCATCACCGATACCGGTATCGGATCCTCCACATCGGCGATCGTGTAGGCGATTTCGCCGCGCGATTTGTTGAGCATGTCGATGATGTTGAGGCCCGCATTCGCCAGCGTCGTCGAGATCTGTCCGAGCATGTTGGGCACGTTGGCATTCACGAGCGCGACCCTGCTGCCCTCGTTCCGGGGAATGACGACCTCCGGAAAGTTCACCGAGTTACGAACGTTCCCGTCCTCGAAATAGTCCCGCAACTGCTCGGCGACCATCACGGCGCAGTTGTCCTCGGCTTCACCCGTGGATGCGCCGATATGAGGCAGGGCGATGACACCGGCGTGTCCGGCCAGCCGAGCGCTCGGGAAGTCGCAGACGTACGCGTGCAGCTTTCCAGCTTCGATGGCCGCGACAATCGCCTCGTCGTTCACGATGCCCTCCCGTGAGAAATTGAGCACCGTGGCATCGTCGCGCATGATACCCAATCTGCCCGAGTCTATCAGGTCGCGGGTTCGGTCGTTGAGCGGCACGTGCACGCTGACCACATCGGAGCCCCTGAGCAGGTCGTCTATGCTGCTCGCCTGGCGAACGTCTGATGAAAGCTGCCAGGCACGGCCGACGGTGATGTCCGGATCGTAGCCGAGCACATGCATGCCGAGGCCGAGCGCCGCGTTGGCCACTTTGACGCCCACCGCACCGAGACCGATGACACCCAGAGTGCGGCCGGGAAGCTCGAATCCAACGAACCTTTTCTTGCCGGCCTCGATGAGCCGGCGCAGCGTCTCGTCGTCGCCTTCGAGACCACGGGCAAAGTCGCGCGCCGCCACGACATTGCGCGCCGCCATCAGCATGCCGGTGATGGTCAGCTCCATGACCGCGTTGGCGTTGGCCCCGGGCGCATTGAATACCGGAATGCCCGTTGTTGCGAGCGCCTTGTAGGGGATGTTGTTGACCCCTGCTCCGGCTCGCCCGACGGCCTTCAGGGAAGCCGGTATCGGGTAACCGTGCATGTCGAAAGAGCGCAACAGGATCGCGTCGGGATCGGAGACGCTGTCCGAGACCTGGTACCTGTCCGCCGGCAGGCGTCGCAGCCCCGCGGGCGATATTTCGTTCAGGGTGAGGATCTTGAACATGTCGACGCCGTCCTAGGCGTGGCGCTGCATGAAATCGCCCATGAACTCGATCAGTCGATCCACCCCCTCCTCGGGCATGGCGTTGTAGATACTCGCCCGCATGCCGCCGACGAATCGGTGCCCCTTCAGGCCGACCAGACCCTGCTCGGCCGACTCGCGCAGGAAGATCTCGTCGAGTCCCTCACTCGGCAGCGTGAAGGGGACGTTCATCCACGAGCGGCAGTCCGCCGCAACGGGATTGTGATAAAAATTCGAGCTATCGATGCACGCGTAGAGCTTCTCCGCCTTGCGCTTGTTGACAACCGCAATGGCTTCGAGCCCGCCCTGCGCGTCGATCCAATCGAGCACCAGGGAAGCCAGATACCATGCGAAGGTGGGTGCCGTGCAGGCAAGAGAATCGGCTTCGGCGTGCACCTGATAGTCGAGCATGCTGGGGATGTCCGGGCGTGCCCGACCGAGAAGGTCCTCGCGCACGATGACCACGGCGAGTCCGGCGATGCCCATGTTCTTCTGCGCTCCGGCGTAGATAATTCCAAACCTGCCAACATCGATGGGCCGCGAGAGAATGTTCGATGACATGTCCGCGACCAGTACGCGATCGTCTACCTCCGGGACAGCGTGAAACTCGACACCGCCGATGGTTTCATTCGGCGTATAGTGCAGGTACGAGCAGCGCTCCGCGAGCCGCCACTCGCCGAGAGGTGGTATGTGCGTGTAATTGCCCTCCCGGCTGCTCGCGACCACGTTGACTTCGACCAGACGCTCGGCTTCCTCGATCGCCATCTTCGACCACAAGCCGGTGTCGACGTATTCGGCGGGACCATCGCCCGCGAGGTTCAGCGGCACGGCGGCGAAGTGAATTCTCGCCGGACCGTGTAGAAAAAGGATTCGATAGTTGTCGGGGATCGCCATCAGGCTCCTCAGACGATCCCGCGAATGCTCGGCAACCTCGGCAAAATTCTTACCGCGGTGGTTGACTTCCATCACCGACATGCCGCTCGACCCGTACTCGAGCAGCTCGTCGCGGGCGTGCTCGAGAACCGCCTGTGGAAGCATCGCCGGGCCTGCGGCGAAGTTGTATACCCTGGTCATTTGTTCATCTCTTATCGAGGGCTTCAAACTCCGAGGGGGTCAGACCCACTCGAAACTCTCGTATCCGAGCTCAAGTGGATCTGACCCCCTCGAAATACAGCAACCGCAGCCGGTCGAATGCCCGCGTGAATCAGTCCTCTTCGACGACGCGTTCCAGACCCACCAGGCGCTCGCCCTCGCGCAGGCGGATGAGCCTGACCCCCTGGGTATTGCGCCCGAGCACGCTGACCTCGTCGACGCGGGTGCGCACGAGCTTTCCACCGCTGGTTATGAGCATGAACTCGTCGTTCTCCTCCACCAGCAGCGCGCCGATGACCTGACCGTTGCGCTTAGTGGTCTGAATGGAGATGATTCCCTGGCCTCCACGCCCCTGCAGCCGGTACTCACTGATATTGGTGCACTTCCCGTAACCGTTCTCGGTTGCCGTCAAAACGCGTCCGACGCCTGTGATGATCAGCGATATGACGCGTTGATCCAGGGGGATGCGCATGCCGATCACGCCGCGCGCGTTGCGCCCCATGGGCCGTACTTCTTTCTCGTTGAATCGGATCATCTTGCCGCCGCTGCTGGCCAGCATGATGTCGCGTTCACCGTCGGTGATTGCGACACCGACGAGACGATCGTAGTCGACCAGATCGATGGCGATAATTCCGGCGGTGCGCGGCCGCGAGAAGTCAGCGAGGGGCGTCTTCTTGACCAGACCGCTCGCCGTTGCCATCAGCACGTAACCCTGCTGCTGGAAATCCTTGAGCGGCAACACCGCGCTGATGCGTTCGCCCTCTTCGAGCGGGAGCAGATTGACAATCGGCTTGCCGCGTGCCGCGCGGCTTGCCTGCGGCAGGTTGTAGACGCGCAGCCAGTACACCTTGCCGCGGCTCGAGAAGCACAGAATCGTGTCGTGGGTGTTGGCAATGAAGAGCCGATCGACGAAGTCCTCCTCCTTCATGCTGGTCGCCGACTTGCCCATGCCGCCGCGCTTCTGCGCGGAATACACGTCGATCGGCTGCCACTTGACGTAGCCGCTGTGGGACATGGTCACCACCACGTCCTCGGGGACGATGAGATCCTCGGGATCGAGTCCCTGGTGATCGACGATGATCTCGGTGCGGCGCGCATCGGCGAACTTGTCCTTGAGCTCATTCATCTCGTCGCGGATGACGCCGCGCAGGCGCTCCGGGTTCTGCAGTATCTCGAGCAAATCCTCGATGCGACCGAGAATCTCGTCGTACTCCTTGAGGATCTTCTCCTGCTCGAGCCCCGTGAGGCGATGCAGGCGCAGATCCAGGATCGCCTGCGCCTGCTCCGGGGACAGCCTGTAGCCGGCATCGCCCAGGCCGAACTGCTCGTCGAGCCCCTCGGGACGCGAGCTGTCGGCACCGCCACGCTCGAGCATCTTGGAGACGACGCCCGGCGGCCAGGGCTTTTCCATCAGCCCCTGCTTGGCGTCGGCAGGACTGGCCGCGGCCTTGATGAGCGCAATGACCGGATCGATATTCGCCAGCGCTACCGCCAGGCCTTCCAGCACATGAGCCCGCTCGCGCGCCTTGCTCAGCTCGAACAGCGTGCGCCGGGTCACCACCTCGCGACGATGGCGCACGAAGTTCTCGATGAGGCGCTTGAGATTCAGAAGCCGCGGCTGGCCGTCGACCAGCGCGACCATGTTGATGCCGAACACGGTCTGCAGCTGCGTGTGCTGGTAGAGGTTGTTGAGCACCACCTCGGCGACCTCGCCGCGCTTGAGCTCGATCACCATGCGCATGCCGTCCTTGTCGGACTCGTCGCGCAGCTCGCTGATGCCCTCGATGCGCTTGTCCTTGACCAGCTCGGCGATCTTCTCCAGCAGGCGCGCCTTGTTCACCTGATAGGGCAGCTCGGTGACGACGATGCTCTGGCGCGCGCCGTTGTCGGCGCCCTCGAAATGCGCCCGGGCGCGCACGTGGATGCGGCCACGGCCCGTGTGATAGGCCTCGCGAATCCCGCGGTTGCCGTTGATCAGCCCGGCGGTGGGAAAGTCCGGCCCCGGCAGAAGCTTCATCAGGCCGTCGATGTCGATGTCCGGATTGTCCAGGTAGGCGAGACAGGCGTCGATCACCTCGCCGAGGTTGTGCGGCGGGATGTTGGTGGCCATGCCGACGGCGATGCCCGCGGAGCCGTTGACGAGCAGGTTCGGCACGCGTGTGGGGAACACGGCGGGCTCGCGCTCGGAGCCGTCGTAGTTGGGGACGAAGTCGACGGTCTCCTTGTCGAGATCGGCGATCAGCTCGTGGGCGATGCGCGCCATGCGCACCTCGGTGTAGCGCATGGCCGCCGGCGAGTCGCCGTCCACCGAGCCGAAGTTGCCCTGGCCGTCGACCAGCATGTAGCGCATGGAGAACGGCTGCGCCATGCGCACCAGCGCGTCGTAGACCGCCTGCTCGCCGTGGGGGTGGAACTTACCGGTGGTGTCGCCGCACACGCGGGCGGACTTCTTGAAGGCCTTGTTCCAGTCGAGCCCCAGCTCGCTCATGGCGTAGAGCACGCGCCGGTGCACCGGTTTCAGGCCGTCCCGGACATCCGGCAGCGCACGCCCGACGATGACGCTCATGGCGTAGTCGAGGTACGACTGCTTCATCTCCTCCTCGATATTGACGGGGAGGATTTCCTTGGCAAATTCACCCATGCAGTCGTTCCGGGACGGTCGCCGGTAATGACAATTCTGGCCGCTTCAAGAGATGTCGCTACGCCTGCGCGCTTAAACTGCGAAAGCATACCACATTCAGCCGCTTAGAGCATTATACTCAGCACCGTCATGGAGCCGATCGAGACTCTTCTGAGCGCCTCCTGGGTCATACCCGTGGAACCCTCCGGGCAGGTGCTGGCCGAGCACAGCATCGCCGTGCACCGGGGCCGCATCCTGGCGGTGCTGCCGGCCCACGAGGCTCGCGCGCGCTATGCGCCGGAGCGCGAAATCCGCCTCGACGGGCACGTGCTGATCCCCGGGCTCATCAACAGCCACACCCACGCGGCCATGACCCTGTTTCGCGGCATGGCCGACGACCTGCCGCTCATGGAGTGGCTGCACGACCACATCTGGCCCGCCGAGCAACGCTGGGTCAATGACGCGCTCGTGCGTGACGGCACCCGCCTCGCCTGTGCCGAGATGATTCGCGGCGGCGTGACCTGCTTCAACGACATGTATTTCTACCCCGACGAGGCCGGCCGCGTTGCCAGCGAATGCGGCATGCGCGCCACCATCGGGCTCATTGTCGTGGACTTTCCGACCGTGTGGGCGCGCGACACCGACGAGTACCTGGCCAAGGGAACGGAGGTGCACGACCGCTTCCGCGACGATCCTCTGATTCGAACCGCCTTCACGCCCCACGCGCCGTACAGCGTCTCCGACGCCGCCTTCTCGCGCGTGCGCACGCTCGCCGACGAGCTCGACATTCCGGTGCACATCCACGCCCACGAGACCACCCGCGAGATCGAGGACAGCCTGCGCGATCATGGCGAGCGGCCGCTGACGCGCCTCGACAGGCTCGGCCTGCTCAATCACCGGCTGGTGGCGGTGCACATGATCCACCTGCAGGACGCCGAAATCGCCCGGTTGGCCGAGTGCGCCGCAAGCGTCGTGCACTGTCCCGAATCCAACCTCAAGCTCGCCAACGGTTTCTGCCCCGTGCAGCGCCTGCTCGACGCCGGCATCAACGTGGCCCTCGGCACCGACGGCGCCGCCAGCAACAACGACCTGGACGTGCACGGCGAGATGCGCACGGCGGCGCTGCTCGCCAAGGCCGTGGCAGGTGACGCCGCGGCCATGCCGGCTGCCCGCGCGCTCGAGATGGCGACGCTCGGCGGTGCCCGCGCGCTCGGTCTCGACGACCAGATCGGATCCCTCGAGGCCGGCAAGGCGGCCGACGTGGTCGCCATCGATCTGCGCGAGCTGGAAAGCCAACCGATTCACGACCCGCTATCGCACGTCGTCTACGCGTGCGCGCGCAGCCAGGTGAGCGACGTCTGGATTGCGGGCCGTCAGGTTTTGAAAAAGCGCCGGCTGCTCACGCTGGACGTCGAAGAACTGGTCGCCAACGCCGAGCAGTGGCGGCAAAGAATGAACGCCGATGACAACCGACGACGTTAATACCGATGTCGAGGAGCTGGCCCGCTTCGAGGCGCTCGCATCGGGCTGGTGGGACCCGCAGGGCGAGTTCAAGCCGCTGCATGACATCAACCCGCTGCGACTCGACTACATCGAGTCCGGTGGCGGCCTGGCGGGCAAGCGCGTGCTCGACGTCGGCTGCGGCGGCGGCATCCTCGCCGAGGCGATGGCCATGCGCGGCGCCCGGGTCACCGGCATCGACGCAAGCGAAGCGGCCCTGACGGCTGCCCGGGCGCATCTCGAGGAGAGCGGCGTCGAGGTCGATTACGTGTGCGCCACCGCCGAGCGGATGGCGCAAGAGCATGCGCAGGCCTTCGATGTCGTCACCTGCATGGAGATGCTCGAGCACGTGCCGGACCCGGCCTCGGTGATGGCATCCTGCGCACGTCTCGCCCGCCCCGGTGCAGAGGTCGTCGTCTCCACCATCAACCGCAACCCCAAGTCCTATCTGCTGGCCATCATCGGCGCCGAATACATCCTCGGTCTGCTGCCCCGCGGCACCCACGACTACGCCAAATTCATCCGGCCCTCAGAGCTCGACGGCTGGGCCCGCAGCGCGGGGCTTCGGCTCGAGGCGCTTCGCGGCATGACCTACAACCCCCTGATGCGGCGATACCGCCTCTGCGACGACATCGACGTCAATTATCTCGCGCGCTTTCACGCCGGGGGACTGCAGCCATGAACGGGGCATGCGCCCCCGGCACCATATTTTTCGATCTCGACGGCACCCTCGCCGACACGCTTCCGGATTTGAGCGCAGCCCTCGGCGAGGCCCTCGCCGAGCACGGCCTCGCGCCCGTGGCGGACGAGATCCTGCGTCCACTGGTGTCGCGCGGCGCCCGCGCCATGGCCGAGATCGCCTGCGACGCGCGTCTCGACGCGCCCACGCTCGACGAGGTGCTGGCGCGCTTCCTCGCCCTCTACGGCGAGAACGTGTGCCGCCACACGACCCTGGTCGAGGGCATGGCGCCGCTTCTCGATGCGCTCGAGGCGCGCGGCATCGTCTGGGGCATCGTCACCAACAAGCGCCGCGCGTACACCGAGCCGCTGATGCGGGCGCTGGATCCACAGGCACGCGCCGCCTGCATCGTCAGCGGCGATTCCACCGCCAACGCCAAGCCGCACCCGCAGCCGCTCCTGCACGCCTGCCGACTGGCCGGCAGCCGGCCCGCCGAGTGCGTGTACGTGGGCGATGCCGAGAAGGACGTGGTCGCCGCCCGGCGGGCGGGCATGCGCTGCGTTGCCGCTACCTGGGGTTACATCGCGGCCGACGACGATCCGCTCGACTGGCACGCCGACGCGACCATCGACGCGCCCGCCGATCTGCTCGACTGGCTCGACCGCTTTTGAGCCATGTCGCCCTACGACTACTGCCGCGAAAAGGTGGCACTGCCCGGATCGTCACTCTACTACAGCCTCCTGTTCGTGAGCCCGGCGCTGCGCGAGGCCCTCACCGCCCTGCACGCCGCCGCCGAAGAGTTCCGCGCTATCGCCGAGCAGGTGCGCGAAGCGGGCGTGGCGCGTACCAAGCTCGGCTGGTGGGCCGAGGAGATTGAGCGTGCCGCGTGCGGTGCGCCGCGCCATCCGATCACCCGGGCACTGGCACAGCCGCTGCGCGAGGCCGGCGTCGACAGCGCGCGCTTCGCCGGCGTGCTGAACGCCTTTGTCGCACACCACGAGCGTGACGCGTACGGCACCTTCGCCGAGCTCGAGGCGCACTTCGATCGGGTCGCCGACCTGACGGGATGCATCGCCGCGCAGCTGTGTGGCTTCGCCTGCACCGAGACCGTCGACGCTTCCCGAAGTCTCGGCGTCGGCCTGGCGCTCGCCGAGCTCGCCCGCAGCCCGTACCGCCCGGACGCGCGGCGTGCGACCGATCTGCCTGCGGACCTGCTCGCCGAATGCGGCGTTTCGCGCGCGGATCTGGGCGCCACGCCCACGACCGAGCCCGTGCGGCGCAGCGTGCGCAAAGTCTGCGAGGCCGCGCGGCTGCGCCTGCGCGACGCTCTCGAGGCGATGCCGGTCGCCGATCGGGGCGCGCAACGCCCCCGGCGCGCCCTCGCCGAGATGATGCTCGCGCAGCTCGATGCCATCGAGCGCGGCGCGTATGCGGTGTCCGAGCGACCAGCGGCGATTACCCCGTTGCGCAAGCTCTGGATTGCATGGAAACATCGCGGATAGCTCCAGCGCGACGCATACCGTGAAGATTCCCGACAGTTATCAACCGCCGCCGCAGCTGCTCGCCGATCGCGTGATTCTCGTCACCGGTGCCGGTGACGGCATCGGTCGCGCAGTTTCGCTGGCATTCGCCGCCCATGGCGCCACCGTCGTGCTCCTCGGGCGAACGGTCGCCAAGCTCGAGCAGGTCTACGACCGCATCAAGCAGGCCGGCGGCGCGGAGCCCGCCATCTATCCCATGGATCTGGAAGGCGCCGTTGCCGACGATTACGCCGACCTCGCCGGGCGCATCGACGGCCAGCTCGGACGGCTCGACGGTCTGCTGCACAACGCGGCCCAGCTCGGCGCCCTGACAGCCATCGAACACTACGATCCGGTCACCTGGCTGCGCGTCATCCAGGTCAACCTGAATGCCCCGTTCATGCTCACGCGGGCCTGCCTGCCTTTGCTCAAGCGCGCCGCCGACGCGTCGGTGCTGTTTACCTCGTCGGGTGTCGGCCGGCGCGGGCGCGCTTACTGGGGCGCTTACGCGGTCAGCAAGTTCGGCCTCGAGGGACTCACCCAGATACTCGCCGACGAGCTCGAGGAAAATTCCAGCGTGCGGGTCAACAGCATCAACCCGGGAGCGGTGCGCACCGCCATGCGCGCCGCCGCCTACCCCGCCGAGAATCGCGCCGCGCTGCCCACGCCGGAGGAAATCGTGCTTCCCTACCTCTACCTCATGGGTCCCGACAGCCGCGAGGTTCGCGGCCAGGCGCTGGACGCGCAGTGAGCCTTCATTAGAATTTGCCGCGAAATCCATGGCCGTGCACCCGCAAATCGACCGAGACAAGCGCCTGCAGCTGATCATGGCTCTGCAGACGACACTCGACGTCGGAACCCTGATAGAAATCTTCAGCCACCATCTTCAGGCGCTGGTGGCACACCGGGCAGTCCGCTACCTCAATGAAGCAGCCGACGTCGACGTCGCGACCGCCGAGCTCGGCGATCGCGGCGAAGAGATCCCGCTTTCGCTGGAAAGCGAGTCTCTCGGAAGCCTGCACCTGTACTGCAACGGCGCATGCTCAGAGGCACAGCTGCGCGTCGCCGAGGCCTTGGCCGCAGCGCTGATTCATCCGCTTCGCAACGCGCTCATGTATCGCGAGGCCCTCAACGCCTCGGCGCGCGATCCGCTGACCGGCGTCAACAATCGCAGCAGCTTCCGCAGCGTGCTCGACCGCGAGGTCGAGCTGTCGCGACGCCATGGCGCACCGCTGTCACTGGTCATGATGGACGTGGACCGCTTCAAGTCCATCAACGACGAGCACGGTCACCTCGCGGGTGACCTCGCATTGCGTTCCATCGCGCAGTGCATGCTCGGGTGTATTCGCGAGAGCGACATTCTGTTTCGCTACGGTGGCGAGGAATTCTGCATCGCGCTGGCGAATACAAACCTGGCGGGGGCGCGCAAGCTCGCCGAGCGGGTGCGCAGAGCGCTGGAGATACTCGTCGTACGCGCCTCGGGCGCACGCGTACACGTGACCGCCAGCTTCGGCGTCGCGACGCTCGGGGCGGGCGAAGACTCGACACGCCTGGTGGAGAAGGCCGACCAGTCTCTCTATCGTGCCAAGGTACTCGGTCGCAACCGCATCGCCACCCAGGACGACACCGACCCGGCGCTCAAACCTCGATGAGCTCGAGGAAGGCGCGCTCGTCGAGGATGTCCACGCCGAGCGCCTCCGCCCTGTCCAGCTTTGAGCCCGGATTGGCGCCCGCCACGACGTAGTCGGTATTTCGCGACACGCTGCCGCTCACCTTGGCGCCCAGCGCTTCGAGACGCTGCTTTGCCTCGCTGCGCGCCATGGATTCGAGGGTACCGGTGAGCACGAAGCGCTTGCCCGCAAGCCGCGCGTCGCCGCGTGCCGGGAGCTCGGGCGCCGGCCAGCGGACGCGCTTCACCAGACCGTCGAGTATCTTCCGGTTGTGCTTCTCGTTGAAAAACGAGTGGATCTGTCTCGCAACGATCGGCCCAACATCCGGCGCCTCCTGCAGACGCTCCTCGTCGGCGGCACGTAACGACTCGAGATCTCCGAAGTGCGTTGCCAGGGTCGCCGCGGTGGCTTCGCCCACGTCGCGGATCCCGAGCGCGAATAGAAAACGCGCGAACGTCGTGTCACGGCTCTTCTCGATGGCCGCCACCAGGTTGGCAGCGGACTTCTCGCCCATTCGATCGAGCGCCGCCAGCTTGTCCTCGCTGAGCGAGTACACATCGAGAATGGAATGCACCAGACCCGCATCCACGAGCTGATCCACCAGCTTGTCACCGAGCCCTTCGATGTCCATGGCGCGGCGGCTCGCGAAGTGGCGCACGGCCTGCTTGCGTTGCGCCGGACAGTACAGTCCGCCGCTGCAGCGTGCCGCCGCCTCGCCTTCGATGCGCACCACGTCGGAGCCGCACACGGGGCACCGGCTCGGAAGACGAAAACGCCGCGTGCGCCGCGGCCGACGCTCCTTGATGACCCGCGCCACCTCCGGGATCACGTCGCCGGCGCGGCGCACCACCACGGTGTCGCCGACGCGCACGTCCTTGCGATCGATCTCGTCCTGGTTGTGCAGCGTGGCGTTGGTCACGGTCACGCCGCCCACGTGCACGGGCTCGAGCCGCGCCACCGGCGTCAGCGTGCCGGTGCGACCCACCTGAACGTCGATGGCGCGCACCGTGGTGAGCTCCTCCTCGGCGGGGAACTTGTAGGCGACGGCCCAACGCGGGGCGCGCGACACGGTGCCGAGGATCTCCTGAAGGGCGACGTCGTTGACCTTGAATACGACGCCGTCGATGGCGTAACCGAGGCTGTTGCGCCGCGCCAGCATCTTTTCGTAATAACGCGCGCAGCCCTGCACACCCTCGACCACGGCTGCCTCCGGTGACACCCGCAGTCCCCAGCCCTTGAGGCTGGCGAGGATTTCCGAATGCGTTCCCGGCAGCTCGCCCCCGCTCACTTCACCAACCCCGTAGCAGTACATGGTCAACGCACGCTCGGCTGTCACCCGCGGGTCGAGCTGACGCAGCCCCCCCGCGGCGGCATTGCGCGGATTTGCGAACGCCTTCTCGCCGCGGGCGAGCTGCGCCATGTTGAGCTGACGGAACCCTTTCTCGGTCATGAACACCTCGCCGCGCACCTCGAGCACGCGGGGAAAATCGTCACCGCGCAGAGTGAGCGGCACCGCCTTGATGGTGCGCACATTCTGGGTGACGTCCTCGCCGCGGATACCGTCGCCACGGGTTGCAGCGGATGCCAGGATGCCGTCCTCGTAGCGGATGCTCGCGGCGAGGCCGTCGAGCTTGGTCTCGGCGGAGTACTCCACCTGCTCGACCTCGAGGCGTGTACGCACGCGACGATCGAAATCGAGCAGCTCCTGCTCGTCGAATGCGTTGGCCAGGGACAGCATGGGTACCTGATGCACGATCTCGCCGAAGCTCTCCAGCGGCGCGGCTCCCACCCGCTGGGTCGGGGACTGGGGTGTGATCAGGTCCGGGTATTGGGTCTCGAGCTCCTCGAGCTCGCGCAGCAGCCGGTCGTACTCGGCATCCGGAATGACCGGGTCGTCGAGCACGTAATAGCGGTAGTTGTGGTAGTCGATCTTGTCGCGCAGCTCCGCGACGCGCAGCGTGATTGCCTTGGGTGCACCCATCTCATGCCTTGAGCATCTGACGGCGACCGAAATCCGCGATTCGCTCGCGCAGGTGATTGATGGATTGCGGAGTCAGGGTGCTGCGCGACTCGTCGCACACGGTGCCGCCGAGATCCTGCGCGACCGTGCGCGCCGCCTCGAGCATTGTCTGAAACGCTTCCGACGGATGCTCGGGCCCCGGCAGACGCATGAACATCGCGATGCCGGGACTGTTCATCTCGTCCATGCGCTCCCGCTCGAAAGAGCCTGGTGAGAGAACGTTGGCGGCACTGAACAGCGTCGGCGTGCTCAGGTCCTTGGGCTGCTCGTGTCGATGAAAGATGTTCATGTCGCCGTGATACAGATCGGCACTCTCGAGCGCATGGCGCAGCGCTTCGCCCGAGAAGCGCTTACCGGAGCGGGCCATCACCGTCATGACGATGTGCAGCTCGCTCTCGTCTAGCGGCTGCGAGGGTCGAGGCGCGTCGCCGACACCGCGCGCCGCGACGCCGGCGCGCCGGTCGCCGCCGGAATCGGCCTCGCGTGCGGGCGCCGCCAGCTCCAGTCCGCCGAGATCGAGCTGCTCCGGCGAATCGCGCCTCGCCGCAAAGCCGCTGAGGCGGGCGACGTGCTCGTCCGAAGCCGCGCGGGGAGCCTCCGCCGCCGGCTCGCGCTCACCCATCCGCGGCGATTCGGTGATGTCCTCGGCAGGCTCGCCGGGAAAGTCCTCGTCGATGTCGTAGCCGTCGAGAGCCACCGGCGGCTCGCCGGCTGCGTCGGCATCCGCTGCGCGATCGGCGCTGCGCCGAGCGTGCGCGTGCTCCACGACTTCGAAGGGATCCGCCTGGCCGATATCACCGAGCAGTGACTCACCGGTAAGCGAAACGCGCTCGTCGGGCTCCAGGTGATCCAACAGCTCAGCGCGGCGCCGCTCCGCGACTCTTTTCTTATGCAGCTCCCAAAGGAAAATGCCGGCGATCAGGGCAACGCCGAGGATGAGTAGTATCAATCGCAGCTGATCCATGGGGCGCCCCCCCGGAATGGTTATACCGCGACCAGCTCCACCGCCTCGTCGACGTCGACCGCCACCAGGCGGGATACCCCTGGCTCGTTCATGGTCACGCCGATGAGCTGCTCCGCCATTTCCATGGTGATCTTGTTGTGCGTCACGATCACGAACTGCACGCGCTCGGACATGTCCTTGAGAAGCTCACTGAAACGCACCGCGTTGACATCGTCGAGCGGCGCATCGACCTCATCGAGCAGGCAGAAGGGAGCCGGGTTCAATTCGAAAATGGCGAACACCAGGGCGATGGCCGCCAGCGCCTTCTCGCCACCGGAAAGCAGGTGAATGCTGGTATTGCGCTTGCCGGGCGGCCTCGCCATCACCGACACGCCGGTGCTGAGCAGGTCGTCGCCGGTCAGCTGCAGGTACGCGGTTCCGCCGCCGAACAGGCGCGGGAACATGGCGCCGAGACCCTCGTTGACCTTCTCGTAGGTTTCCTTGAAACGCGCGCGGGTCTCGCGATCGATCTTCTGAATCGCGGCGCTGAGCGTCTCGAGCGCTTCCTGGAGGTCCTGATGCTGGGCGTCCAGATACTGCTTGCGCTCGGCGTGCTGCTCGTGCTCCTCGATGGCGGCCAGGTTGATGGGCCCGAGACGGTTGATGCGCCGCTCGATGCCGGCGAGCTTCTCCTCCCACTCGCCGACGGTTGCGCTCTCCTGCAGGCACTCGAGCACCACCGGCAGCTCGTAGCCGAGGCGGGCGAATTGCTCCTCCACCGTCCTGCGGCGCACGCTCACCTCCTGGGCTTCGAGCCGCAGTGATTCCAGGCGTGTGCGCTCGCCGTTGACGCGCTCCTCCTTCTCCAGGCGTGTCTCGTCGAGCGCGCGCACCCGGCCCTCGGCGCTCTCGACCCGCTCGCGCGCGCTGCGCAAGCTCTCGTCGATGAGGCTGCGCGCCTTGAGCTTCTCCTCGAGCGCCGCCTCGGCCTCGGCGAGCGGCGCCGAACCGGCCTCGAGGGCCGCGCGCTGGTCGCGCACGCGCGCCTCGAGCTGAGCGACCATATCGAGATTGCGCGCGCGCCCTTCGTCGAGGGACTGTGCCTGGGCGCGCATGGACTCGGCTTTGANNGCTTTGAGCCCGAGCTCGTAGGCCTGCTCGCGCGCAGCCTGCCAGGCCTCCCGGCCCTCATCGAGACGCCGGCGGTGCTCTTCGCGGCGCCGCATCCAATCCGCGCGCTCCTCGTTGAGGCGCTCCACGTCGCTGGAGGACTGCTCCCAGCGGCTGCGCGCCCGTGCCAGCACCTCCTGCTCCGCCGCCAGCTGGGTCTCCACGTCCTGGCATTCTGCGCTGATGGTGGCAGCCCGCTCGCGGGCCTGCTCGTGGCGCGCGGTGGCCGCGCCGAGCTCGGACTCGAGCGCCGCGCGCGCCCGCAGCTGCGCCGCCAGATCCGCCTGGACCGCCGCGAGCGCGGCCTCGCAGGCGTCACGCCGCGTGCGGGAATCGGCAAGCTCCGCCTCGCACGCCTCGACGCGCGCCTGCAGACCGGCGAACTCTTCGGCGAGGGCGTGGAGCTCCTGCTCGCGGGCGAGCACGCCGCTGTCCTCGCCCGCCACCCGGTGAACGCGGATCCAGCTCGGCCCGACCCACACGCCCTCGGGCGTCACCACCGATTCGTGCGCGGCCAACGCGGCGCGCACGGCGAGGGCTTCGGACAGGGTCTCGGCGGTGCGCACGCCGGCGAGCACTCCGGCCAGCGACCACGGCGCCTCGACCCTCTCCGCGAGCGAGCCGGCGACACGCGCGTCGAGAGACGCGCCGGCGCGGCCCTCGAACAACGTCAGCGCACCCTCGGAGAATCCCTGCAGCGCGCGCGCGTAATGCTCCAGGCTGTCCACGCAAACGGCCTCGAGACGGAAGTCCAGCACCATCTCCACGGCGCGCGCCCACTTGGAATCCACGTTGAGCTGCTCGGCAAGCCGCGGCTGCTTGGCGAGACCGGTCTCGCGCAGCCACTCCATGACCACCCCCGGGCGCTTGCCGAGCGCGTCCTGCTGCAGCGCTTGCAGCGCAGAGAGTCTTCCGCCGAGGCTCTGCTGACCTTCGCGCGCCTCGTGCAGGGTGTCCGCCGCTGCCCGCTCCACGTCGCGGGCGCGGTTGAGCTCCTCCTGGCGGGCAGCGACGGCGCGCTCGAGCTCTACCAGGTGGCGCTCGGCGCGCTCGATCTCGGTGCGCTGCTCGTGGGTGCTGCGCTCGAGCGCCTCGGAGGGCAGACCGGCCTGCTCGCCGCGCAGCCGATCGCGGCGCTGCTCGAGCTGCGCCACGGCCTGCACCAGGTGCTGGATACGCGCGGCCTCGGCATCGCGCATGCGTGCCGGCTCCGCAGCCTCCTCGCTCCACGACTCCCAGTCCGACTGCCAGGCGTGCATGGCCTCCTCGCTGGCGCGAAACCCGACACGCGCCTCGGCGGCATCGGCGTGCAGCCGCTCGAGCTCCGGCTCGAGCCGCCCGAGCTCGCTGCGCAGCTCGCTCGAGCGCGCCGCCTCCGACTCCAGGTGCATGCGCGCGCTCTCCAGGCGCTGCTCCTCGGCGGACAGGTTCTCCCTCTGCTCCTCGCGCTGGCGGCGCAGGTTCTGGATGGTCTCCTCGCCGCGCGCAATGGCGGACTCGGCGTCGAGCACGCGCCGGTAGACCTCGTTGAACGCCTCGGCAACGGCACTCTGGTCAGAGCGCGCCTTCTCGAGCTCCGCCTCGACGCGCCGCTGCTCCGCGAGGCCGGCCTCTAGGGCCGTCTCCTGATCCGTCACCGCCTCGGTCTTGGCGCGGCTCTCGGCGTCGAGACCGCGCCAGCGAAGCGCCAGCAGCTCGGCCTCGAGATCGCGCTCCTCCTGCTTGAGCACCTTGTACTTCCCGGCCATGGTGGCCTGGCGTTTCAGATGCGCGAGCCGCTTGCCGAGCTCGTCGCGCAAATCGGTGAGGCGCTCGAGGTTTTCCTCGGCGTGGCGCATGCGGTTCTCGGTTTCCCGGCGGCGTTCCTTGTACTTGGAGATACCCGCCGCTTCCTCGAGAAAGACGCGCAGCTCTTCGGGCTTCGCCTCGATCAGCCGCGAGATCATGCCCTGCTCGATGATGGCGTAGCTGCGCGGACCGAGCCCGGTGCCGAAGAACACGTCGGTCACGTCCCGGCGCCGGCAGCGGGTGCCGTTCAGGAAGTACGCCGACTGGCTGTCCCGGGACACCTGGCGCTTGACCGAGATCTCGCTG
>JABAOG010001284.1_pt1 | contig 21333 bp, 14 predicted proteins | sample 7062131 | NCBI WGS metagenome assembly JABAOG01 (sample SAMN14538629, study PRJNA623070) | marine sediment metagenome | biome: marine biome [ENVO:00000428]; feature: marine pelagic biome [ENVO:01000023]; material: deep marine sediment [ENVO:00002113] | place: India: Arabian Sea | collected...
GTAGGAGCTGTCCTCGACCATGAAGATGAAGTCGGTCATGGCCGGCGAATAGACCGCGCCGCCGGCGCAGGGCCCCATGATCACCGAGATCTGCGGCATCACCCCGGAGGCCAGAACGTTTCGCTGGAATACCTCTGCATAGCCGCCGAGAGATGCGACTCCTTCCTGGATCCGCGCGCCGCCGGAGTCGTTCAGGCCGATCACCGGCGCGCCGACCTTCATGGCCTGATCCATGATCTTGCAGATCTTCTCCGCGTGGGCCTCGGAGAGCGAGCCGCCGAAGACCGTGAAATCCTGGCTGAAGACGAACACCAGCCGGCCGTTGATGGTGCCGTAGCCCGTCACCACGCCGTCGCCCGGAACGGCTTGGCTCTCCATGCCGAAGTCCGTGCAGCGGTGCTCGACGAACATGTCCCACTCCTCGAAGCTGCCCTCGTCGAGCAGCAGGTCGATGCGCTCGCGCGCCGTGAGCTTGCCCTTGGCGTGCTGCGCCTCGATGCGCCGCTCGCCGCCACCCCGCCGCGCCGCCTCGCGCATTTCCTCGAGCTTACGAAGGATCTCTTGCATCGGATCTCCTGGTGGAATGTTCCGGGAACGACCGGAATTTCGGAATCGATACCGACACCGCTCAAGCTACCAGGCGCTGTCGCTTGACGAGCTTCAGGATCTCGGTTGCAGCGAGCGGTATGTTGGTGCCGGGACCGTAGATGGCAGCCACGCCGGCATCCTGGAGCATCGCGTAGTCCTGGGGTGGAATGACGCCACCGCACACGACCACGATTTCGTCCGCCCGCTCGTGCTTGAGCGCCTCTATGAGCTGCGGAACCAGTGTCTTGTGCCCCGCCGCCTGGGACGAGACGCCGATGATGTGCACGTCGTTTTCCACCGCTTGCTTGGCGGCTTCCTCGGGTGTCTGAAAAAGCGGGCCGACGTCGACATCGAAACCCACATCCGCGAAGGCGGTGGCGATGATCTTGGCGCCCCGGTCGTGGCCGTCCTGACCGAGCTTGACCACGAGCATGCGCGGACGGCGCCCCTCCTCCTCGGCGAAACGCTTCACCTCTTTCTGGATTTTCTCGAAAGCCTCGTCACCCGCGTAGGCCGAGCCGTAGACACCGGCGATGGAGTGGGTCGTGGCTCGATGCCGGGAGTAAACCTGCTCGAGCGCATCGGATATCTCACCGACCGACGCGCGCGCGCGGGCCGCCTCGATGGCGAGCGCGAGCAGATTCTTCGAGCGGTCGTCGGCAGCGGCCGTGAGGGCCTTCAACGCTTGCTGGCATCTTTTATCGTCCCGATTCCGCCGCACCTGCTCGAGACGCTGGATCTGGTTGTTGCGCACGGCGGTGTTGTCGATGTCGAGGATCTCGACGCCGCTGTCCTCGCCCGAGACATACTTGTTGACGCCGACGATGACGTCCTCGCCCCGGTCGACGCGCGCCTGACGGCGCGCTGCCGCCTCCTCGATGCGCCGCTTGGGCAGACCCGACTCCACGGCGCGCGTCATGCCACCGGCGGATTCCACCTCGTCGATGAGCTTGGTGGCTTCCGCGACGAGGCTTGCAGTGAGTGATTCCAGGTAATAGGAACCTGCCAGGGGGTCGACCACGCCGGTGAGCCCCGCCTCCTCGCGCAGAATGAGCTGCGTATTGCGGGCGACCCTCGCCGAGGTTTCGGTAGGCAGTCCGAGCGCCTCGTCGAAGGCGTTGGTGTGCAGCGACTGGGTGCCGCCGAGCACCCCGGCCAGCGCCTCGATGGTGGTGCGCACGATGTTGTTGTACGGATCCTGCTCGGTGAGGCTCACGCCCGAGGTCTGGCAGTGCGTGCGCAGCATCAGCGAGCGCTCGTCTTTCGGGGAGAAGAGCCGCTGCATGAGCGTCGCCCACAGGAGGCGCGCGGCGCGCAGCTTGGCGATCTCCATGAAGAAGTTCATGCCGATGCAGAAGAAGAACGACAGCCGCGGCGCGAAGGCGTCCACCTCGAGCCCGGATGCGATGGCCGCGCGCACGTACTCGATGCCGTCGGCGATGGTGAAGGCGAGCTCCTGGACGCAGGTCGCGCCCGCCTCCTGCATGTGGTAGCCGGAGATCGAGATCGAGTTGAAGCGCGGCATGTGCTCCGCCGTGTAGCCGATGATGTCGGCGACGATGCGCATCGAGGGCTCGGGCGGGTAGATGTAGGTGTTGCGGACCATGAACTCCTTGAGGATGTCGTTCTGGATGGTGCCCGCGAGCTGCTCCGGGGCGACGCCCTGCTCCTCGGCGGCCACGACGTACATGGCCATCACCGGCAGCACGGCGCCGTTCATGGTCATCGAGACCGACATCCGGTCGAGCGGGATGCCGTCGAACAGGATCTTCATGTCCTCGACGGAGTCGATCGCGACGCCGGCCTTGCCGACGTCGCCGACCACGCGCGGGTGGTCGGAGTCGTAGCCGCGGTGGGTGGCGAGGTCGAACGCCACCGACAAGCCGGTCTGGCCGGCCGCCAGATTATCGCGATAGAAGGCGTTGGATTCTTCTGCGGTGGAGAACCCCGCATATTGACGCAGCGTCCAGGGTCTGCCCGCGTACATGGTCGCGCGCGGGCCGCGCAGGAACGGAGGAAAACCGGGCAGCGTATCGAGGTGCTCGATGGCTTCGAGATCCTCTGCCGTGTAAAGGGCCTTGACCTCGATGCCCTCCGGCGTCAGCCACTCGAGCTCCTCGATGCCCCGCCCCTTCGACTCCTCGACCGCGCGAACCGCCCAGTCGTCGAGGGACGGCTTTTTGAACTCCGCCATGACCGATCACCTCCTTAGCTGACGAATCACGCTCCCTTTGCGTAGCCCAATTCCTGCAACGTTTCCGTGATCTCGTCGAGTATCGCCGGATCGTCGATGGTCGCGGGCATTTTCCATTCGGTGCCGTCGGCTATCTTTTGAATCGTACCACGCAGGATCTTGCCGGATCGCGTTTTGGGCAGACGCTTCACCACTGTCGCCGTCTTGAAAGCCGCCACCGGCCCGATCTCCGAACGCACCATCTGCACCACCTCGTCGACGATTTCACGGTGGTCGCGCTCGACGCCGGCGTTGAGAACCAGAAAGCCCAGCGGTAACTGCCCCTTCATCGCGTCCGCAACGCCGATGACCGCGCACTCGGCGACGTCCGGATGGGCGGCCAGCACCTCCTCCATGGCGCCGGTGGAGAGCCGGTGGCCGGCGACGTTGATGATGTCGTCGGTGCGCGACATGACGAACACGTAGCCGTCCTCGTCGATGAAACCCGCGTCTGCAGTCTTGTAGTAGCCGGGGAATTCCGAGAGATAGGCTTCGACGAAACGCTCGTCGGCGTTCCAAAGGGTCGGAAACGTTCCCGGCGGCAGCGGCAGCTTGATCACGAGTGCGCCTACCTCGCCGGGTTTCACGGGCTTGCAGTTCTCGTCGAGCACCTGCACATCCATGCCGGGCGCCGCTTTTGTCGGGGATCCCTGCTTCACGGGCAAATGCTCGATGCCCATGCAGTTGGCGCAGATCGCCCAGCCGGTCTCGGTCTGCCACCAGTGATCGATGACCGGCACGCCGAGCTTCTGCTCGGCCCACGTGAGGGTATCGGGATCGGTGCGCTCGCCGGCAAGAAAAAGCGTGCGGAAACGACCGAGGTCGTACTTGCCGATGAGCTTTCCCTCCGGGTCTTCCTTCTTGATGGCGCGGAACGCGGTCGGCGCGGTGAACATCGCCGCTACCTTGTGCTGGGAGATGACCCGCCAGAAGGCGCCGGCATCGGGCGTGCCCACGGGCTTGCCTTCGTAGAGAATGGTCGTGTTGCCGTTGAACAGCGGCGCATAGACGATATAGGAGTGGCCGACGACCCAACCCACGTCGGAAGCCGCCCAATACACGTCCCCGGGCTCGACGTCGTAGATGTTCTTCATGGTCCATTTGAGCGCGACGACGTGCCCGCCGTTGTCGCGCACGACGCCCTTGGGCTGACCGGTCGTGCCCGACGTGTAGAGGATGTAGAGCGGATCGGTGGCTGCCACGGGTACGCAGTCGTGGGGCGTAGCGGTATCCATCTGCGCCTTCCAGTCGAGATCGCGGCCCGCGTGCAGCTCTGCGCCCTGCTGCGAACGCTGCACGATGATGCACTTGTCCGGCTTGTGCTCGGCAAGGTCGATGGCCTTGTCGAGCAGCGGCTTGTACTCGACGATGCGCCCCGGCTCGATCCCGCAGGACGCCGACACGATCACCTTGGGGCGTGCATCGTCGATGCGCACGGCGAGCTCGTTGGAGGCGAAGCCACCGAAAACGACCGAGTGCACGGCGCCGAGCCGCGCGCACGCGAGCATCGCGACCACGGCCTGCGGAATCATGGGCATGTAGATGATGACGCGATCGCCCCTGCCGACTCCCTGGGCGGCCAGCACACCGGCAAATCTCGCCACCTTGTCGAGAAGCTCCCGGTAGGTGAACGTCTTGATAGTGTCGGTGATGGGGCTGTCGTAGATGAGCGCCGCCTGATCGCCTCGGCCGTTCTCCACGTGCACGTCGAGGGCGTTGTAGCAGGTGTTGAGCTCGGCGCCGGTGAACCAGCGGTAGAACGGCTTGTTGCTCGCATCGAGCACCTTGTCCCAGGTCTTGTACCAGTGCACGTCCCCGGCGGCCTCCGCCCAGAATGCCTCGCTGTCTTCGATGGAGCGCGCGTATACCTCAGCGTAGCGACTCGCCATGGCTCATCCCCCACGTTCGTGACTTGATTTTCAATATAGCGTAGATTGTGCGCTGCAACAAAACCGCCGGCGGGCATGCACGTGGACGTTTTACCCGAAATGATGCCTGCGTGCATCCGCCGACACCCGGCGCTTATGATGCAACGCGCGGCAATGCAACAGGAGGTCAACCCGATGAAATACGAGAACATTCAAACGTCCGTCGAGGGCGCCGTCGCGCTCGTGACGCTCAATCGACCGAAGGTTCTCAATGCGCTCAATCACGACATGATGACCGAGATCGCGGATGCCATCGACGCCTTCGCTGCCGACGACGCCATCGCTGCCATCGTCATCACCGGTAACGACAAAGCATTCGCCGCTGGCGCCGATATTTCGGAGATGGTGGATAAGACGGCCGTCGAGATGTACCTCTCGGATCACTTTGCCCGCCAGTGGGAACGCTTCACCAGCTGCCGCAAGCCGATCATCGCGGCGGTGGCCGGCCATGCGCTCGGCGGTGGCTGCGAGCTCGCCATGATGTGCGACGTGATCGTGTGCGCCGAGAACGCGCGCTTTGGCCAGCCCGAGGTCAAGCTCGGCGTGCTTCCCGGAATCGGCGGCACCCAGCGTCTGGTTCGCGCGGTTGGAAAGGCGAAGGCCATGGACATGTGCCTGAGTGGGCGCACCATGGGTGCCGAGGAGGCCGAGCGCGCCGGGCTCGTGAGCCGCGTTTTCGCGACCGAGGCTCTGGTGCCCGAAGCCATGAAGCTCGCGGCCGAGATTGCCGGCATGTCGCGCCCGGCGCTGTACATGATCAAGGAAGCCATCAACCGCGCCTACGAGACCACGCTCGCCGAGGGCCTGCGCTTCGAACGCCGCCTGTTTCACGCGGCTTTCGCCACCCACGATCAGCGCGAGGGCATGCGGGCCTTCCTGGAGAAACGCGCTGCACAATGGACTCATTCTTGATGCTCGGGCGAACTCGGCTTCTGGGTAACGTGTCACATCTCTGAAGGCCACGATCGCTAATATGAGGAGGGTGGGCTCACCGAAAGGGGCCCATGGAGCACTGTGGACATGAACGATCACGCGCCGGGAATTCTCGACCGCACCCTGAGGCGCTTCCGCCGGGCCTGGCGCCTGGGCGGCATGGGCCACGGGCCGCTCAAGGAGGGCGTCGAGCCGGACCTGCCGGACGCGGATGCGGAGCGCGTGCGGCGCCAGATCGACGCCTGCCTCGAGGCCCGCGGAGGCCAGGTCTCGGCCAGGGCGCGCGCGGCGGAGCTCGGCGAGACCTACCTGGTGCTGGACGCGGCGGGCCGGCGGCGTTTCCTCGAGATCCTGGCGCGCGAATACGACGTGGACACGGCTGCGGTCGACGCGGCAATTCTCGCGCGTCAGGAAGCCGAGGACGAGGCCGAGCGCCGGCGCGCAGAGAGCTACCTGCGCGAGGCGCTGGTGCCGCCGCGGGTGAAGCTCCTGGCGCAGTTCAACGAGCTCAGCCAGGGCGTCAAATTCCTCGTCGACGTGCGAGCCGAGCTGATGATGTTCGCAAGCGAGGACATCCGCCTCCAGGCCCTGGACGCGGATATCCACGCTTTGCTGGCGTCCTGGTTCGACATCGGATTTCTCGATCTCGAGCGTATCACCTGGGAAACACCCGCCTCGCTGCTCGAGAAGCTCATCGAATACGAGGCGGTGCACGCCATCCGCTCATGGGACGATCTCAAGAACCGACTCGGCGACGATCGCCGCTGCTACGCCTACTTTCACCCGCGCATGCCCGAAGAGCCCTTGATATTCGTGCAGGTGGCGCTCGTCAAAGGCATATCCGGCAGCATTCAGGGGCTGCTCGACGAGAATGCGCCGCCCGGGGATCCGGAAGAGGCCGATACCGCGATCTTCTACTCGATCTCGAACTGTCATCTGGGTCTGGCCGGCGTCAACTTCGGAAACTTTCTCATCAAGCGCGTGGTGGACGACCTGGCGAGAAGTCTTCCGAATCTCAAGACCTTCGCCACGCTGTCTCCGATTCCGGGATTCTGTGAGTGGGTCCGCGAGCACGGCAACGGCGACCAGATGAAGCTTTTTGATGACAGCGAGTTCCAATCACTCGAGGCGCTCACCGGAACGGCCGATCCGATCGCCGCGATCGATGCGCTGCTCGAGCAATCCGACTGGATGAAGCAGCCGGATGTCGTATCGGTTCTGGAACCGATTCTGATGCGCCTCTGCGCGCGATACCTGGTGCAATCCCGGGACGGCCAGCGCGCGCGGAATCGCGTCGCGCATTTCCATCTCTCGAATGGCGCCCTGATCGAGCGCATCAACTGGCTCGCCGATACCTCATCGCGCGGCCTCGCGGAATCGGCCGGCCTGATGGTCAATTACCGCTACAAGCTCGAGGACATCGAGAAAAACCACGAGGCCTACACGGGCAAGGGCGAAGTGATCGCCGGAGCCGCGGTCAAGAAGCTACTCTAGAAAGCCGGCTCTGTGCCTAGTCCGCTGCCTCGCTGTAGGCTTCCATTGGCGGGCACGCACAGGCCAGATGCTTGTCGCCATAGACGTTGTCGATGCGTCCCACGGGTGGCCAGAACTTGTCCTCGCGTACCTCGTTGGCCGGGAAAAAAGCCGACTCTCTCGAATAGGGGTGATCCCATTTCTCGGCGGTGAGCGTGTGGTATGCGTGGGGCGCGTTAACGAGCAGGTTGTCCTCCCGGTCCGCGTCGCCCGACTCGATCGCGGCAATCTCACGGCGAATGGCGATCATCGCGTCGCAGAACCGATCCAGCTCGCGCTTCGATTCGCTTTCGGTCGGCTCGACCATCATGGTGTCGTGCACCGGGAAAGACATGGTCGGCGCGTGAAAGCCGTAATCGACCAGCCGCTTGGCGACATCGTCGACCGTGATGCCGCAAGACGCCTTGATGGGGCGAAGGTCGATGATGCATTCATGGGCGACCCGGCCGTTCTTGCCCGTGTACAGAACGGGGAAGTGGGGATCGAGGCGGCGGGCGACATAGTTTGCATTCAGAATCGCAACCTCGGTGGCGCGACGCAGACCCGCGGCCCCCATCATCGTGATGTAGGCCCAGGAGATTGGAAGGATGCAGGCCGAGCCCCATGGCGCGGCCGCGATGGTGCCGACGGTTCCGGACTTCGCGGCGGCGGGGTTCACGTCGGCGACGATCGGATGATCGGGCAGATACGGCGCCAGATGCGCGGCGACGCCGATGGGCCCGACGCCGGGACCGCCGCCGCCGTGGGGAATGCAGAAGGTCTTGTGCAGGTTCATGTGGGACACGTCGGCGCCGAACTCGGCGGGGCGGCAGATGCCGAGCATGGCATTCAGATTCGCGCCGTCCATGTACACCTGTCCACCATGATCGTGAACGATCTGACAGATCTCGCGCACCGCCTCTTCGAACACACCGTGGGTGGACGGGTAGGTAATCATCAATGCCCCGAGGGCATCGGCGTGCTGCTCCGCCTTCGCACGCAGGTCGGCGACATCGACATTGCCGTTCGCGTCGCAGTCAACGACCACCACCTTCATCCCCGCCATCTGGGCGCTGGCGGGATTCGTGCCGTGTGCCGATGACGGAATCAGGCACACGTCGCGATGCGATTCACCGCGATCCTCGTGGTAGCGGCGGATTGCCAGCAAACCCGCATACTCCCCCTGCGAGCCCGCATTGGGCTGCAGGGACACGGCTGCGAATCCGGTCAACTCACAGAGCATGGCTTCGAGCTCGCCGATGAGCTCGTGATAACCGCTCACCTGCTCTGCGGGGGCAAAAGGATGAAGACCGGCGAACTCCGGCCACGTGACCGGGATCATCTCGGTCGTGGCGTTGAGCTTCATGGTGCACGAGCCCAGCGGGATCATGGACCGGTCGAGCGCGATGTCCTTGGCGGCGAGGCGCCGCAGGTAGCGCAGCATCTCGGTCTCGGAGTGGTAGCGATTGAACACCGGATGGGTGAGATAGGGGCTCTCGCGGCGCAGGCCCGCGGGCATGCACTCCTCGAGCCCACCGTCCAGATCGACGATCGACGGCGGCTCCCGGTCACCGGCGAATACCTCCAGGAGCCGCGCCAGGTGATCACGCGAGGTGGTCTCGTCGCAAGAGATTCCGAGCGAATCCGCGTCCAGCGGACGCAGATTGAAGCCGGCGTCGCGCGCTCGCGCGAGCAGATCGGCCGCACGTCCGGGCGCGCGCACCGTCAGCGTGTCGAAGAAGCTCTCGTGGACCGAATCGAATCCAAGCCTCGCGAGACCGGCGGCGAGAATCCGCGTCACCCGGTGCACGCGCCTGGCGATACGTCTGACGCCTTGCGGGCCGTGATAGACGGCGTACATGCCGGCGATGACCGCGAGCAGCACCTGTGCCGTGCAGATGTTGCTGGTGGCCTTCTCGCGGCGAATGTGCTGCTCGCGGGTCTGCAGGGCCATGCGCAGCGCCGGCCGGCCGGCGGCATCCACCGAAACGCCGATGATCCGCCCCGGCGTCGAGCGCTTGAACGAGTCGCGGGTGGCGAAGAATGCCGCGTGGGGGCCTCCGAAGCCCATCGGTACCCCGAAGCGCTGGGAGTTACCGAAGACGATGTCCGCGCCGAGCTCACCCGGTGACTTCAACAGGCACAGGCTGAGCAGATCCGTCGCCACGCAGATCAGCGCACCGCCCTGCTTGGCACGCGCTATCGCCGGTCCGATGTCGCGCACGGCACCACTCGATCCCGGGTACTGGAGGAGCGCACCGAAGATCTCGTGCGCATCCAGATCGGCGTCGGCGTCTCCGACAACGAGCTCGATGCCGAGCGGTCGTGCGCGGGTCTCGACAACGGCCATGGTTTGCGGGTGGCAATCTGCGTCGACGAAGAAGCGCATGGATTTGCTCTTCGACAGACGCTTCGCCATGGTCATGGCCTCGGCGGCGGCGGACGCCTCGTCGAGCAACGAGGCGTTGGCGAGATCCATGCCGGTCAGATCCATGACCATCTGCTGGTAGTTGAGCAGGGCCTCCAGGCGGCCCTGGCTGACCTCCGCCTGGTAGGGCGTGTAGGCCGTGTACCAGCCGGGATTCTCCAGCACGTTGCGCTGGATGACCGCCGGCAGGACGGTGTCGTAGTAGCCCATGCCGATCATCGAAACGAGCCTCTGATTGCGCTCGGCGAGCTCGCGCAGTTTCCCGAGGGTGACCCGTTCGCCGAGTCCGCGCGGGAGAGCGGACGGCCTCTCCGAGACAATCGCCTGTGGAACCGTCTCGGCCACCAGCGCATCCATGGAATCGACGCCCAGCTCTCGCAGCATGTCCGCGATCTGGTCTTCGTCGGGTCCGATATGACGCGCGATGAATTCCTCGTCTGTCTCCAGCTCGGCAAGCGAGCGTTCGGTGTCGGTCATTTTCAGGGTTCTCTCGGTCATTTGCTGAAACGTCGCCTGAATGGCGTCGCGGCACCAACTCAGAGCTCTTCCGTGTACTCCTTGTACTCGTCCTCGTCCATGAGCGCGTCGAGCTCGCCGGGATCGTTCACCCTCATCTTGATGAACCACCCCCCGCCCATCGGATCGCTGTTGACCTTCTCGGGCTCGTCGGCAAGGGTCTCGTTGACCTCGACGATGGTGCCGCTCACCGGCGCCTTGACCTCGCCGGCCGCCTTTACCGACTCGATGACCACGGCATCGCTGCCGGCGTCGATCTCCTTGTCGACCTCCGGCAGCTCGACGAAGACGAGCTCCCCCAGCTGCTCCTGCGCGTAGTCGGTAATGCCGACCACCCCAATCTCGTCATCTTCCATCAGAATCCACTCGTGGTCCCGGGTGTATTTCACATCACTCATGATCCCATCCCCCTCTCATGAACCGTTGGAACCCGCTGCTCAGCCGCGATGATAACGCCTTTCGACGAACGGAAGCCGCACCACCTCCGTGGGCAGGTGCTTGCCGCGCACCACCGCCTGGACGATGGTTCCCGGGCGGCCGTGCACGCTGCCCACGTAGCCCATCGCCACCGGCCCTCCCACGGTCGGCCCGAAGCCGCCGCTGGTCACGGATCCGACCCTGCAACCCTCGGCGTCGACGAGCTCGGCTCCGGCGCGCACCGGCGCCCGTCCCTGGGGCCGCAGCCCCACCAGGCGCCGCGGCGCACCCTCGGCCAGCTGCGCGAGAATACGCTGCTCGCCGGGAAACCCGCCGGCGCGTGCACCGCCGCGGCGACGAGCCGGTGCGATAGTCCACCCCAGCCCGGCCTCGACCGGGCTCGTGTCGCGGTTGAGATCCTGGCCATAGAGGCACAGGCCTGCCTCGAGACGCAGGCTGTCGCGGGCTCCCAACCCTACCGGCTCCACCGCGGCGTTGTCGAGAAGCCGCCTCGCGAGCGCCTCTGCCTGCCCGGCGGGCACGGAGATCTCGAAGCCGTCTTCGCCCGTGTAACCGGATCGGGAAACCGCGCACGGGATACCGGCCACCTCGGCGTCGCGGATGGTCATGAAACGCGGGTCGCCGAGCGTCGGCGCAAGCACGCCCATGATCCCGGCGGCGGCGGGCCCCTGAAGCGCGAGCATCGCCCGATCGGTGCGTTCATCGACGGCGAGGCGCCCGCCCATCGCCTCGCGCATGCGACGAATGTCGGCACTCTTGCACGCCGCATTCACCACCAGAGAGAGATCCTCGCCGGTGTTGGCGACCATGAAGTCGTCGAGGACGCCGCCACGCTGGTCGGTGAAGACGCCGTAACGCAGCTGCCCGACCTCGAGATCGACGATGTCCATGGGCGCGAGCCCTTCGAGCGCCANNAGATGCGCACCTGCCCCATGTGGGAGACATCGAACAGGCCCGCCGCGGCGCGGGTGTGCTGGTGCTCGTGGATGATTCCGTGGCGGTATTGCAGGGGCATGTGATAGCCGGCAAAGGCCACCATCCTGGCGCCCAGCTCCAGGTGCAGATCGTAGAGCGGTGTTCTCGCGAGCGTTACGCTGTCGGTTTGCGGAGTACCGGACATCGTGAATGCCTTGCGGCGCACTTATGGTTTTTCGTCATTATAGAGCGACGGTGAGGCCGCGAATCAGCTGGCGAAATCGCGCAGAAGCCGACCGGGCCGCGCGTCGTCGCAGCGCAGACCGCTCTCGTCCACGACCCGCGCGCCGTTTATCCACACGCCGTCGATGCCGACGGCGTCGGTGGTCAAGCGCGCGGCGCCGGCGGGCAGGTCGAACACGCGTCGACTCGGGCCACGCCCGACACGCTGCGGATCGAAGAGCAGGAGATCGGCGTGGGCGCCCACGGCCAGACGGCCGCGGTCGCGGATGCCGTAGATTTCCGCGGGCTCGCTGGTGAGTCGCCTCACGCCTTCGGCAAGGCTCATCGCCCCGCGCTCGCGCACCCAATGACCGAGCAGATGCAGCCCGAAACCCGCGTCACAGAAGAAGCTCAGGTGGGCACCGGCGTCGGAGAGCGCAATGGCGCTGGCGGGATGCCTGAGAATCTCGGCGACGGCCGCCTCGTCGGAGTTCAGAAGCACCGCTGCGAACGTGGTCTCGAGATCCTCGGCGAGCGCGAGATCCAGCATCCAGTCGAGCGGACGCCGGTTGTCCTCGGCGGCGAGCTCGGCGACGCTTCGGCCTTCGAAACGGCGATGCTCGGGCCGCTTCACCTCGAGCACGCGCAGCTTTTGCCACTCACCGTTGAAAATTCTGACCGGCGCCGGTTCGCCGAGATCGCGCTCGACGGCATCGCGGAAACTGCGATCTGCGAGAATACCGGGCACGGCATCGGGCGAAGCGGTAAGCGCGCGCGACCATGCGGTGATGCCCTCGAGCGGGTAAGGCGCTCGCATGGTGAACTCCATGGTGAGAGGACAGCACGACACCTGGCCGTAGACCTTGTTGCCGCGCTCGCGGCCCGCGCGTATCTTTTCGAGCTCGTCGAACACACCGCTCGGATTGGTGCTGTTGTGAAGCAGCGCGGCGATCATCACCGGCCGGGAGGTGCGCGCGGCGAGCGACTCGAGAAAGGCGATGCTGGTGCCGCCGCCCTTGGTGAGCATGAATATCCCCTTGCCGACCTCACCGAGAACACCGACCAGCGCCTCGAGCTCGTCGTCGTGCGCGAGCCGTGAGGGCATCGGGTCGCCGCTCGCTGCGTTGTGCGAGGGCGAGGTGGAGGTCGCGAATCCAATCGCTCCCGCATCCATGGCATTGCGCACGATGGCGCACATCTGCTCGATCTCGCCGACAGTGGCCGCGCGCTTCGGCGCAGCTTCGCCGAGAACGTAGGTACGCACCGAGGAGTGCCCTACGAAAGCCGCCACGTTGGGCACCATGCCGCGCGCGGCGATCGTGTCGAGGTACTCGGGGAAGGTCTCGAATTGCCAGTCGATACCCTCCTGCAAGGCGTCGAGCGACATACCCTCGACCCGCACCAGGTTACGCATGGTCACCTCGCGATCGCCGGGACGGCAGGGTGCGATGGTGAATCCGCAGTTACCCATGACGACCGTCGTCACGCCGAGGGCCGGCGAAGGGTTCAGAAAGGGGTCCCAGGTGATCTGGGCATCGTAGTGCGTGTGCGTGTCGATGATGCCCGGCGCAAGTACCTGCCCGCCGGCATCCACGACCTCTTCGCCCTCGCCCACTCTGCGTCCAAGAGCGCTGATGCGCCCGTCCTTGACCGCCAGCTCGCCCGGCGCCACGGCAGACCCGAGCCCGTCACAGATGAGCGCGTTCGTTATGACGAGATCGTGCATGTGCGCCGGCAAGCCGGCCCTCAACGCTGACCCGCGAGGTACTCGATCACGTCAATCTTGCTGATGACACCCTTAACATCGCCGTCCTCTACCACCACGGCGACGTTCTCATCGTCGAACACTGATTGAACGGCGCTCAGTGAATCGTCGATGCCGACCTGACCATGCAGATCGGTGGCCGCGTGGTCGACCGTGTCGGTGGGCGAGCACTGGTTATCGAGCAGGCTGTGGAGCAGATCGACCTCATGAATGATCTTGAGCGGCCCGGTCTTGCCGGTGCGCGCCACGGGCATCTGGGAGATTCCCAGGTCCGACATGCGCTTGGCAACGCTCGCCAGCGTCTCGTCGGGTTGAGCGTACTCGACATCGCTGCCCTTGAAGCGCAGAACATCACGCACGCTGCCGGAAAGCTGCTCGGAGCTGAGGTAGCCCATGTCCTTCATCCAATCGTCGTCGTAACACTTACTGAGGTAGCGATCGCCGGAGTCACAGATGATGACCACGACGAGCTTGCCCGGGCCGAGCTCCTTGGCGACCTCGAGCGCGCCGTACACGGCGGTGCCGCTGGATCCGCCTGCGAAGATGCCTTCCTCGCGCGCGAGACGGCGCGCGGTAAGAAAGGAATCCTTGTCCGAGATCTCCTTCACCTCGTCGATGACCGACATGTCCAGCGTGCCGACCATGAAATCGTGGCCAATGCCCTCGACCCTGTAGATGCCCGGCTCGCCCGAGCAGCCCTTGTAAAACTCGTCGTGGTAGATGCTGCCTATGGGATCGGGGCAGACAATGCGAATTTCTCGGCCGGCCTCGGCTGCTTTCTCCTTCAGGTACTTGCCGGCACCGGAAATCGTGCCGCCGGTGCCGATGCCGCCGACGAGGCAGTCGATCTGCCCGTCCGTGTCCTCCCAGATCTCCGGGCCCGTGGTCAGGTAGTGGGCCTCGGGATTGTTCATGTTGTAGTACTGATCGGTGTAGAAGCCGCCGGGTGTCTCCCGCGCAATGCGCTTGGCGACCTCCACGTAGCTCTCCGGATGGTCATGGGGCAGATCGGTGCGCGTGATGATGACCCTCGCGCCGTAGGCCTTGAGCATGTCGATCTTCTCCTTGCTCATCTTGTCGGGCATGGTGAAGACGCAACGATAGCCGCGCACCGCAGCGGCCATCGCGAGCCCGAGGCCGGTGTTACCAGAGGTGCTCTCCACCAGGGTCGCGCCGGGCCCGAGCAAACCGGCCTCTTCGGCGCGGCGCACCATGTTCACCGCCATGCGGTCCTTGACCGACCCGCCGGGATTGAGGTTTTCGAGCTTTGCGAGCACCGTCGCCATGCGTTCGTCGGCAAGGCGGTTGAGCTTCACGAGCGGCGTCTTGCCGATGAGCTCCAGTATGTTTTCTGCATAGTTCATGCTTTCACCAAATCGTCGTCAGCGCCGGTAACGAGGACAAATCTACAGCAGCCAAAGCATCATGGCCATGGCTGGACCCCGAGCCGGCCCGGCAGGCGGGGATAGATCTCAGGCGCGCTGCGCCGTCAGGGTGCGGGATTGAGGAGCGACTTCGAGCGTCGTCAGCGGGCGCGGCGCGGTGATTCCGTAGCCCTGTGCGAAATCGACGCCGATGCGGCGAAGCTCCTCGAACACGGCTTGATCCTCGACGGCCTCGGCGATGGTCCTTTTGCCCATGGCGTGGCCCATGTCGTTGATCGACTTGACCAGCGCGCGGCTCACCGGATCGCTGCAGATGTCCTTGACGAACACGCCGTCGATCTTGATGAGATCGACGGCCAGATTCTTCAGGTAAGCAAACGACGAGACACCACTGCCGAAATCGTCGAGGGCAAACGAGCAACCGATCTCTCTCAGGCTAGAGATGAGCCTCGCAGCGCTCGACAGATTCGTGATAGCCGCGGTCTCGGTGATTTCGAAACAGAGCTTCTCCGGTGGAACCTGCGTAGCCTCGAACTGATCGACTACGAAACCGAGGAAGCTCCTGTCACTGATACTCGGACCGGAGAGGTTTATCGAGCAGAGCCCGGTTTGAGCCAGCTCTTCGGGATGCGTGCTCAACCACGACAGCGCGTTCGCGACCACCCAGCGGTCGATCTTCACCGACAGCCCGTATCGCTCGGCCGCCGGAAGGAACGCGCCTGGCGAGATCAACGCACCGTCGCGATCCCGCATGGAGAGTAGAAACTCGAAGTGCCAGTAGGGTGTGGCCTGGCTGCTGAGCGGCACGATCGGCTGATAGCGAAGCGCGAAGCGTTCCTTCTCCAACGCTTCGTTGATACGTGAGACCCAGCGCATCTCGCCGTAACGCCTGCTGAGCTCTGCATCCCCCTCGCGGTAGATGTGGATGCGATTGCGTCCGGCGTCCTTGGCGGCGTAACAGGCAGCGTCAGCCGCCTTGAGCACCTCGGTCATACTCACCGTGAGCGGCGTGATTGGCACCAACCCCGCGCTGACGCCGACGGCGTAGCTCTTCCCATCCCACTGGAAACGGTACTCGCAGATGGCCTTTCGCAGAACATCCGCGACCCGCTGCGCGTCTGCCAACGTGCAATGCTCGACGAGCACCGCAAACTCGTCGCCGCCGAGCCGCGCCAGAAGGTCGCTCTTGCGCACCTTGGCCTTCAACACCTCGGCGAGCTGCTTGAGCAGCTCGTCACCGGCGATGTGGCCGCTCGAGTCGTTGATGACCTTGAACTGATCGAGATCGAGGTAACAAAGCGCATGCTCGCTGCCGTCGGTGTGCGCTCTGCGCAGCGCGCGCTGCAGATAGCGCTCGAATTCCGCTCGATTGACGAGACCGGTCAGGCTGTCGTGGGTGGCCTGGTAAGAAAGCTGCTGGGTGAGATTGTGGGACTCGGTGATATCGGTCTGTATACCCACATAGTGCGTCAGATTTCCCGATTCGTCGAATACCGGTGACATACGCAGCTGATTCCAGAACAGCGTGCCGTCCTTACGGTAGTTCTTGAGCACCCCGCGATAGTCCCCGCCGGCGCCGATGGCGGCGCGCAGCTTTCCGAGCTCGTCCTGCTCGGTATCTCCGCCCTGCAGAAAGCGCGGATTTCGCCCGATAATCTCCTCGCGGCGGTAGCCGGTCATCCTCTCGAACGCAGGGTTACAGTAGGCGATAGGATGATCGTCGTTGCGATGGTCGGTTACGAGGATGCCGTTGCTGGTCGCCTCGACGGCCCGCTGGCTGAGATTCAGGGCCTCCGCGGTTCGCCGCGCGTCGTCGAGCAGCCTGCTGGCGCGCCGCCACTGACGCACCAGCAGCACGACGAGCACCGCCGCCGCGAGGAGCGTGCCGAGCAGCGTGATCACGATATGGGTGCGAATGCCGTGTAGCTCCGAGGTGCGCAAATCGTTCTGAGCGCTGGTCTGCAGGTAGGCATCGAGATGCAGCCCGTTCAGAATCGGCTCGAGAGACGCGAGCCGCGCCTGCAGCAAGCGCAGGGACAGGGCGTCCGCCTGGTCGATGGATCGAATGGTCGGCTCGACCTGCTCGAGAACAGCGGCGAGGCTTCGAGCCACGGACTCGACGTCGCTGATTTCCCCGAGGATGCGGCTTTGGCGACCCTCCGTGAGAAGCGGGATGCGGCTCTTGACCGCGTCGAATTGCTGCTCGACCTCGGCCGCGGTGTAGGTTCCATTCTCGGAACCACCCGCCTGGTAGCCGGCAATGACATTGCGCAGCTTGAGCAGCTCGACCAGCGGCTGCGATGCGACCCACATACTGATCTTGATCTCGCGGCTGGCGACCTCCTCGAGCCGGCGCAGCTTTGTCAGCGAATACAGCAGGCTCGCGGCCAGGACCAGCACCAGGGCGCCAACGAGGAAAAGCTGTAGATTGCGTCTCAGCATGCCGCGCAACCGTCAGCGCCGAGGGCGGTTGCAACCGCGAGTGTTCGTCCGGCGCGTCGGGAACATTCCGGCGCTCGGACGTGGCATTTGCGCAGGCATGCCGCGGCGCCAGCGCGGAACACGCCCCAATACAGGGGCGCATCCACCGGCCAGGCCCGGCGGAGCAGGGTCATCATGATTTCGGCAGCATATCGAGACGTAAGCACAGTGTAGCCGAAGAATCGCGCTTGCCGATGGCATCGGCGGCAATCCGCCTTGAGCTTGGCGGGTGGGCAGGCCATAGTCAGCTGGACGTATCGAACCTAATCCCTTGAAACAAGGCAGTATCGGTCCAGGGATGTCAGCTGCACGCCTGAGCTTCAGTCGCACCTCCCCAGAAATTCTGGAGGTGCAGGTGTCTGGCAGCTGGAGGCTCAAAGACGGACTGCCGTCCCTGTCCGAGCTGGAACGCGCCATCAGCAGCGGCGAGGGGCTCTCGCGGCTGTGCTTCGATAGCGGCAATCTCGAAGCCTGGGACTCGAGCCTCGTCGACGTGGTTTACAGGCTTTCCCGCGCCGTCGAGCGCGCCGGTCTCGCCCTCGACGCTTCCGGTCTGCCCGGGGAGCTCAACGCGTTGCTCGATCTGGCGCGGGCCGTGCCCAAGCACGAGGAAAGCGCCGGGCGGGCGCCGGCGCATTCGTTTCTCGCCGAGGTCGGAACCGAGGCCCTGCACTTTTTCCGCTCGGTGATCGATATCCTGCGTTTCGTCGGTGGCGTCGCCGTGTCCATGGGACGCATGCTGCGCGGCCGGGCCAACTACCGGGCCTCCGATGTGTTCTTCGTCATGCAGCAGGTGGGTGCCCAGGCGCTGCCGATCGTGAGTCTCATCAGCGTCCTCGCCGGCCTGATCCTCGCCTTCGTCGGCGCCGTGCAGCTCGAGAAATTCGGCGCCGACATCTACATCGCGAACCTGGTCGGCCTGGCGATCGTGCGCGACATGGGCGCGATGATGACGGCCATCATCATGGCCGGGCGCACGGGCGCGGCCTACGCGGCCCAGCTCGGCACCATGACGGTCAACGAGGAGATCGACGCACTCAGGACGATGGGAATTTCGCCCATCGACTTTCTGGTTGTACCTCGGATTATCGCCCTGGTGCTCATGATGCCGCTGCTGACCGCCTATTCAAATCTGATGGGCATTCTCGGTGGCGCGCTGGTCGGCGTGACTCTGTTCGACATCGGCGTCTACGAGTACTTCAGGCAAACGCGCTCGGCCATCGATCTCTATGACGTGTTCGGCGGCTTGATCAAGGGCACGATCTATGGGGCCATTGTCGCGGTCTGCGGCTGCCTGCGCGGTATGGAATGCGGTCGAAGCTCAGCCGCGGTGGGTATCGCGACGACCTCGGCGGTCGTCACCAGTCTCGTTTTCATCGTCGTTGCCTGCGCCATTCTGACGGTGGTCTACGACGTGCTGGACATCTGAGCAATGGTAAGCACCAATTCGCAGATCCGCTTCGAGAATATCACCGTCGGATATGGTGAGCGGGTCGTTCAGCGCGATGTGAATTTCACCATCGCGCGTAGCGAGATCTTCGCCATCATGGGACCGAGCGGATGCGGCAAGAGCACCCTGATGCGCAGCGCCGTCGGGTTGTTGAAACCGTTCTCCGGAAGAATATTCTACGGAGAGGAAAGTTTCTGGGATGCGGACCTGGAACGCCGCAAGCTCCTCATGCAGACATTCGGCGTGATGTATCAGGGCGGTGCGTTGTGGACATCGATGACGCTGGTCGAGAACATCGCCCTGCCTTTGACGGAATTTATGGAACTCAGCGACGAGCAGGCGCGCGAGATCGGCGCACTGAAGCTGGCTCTGGTCGGTCTGGGCGGCTTCGAGGATTATTATCCGTCGGAAATCAGCGGTGGTATGCGCAAACGGGCCTCCATCGCCCGAGCCATGGCGATGGACCCGGACACGCTGTTTCTCGACGAGCCCTCATCCGGTCTCGATCCCATCAGCTCGCGCCTGCTCGACGAGCTGGTCGTGCACCTTCGCGACAGCCTGGGCACCACCATCGTCGTCGTCAGCCACGAGCTCTACAGCATCCTCGGCATCTGCGACAACTCCGTGTTTCTGGACAGCGAAACAGCCACAATACTGGCAAGCGGAAATCCGCGACTGTTGAGAGATCAGTGCGAGCATCGACGGGTGCGCGAATTTCTCACCCGGGGTGAGCCATGAGCAAGCGGGCCAACACGACGGTCATCGGCGCATTCGTCATTGGCGCCATCGCCCTGATCACCGGCGCGGTGATGATTTTCGGCACGGGGCAGTTCTTCCACGAGCGGGTCGCCGTCGTTACGGTTTTCGAAGGCTCGGTCACCGGTCTCGATGTCGGATCGCCGGTGGAATTTCGTGGTGTCCCCGTTGGCACCATCACGGGCATCAAGGCGCTCTACGATCCCGAGGAGGCATCCATCATAATTCCCGTCTACATGGCCCTGAACAGGCGAGCCATCACGAACATACGCGGTGACGAAACTTCACGGCCGCCGAAGCAGGAGATCCAGAGAATGATCGAGCACGGTCTGCGCGCACGCCTCGATGTTCGCAGTATCGTCACCGGCACGAAGTTCGTGTCGCTGGATTTCCGTAAGGATACGCCGGGCAAAATAGTGGGCGTCGACAAAAAGCTCCCCGAGATACCCAGCATTCCGTCGACACTGCAAAAGTTCACGAGCATGTTCGAAAAGCTCGATCTCGAAGAGCTGGTCGTCAAGGCAACCGAGACCTTCCAAGGCATCAGCGCGCTGGCAAACTCTCCGGCGCTCGCGCGAACCATCGAGAACCTGGACAGTGCTTCGGGGCATGCCGACGAGCTGCTGGTGCAGCTGCTCGACGACAGCCGCAGGCTCTCGCAGACGGCCGAGGCCGCATTCGAGCAGACAAGAGTGTCGATGGCCAATGCCGAGGCCGCGCTCGCCGCCACGCTGGCGGACATTTCGAACTTCAGCGACAAGACCGACCAGCGCGTTGCGCGCGCCTCCGAGAGACTCGAGGTTACGCTCTCGGCCGTGCGCGCACTGACCGAGAAGCTCGACCGGGAGGTGCGACCGCTGTCCGATTCCGCAAAGGCGACCATGGAGCAGGCCAGGTCGACCCTGCGTGCCGCCGAGAGCCTCATCGGCGAGGATTCGCTCACCCGCTACAACCTGGACACGACCCTCGAGGAGCTCGCCGCCGCGGCGCGCTCGATACGGCAGATGGCCGAGTACCTCGAGCAGCATCCGGATGCGTTGCTGAAAGGCAAGGGACCATAGGAGAAACACATGGGTGAAACGAAGCGCAGCCCGCTGCTCATCCTGCTTGCGGCGCTCGTCGCAATGACGGCATGCGCAACGAGCCCGTCACCGGATTTCTACGTTCTGCATGCGCCCGCTGCCGAGTCTCTCGTCGGTGTCGAGCGCGGTGTGTCCGTCGGCGTCGGGCCCATCGAGCTGCCCGCGCATCTCAATCGTTCGCAGATTGTCACCCGCGCCACGCCGTACCGGCTCGATCTCTCGGAATCCCACCAATGGGCCGAGCCGTTGAAAGAAAGCGTGCCGAGAGTGATCGCCGTCAATCTGTCCAGGATGCTGGAATCGAACCGCGTGTTCGTCGTGCCCCGGCGACAGACCATGTCTCTCGACTTTCAGGTTTCCGTCGACGTCGCGCGCTTCGACGGCATGCTCGGAGAGGAAGTGATGCTCGATGCACGCTGGACGCTCTACGGCCAGAACTCGCGCGAGCCGCTGCTGAACAGGATGACGCTGGTCACCGAGCGAACCGACGGGGGGGACTACGACGCGCTGGTGGCGGCCAGCAGCCGCGCGCTCGAGTTGCTCAGCGTCGAAATCGCCGAAGCCATCAAGGCCCGGCGCTAGAGCACCATCACGCGATCGTGAGAGCGCCGCGGGTGGGGCTGCACACGCGCGATCTCGCTGCAGACGGTCCCCGCGTCGCCGCTTCGAAATCTCCAGGCGCAGTCTCCAGGCGCAGTCTC
>JABAOG010011131.1_pt1 | contig 21285 bp, 19 predicted proteins | sample 7062131 | NCBI WGS metagenome assembly JABAOG01 (sample SAMN14538629, study PRJNA623070) | marine sediment metagenome | biome: marine biome [ENVO:00000428]; feature: marine pelagic biome [ENVO:01000023]; material: deep marine sediment [ENVO:00002113] | place: India: Arabian Sea | collected...
GCGGGCCGCGGGCTCGGACCCGGGCGCCTCCGCGGGGGCCTCGCACGCGCACGCTGCCCATCGGGCCGCGCACGCGGACCATGCCGCTCGGGCCGTTGATGCGGACCATGCCGCTCGGGCCATGGACGCGGAGCATGCCGCTCGGCCCGTGGACGCGGAGCATGCCGCTCGGTCCACGCACGTCGACCCGCCCGTGGCCCTTCATCAGGCCCGGGTTGAGCCGCAGTCCGGGCGGGCCACCGTGCGGATGGCCGTGAAGCCGAACCTCGGCNNAGCGGGGGAGCACCGCGCCCACGTGGCGGTGGCCGTGATGGACCACGGTCACGCCGATCGGCGCGCGGGCGATGCGCACCGGCTCGGGCACCGCGCCGACGAAGTGGCCGACGTCGGCGCTCCACACCAGCGTCACCGGTCGCCGCTGGCGGCCCACGGTGACGACCACCTCGGCGCCGTCCTGCACCGGCTCGTCACCGGCGACCCAGGCGTCGATGGTGCCGTCCTCGTGCGGCACGACCTCCACGGCGTAGTCGCCCGCGACCACGACGTCGCCGCCGTGCGCCGGTCCGACGGCGACCACGCGCTGCACGCGGGTGCGTCGCGGCCGGCCCTCGGCGACCACCGTGAAGCCCATGGGGCCGGGCGCGAGCTCCACGTCCGCGGAGAGGCGTCCCACGTAGTGCCGCTCGGAGGGATCATAGCTGAGGATCACCGGGTGCGGTGCCCCGTCGCTCCCCTGCACCTCCACCTGCACGGCGGTCGCGGTGTTTCGGCCGACGTTCGGGCCGTCCACGTACGCGTGAATGGTGCCGTCGGCTCTCGGCACGACCTCGGCCGCGTACTCGCCGGCGACCACCACTCGCCCACCGTGGGCGGGCGTCGGCGCGCTGGCCACGACCTCGAGCTGGCCGACCGCCGGAGGCTCCCCCTCGCGGTTCACCGACACGGACATCGGTCCCGAATCGATCTCGACGTCGTCGTCCGCCTGACCGACGTAGGCCTGAGCCACCGCGTCCCAACGCAGCGTGACGGGCTCGGGCGCGCCGGCGACCTGCACCTCCACGGTGCCATCGCCCTCGACGACGTCGCCGTCGGCGTCCAGGACCAGCGCGGAGATCTTGCCGTCCACCTGCGGGACCACCTCGACGAAGAGCTCGTCGTCGCTGGTCGCCACGATCGTGCCTCCCATCCGGGAGAGCAGGTTGTCGAGCAGCCCGGGGCTCGCGGCGTTGGCCGCTGCGCCGTCGTCGTCGTCACCGCACCCGGCGGCCGCCAAGAGGGCCACCAGCAGCAGGGGAAGGAGCTTGGTTTTCGTTCGCATGTCCACAATGACGCACGGGGCCACGTGTGGCTTCAAGCCACCATGTGGGAGGGTTCGAGCACGAACGGAAAAGATGGAGAAACGGTGAAGGGAGATGTGCGACGGTGTGACCATGCAAGGGAAGGTCTGTTTGATCACCGGCTCGAACACCGGCATCGGCGAGGTCACCGCGCGTGAGCTCGCCGGCCGCGGCGCGAAGGTCTGGATGGCGTGTCGCAACGAGGCCAAGGCGCGGGCCGCGATGGATCGAATTCGGGCGGTCCATGCGGACGCCGATCTGCATTTCCTCGCGCTCGATCTGAGTGACCTGGACGCGGTGCGAAACGCCGCCGACGCCTTCCTCGAGAACGAGTCGCGGCTCGACGTGCTCACCGCCAACGCCGGCCTCGCCGGCCAGAAGGGGCTCACCGCCCAGGGCTTCGAGCTCGCCTTCGGGGTCAACCACCTCGGCCATTTCCTGCTGACGGAGCAGCTCAGGCCCCTGCTCTCGAAGACGGGCACCGACGAGGAGCCGGCGCGGATCGTCATCGTCGCGAGTCGGGCGCACACGCGCGTGCGCCGGATGTTCGACTGGGAGCGCCTTCGGCAGCCGACCAAGAGCGTGAGCGGCTTCTACGAGTACAAGGTCTCCAAGCTCGCCAACGTGCTGCACGCGAAGGCCCTCGCGCGCCGCCTCGAAGACCAGCCGGTGAACGTCTACTCGCTCCACCCGGGCGTCGTCGCCTCCGACGTCTGGCGCAAGGTGCCCTGGCCCTTCCGTTCGTTGATGAAGCTCTTCATGGTCACCAACGAGGAGGGGGCCCAGACCACCCTGCACTGCGCGACGAGCCCCGCCGTGAAACACGAGAGCGGTCGCTACTACAACGAGTGCGCGCCGGAGGAAGCGAGCTCCTTCGCTCGCGACGAAGCGCTGCAGGAGGAGCTCTGGCGCCGGAGCGAGGCGTGGGTGGCTCGAACGTAGCGATCTGACACGATCCAGCGGCGGCGACCCCTGCGGCGACCGAGCGGCACGATTCGTGAAGCACGTTTCGGTGATGTCCTCCGGTCGCTCGCCCACCCCAGATTCCGGCCGCCACCGCCGCCGCCGCGCGACCAACCCTCGCGAGCCCTCCGCCATGCGCTTCGGACCCTTCGAGGTCGTCCGCGTGCTCGGCTCCGGAGCGATGGCGGCCGTCTACCAGGCCCGGCATCCGGAGCTCGGAACGGTGGCGCTGAAGGTCGCGATGCACGAGTGCCACGTGCGACCGCTCGAGCGGGAGCACGCCCTGCTGCACCGCTTCGATCACCCGGGGATCCCGACCCCGCTCGGCTTCGTCCGGGTCGCCGGGCAGCCGACGCTCATCATGAGTCTCTCGAGGGGCGCCCCCTTCGACGCCGGCGCGGAGCGGCGATCCGCCCGAGAGACGCTCTCGCTCGCGATCTCGCTGCTCGCGCTCCTCGACCACGTGCACCGACGCGGCGTCGTCCACTGCGACGTGAAGCGGCAGAACGTGCTCGTCGGCGAGGGCGCCGAGCTCCTCGATTTCGGCATCGCGCGAAACATCGGTGACCCGGCGGCCAACGCCGCGGGTCGGGTCGCCGGGACCCTCGCCTACATGGCGCCGGAGGTGCTCGAGGGGCGCGAGGTCTCACCGGCGACGGATCTCTATTCGTTTGGCGTCCTGCTCTACCGAGGGCTCACCGGCCGCTTCCCGTTTCCCTGGGACCCCGTGCTCCACCTCGGCTCGAAACAGGACCGCTCCTGGCTACCGCCGACGGCGCTCCGCGCGGATCTCCCCGCGGCCCTGGACGATCTGCTCTACGATCTCTTCGCGCCGCGCCCCGCCGAGCGGCCGGGGAGCGGCGCGCTCCGAGCGAGACTGCGCGCCATCGCGCCGGACATGCCCGCGCAAGCCGTCTCCATCTCCGTGCCCAGCCCCGGCACGGACACCACCCAGCAGCAGCTCACCGGGGCGTGAGCTGGGCGGAACCGTCCGCCCCGGGCCCCGCGTCGGTGGGGACCCCCGCATCGACGGCCGGTGCCTGTGGTCCGCCGTCGATCGCCGCCGGATCGGGTAGCGTGAGCCAGCCCTCCGAATAGGCCAGGTAGCCGGCCGCCCCCAAGGCGCCGAACGCGATGGCCAGCGAGATGAGCGTCCCCAGCAGGTTGCCGAGAGAGAAGCCCTTCTTCGGTGGGGGCTGAGGCGCCATCCCGGTGCCGAGGCGTGGGCGCAGGTCGGCGGCCGGCGCGCTGTCGCCGAAGGAAGGCACCTCCGACTCGGGGGGCGGCTGGAAGTTCCCGCTCGACACCTCCGGCTCCATCATCTCGATGTCGGCCAGGTCGAGCTCTTCGGTCGCGTACTTCGCGTGCGGCGCCGCCTGCGTGTGCTGCTGGACGAAGACCTCGTCGGGCGCGATCTCGGGCGCGGGGGTCTCGAGCTCCTCGGTGGGTAGCGCCGAGGTGCTGATCTCGTCGCTCATCAGCGTCGCGAGGAGCTTGGCCAGGTCCTCCGCGGTCAGGGTCACCGCCTCGGGCATCGCCTGCACCAGCCGGTCACGGAACGCCTTCGCCGTCGGGATCCGTTGCGAGGGATCCGGTCGGAGCGCGTCCATCACCACCTCTTCGAGGGCGGCGGGGAGCTCGGCGTGGGCGCTGGGTGGCGCGATGCGTGGGGCCCGCACCATGTCCAGCTGGTGCACCTCGTTCGGCGAGTGGAAGAGGCGTCGGCAGGTCAGCATCTCCCAGAGCACGATGCCCAGGGCGTACACGTCGGAGCGGCGGTCGAGCTTCAACCCGTTCGCCTGCTCCGGCGACATGTAGCCGATCTTCCCGCGGAGCACGCCCGCGCGCGTCTGCTGCTGCTGCTGTGTCGACTTGGCGACGCCGAAGTCGATCAGCTTCACGTGGCCGGCGAAGCTCAGCAGCACGTTCTGCGGGCTCACGTCGCGGTGGACCACGTTGAGCGAATTCCCTTTCGCGTCTTTCAGCTCGTGGGCGGCGTGCAGCCCCTCCGCGGCGCGCGCGGCGATCCACGCCGCCAGCGCCGGGTTCAGCGAGCGACCCCGCTGAGCGAGGCGCTTGAGCAGGTCGTAGAGCGCGCAGCCGTGCACGTACTCCATGACCATCAGGTAGGTGCCCTGATCCTCGGTGAGCTCCTCGATGTGCACCACGTTCGGGTGCTGGATCCGGGCCATGAGCCGGGCTTCGTCCAGGAACATCCCGATGAAGCGCTTCTCCTTGGCCAGGTGGGGGTGGACGACCTTGATCGCCACCAGCTTCTGGAATCCAGCCACGCCCCGACGCCGGCCGAGATAGAGCGACGCCATCCCGCCGGACGTGACGTGTCGCACGATCTCGTACCCAGCGATCGTCTGGCCCGGGGCGAGCTCCTTCATTCGCGAAGAGGGTCGCGCCATCCAACCGTGCGGATCAAGCGCTTCGACCGAGCGGACGTGCGATCGCGACCCGCCCCCGGAGATCCCTCCTCGCCAGCTCCGCGTCCGCCTGCTAAGCGCGGGGCGTGACCGACGAAGACCTCCGCCTCGAGAGCCTGGCCATCCACGCGGGCCAGGAACCCGACCCCATCACCGGCGCCGTGATGCCGCCCATCGTGCTCGCCAGCACCTTCGCCCAGAAGAGCCCGGGCCAGCACTCCGGCTTCGAGTACGCCCGCACGGACAACCCGACCCGCCGGACGCTCGAGCAGTGCGCCGCCGCCCTGGAGGGGGGCGCGCACGGCTTGGCCTTCTCCAGCGGCTGCGCGGCGATGACCACCCTGCTGCTCACCCTCGAGCCTGGAGACCACGTGGTCGCTTGCGACGACGTCTACGGCGGCACTCACCGGATCATGGAGAAGGTGATGCGGCCGAAGGGGATCGACGTCAGCTGGGTCGATCTCACCGACCTCGACGCCGTGGATGGGGCGCTCACCGAGAAGACCAAGCTGGTCTGGATCGAGTCGCCGACGAACCCGCTCCTCAAGGTCATCGACATCGCCGCCGTGGCCGAGCGGGCCCACGCCAAGGGCGTCATGGTCGGCGTCGACAACACCTTCGCCACGCCGATGCTCCAGCGGCCGCTGGAGCTCGGCGCCGACGTGGTCCTCCACTCGACGACCAAGTACCTGAACGGCCACAGCGACGTCGTCGGCGGCATGCTCATCACCAGTGACGACTCGCTGAACGAGCAGCTCCGTTTTCTGCAGAACAGCGTGGGCGCGGTCCAATCCGCCTTCGACTCCTTCCTGGTGCTGCGTGGGCTCAAGACCCTCCCGGTGCGGATGGCCCGTCACTGCGAGACCGCCCTCGAGCTCGCCCGCTGGCTCGACGACCAGCCCGGGGTGAACAAGGTGATCCACCCCGGCCTCGAGAGTCACCCGCAGCACGCGGTGGCGGCCAAGCAGATGTCCGCTTTCGGGGGCATGATCTCGGTCGAGATCGACGGGGGGCTGCCTGCCTCGCGGGCCTTCCTGGAGAACACGAAGCTCTTCACCCTGGCCGAGAGCCTCGGCGGCGTGGAGTCGCTCATCGAGCACCCCGCGCTGATGACCCACGCAGCGGTGCCGCCCGACAAGCGCGCGGCGCTCGGGATCAGCGACGGTCTGATCCGGCTGAGCGTGGGTCTCGAGGCCATCGAGGATCTTCGCGCCGACCTCGATCGGGCCCTGGCCGCCGCCCGCGGCTGACGCCCTTTCCTTGCCGCCGACGGCGGCCGGTTGCTACACATCGCTTTCGAGGCCCCGGCCTCGCGAGAAAAAGAGGGAATGATGCGAACGACGCTTGCCTTGGTCTTGGTTGGATTCGGCGCCACCTCCTGCGGGAGTGGCCCCGGCGGGGTCGCGGTCGACGCGCGCTACCAACTCGCCTGTCCGATCGATCCCGACGAGACCGGCTGCGGTAGCGCCGCCGATCCCGTCGACGCGCTCGGCTTCGATGGCGACGACGTCGAGGGCGTCGGCACCATCACGGCCACCTGCAGCGCCGTCGACTCCGCGGACGGGTCGAAGAACGTGCGCTTCTCCATCGGCTTCGGCAACGACCCGCTCCTGACCGTTCGTGGGCTGGTGATCGGCCCCACCGGCGGCCCGGTGCTCGGCTCGAGCTGCGTCGTCGAGGCCCGGCAGGACGGCAACACCTACGGTGGCACCACCTACGGCGTCTGCGGCAACGCGGCTCCCAGCGCGGAGCAGCCGTGTCAGTTCTCCAGCTTCACCTACAACGAGGACGGCGAGTTCGGCGCCGAGCTGGTGACCACCCTCCTGTGCCGCAACCTCCGTGCGCCGGCCGCGCCGAACGACATCGTCCGGGACATCACCTTCCCGATGAGCCGCTCGATGCCGGCGCAGATCAAGCTGATCGACTGCGAGGGCTTCTGAGCCTCCACTCCGAGGCCTCAGCTCCCCGGCTAGCCTTGGACCGCTCCGAGCCCCGCACCGACGATCCGCTCACCGGCCGCTTCGACGTCTGGCAGCTGAAGGGCGGTCATCGCTACTCCCTCGACGACGTGCTGACCGCGCGCGAGGCGCTGCGGGCCGCGCCCGGCGCCGAGCGCGTGCTGGATCTGGGCTGCGGCATCGGCTCGGTGCTCCTCATGGAGGCGGACGTCCTCGAGGACGCGCGGCTGGTCGGGGTGGAGGCGCAGGCGATCTCCTTCGAGCTCGCCGAGGCGAACGTCGCCCGCAACGCGGTGGGCGCCCGGGTGACCCTCATCCACGGTGACCTCCGGGACGAGGGGGTGCAGGACGCGGCCCGCGAGGCCGGCGGTCCCTTCGATCTGATCAGCGGGACCCCGCCCTACATGCCACCGGGCACGAGCACGCCCTCGCCGCATCCCCAGCGCGCCCACGCCCGGGTCGAGCTGCGCGGCGGCGTCGAGGACTATCTGCGGGCCATGGCGCCGCTCTTGGCCACCGGCGGCCGAGCGGTGGTCTGCTGCGACGCGCGCTACCCGGAGCGCGCCCTGGACGGTGGGCGCTCGGTGGGGCTGCGGCCGCTCCGGCGCCTCGACGCGGTGCCCCGGGAAGGGCGCGACCCGCTCTTCAGCGTCTTCACCTTCGGCGGCCCCGAGAGCGATGGGAGCTACGAGCACGCCGAGCCCTTCGTGGCCCGCGACGGCGCGGGCCAGCGCACCGAGGCGTACGTCGCCCTGCGGCGCTTCTTCGGCCTCCCGCGAAGGAGCGAGCGATGAGCCCGCGTCACAAGGGAGGCAAGGGCCGAGGCAAGGGCCGGCCGCCGAAGCGAGGCCACAAGCGGGCGCTCAGCCAGCGCGCGCCGCACACGGAAGGGCGGGGCGATCCGCGGCTGGTCGAGATCCTGAAGAACGCCTTCGCGCGGCTCGAGGACGATCCCGATCGGCTCACCCACGCCTTCCACACCTATCCGGCGAAGATGCACCCGGGTTTGGCTGGAGCGCTCGTGCGCGGCTTCTCCGAGCCCGGCGACGCGATCCTCGACCCCTTCTGCGGCAGCGGCACGGTGCTCGTCGAGGCGATGGTCAGCGGTCGTCGCAGCCGTGGCGTCGATCTGAACCCGCTCGCGCTGCGCGTCGCCGAGGTCAAGACCACGCTCCGCGGCAAGAAGTCCCGGCAGCAGTTCCTCGAGACCGCTCGCCGGCTCGCGGCCCGTTCGGAGGAGCGGGTGCGCGCTCGGGTCGACGCGCGCGCCCCGCTCGAGGGCGAGGAGCTGCGCTGGTACGCGCCCCACGTGCTCAAGGAGCTCGCCGGCCTCCTCGAGGAGATCCGCGAGCTCCCCGACGAAGACCGTCGCGCCTTCGAGATGGTCTTCTCGTCGATCCTGATGAAGGTCAGCAAGCAGCGCTCGGATACCGACGGGCGCGAGATCGAGCGCCGCATCCGAAAGGGGCTCAGCACCGAGCTCTTCCTCCGCCGGGCCAAGGAGCTCGAACAGCGCTGGGCCCGGCTCAGCAAGGCCTGCGCGAAGCTCGATGAGGTGCACCGGCCGCGGATGATCCAGGGCGACGCCCGTGAGCTGAAGGCGCTGATGGAAGGCCGGGAGCCGATCGACCTGATCGTCACCTCGCCGCCCTACGCGGGGACCTACGACTACGTGGACCACCACGCGCGACGCTACCCCTGGCTCGGCCTCGAGCCGGCGGCGCTCACCAAGGGCGAGATCGGCGCCCGCCGGGCGCTCCAGGGCGACGAGGGCGTCGCCCGCTGGGATCGAGAGCTCGGCGACACCCTGAAGGCCATGCGCGCGGTCCTCGACGAGGACGGCCACGCGGTGCTCCTGCTCGGCGACGGGCAGATCGGCGCCGTGCGCGTCGAGGCGGAGCGGCAGATCGAGCGCCTCGCGCCCCTCGCCGGCCTCTCGGTCCTCGCGGTCGCGTCCCAGGGGCGTCGGGACTACGCCGGTCACCGCAACCGGCGGGAGCACCTGATCGCGCTCCGCGTCGCGGCGCGCTGATACGCTCTGTCGGTGGACGGCGCGCGACCCACCCCGGAGCCCCTTCGGCCCGAGCCGGCGGTGCCGAAGCCGCGCGGTCGCTTCACGCGCCGCCGCCCGAGTCCACCGGGCATCACCTGGTACGGCTTCCGCTCGCTCTGGGGTCACCTGCGCCACTTCGCGGCGAGCGCCATCGCCGCCGACGGCATCGACGGGCGCGAGTGGATGCGTCCGGACGCCCCGGAGGTGCTGACCCACCGCATCGCCGAGCGCATCGGCGCCGCTCACCCCAAGGCCCCCACCCTCACCGAGGCCGTCGAGGGCGACCTCTGGATCGACTACCTGGCCGACTCCGGCGAGCACGCCGGCGTCACCGAGGCGCTCGCGCGCGTCGTCGCGCGCGAGGCGTGGGTGCCCGACCCCGACGGCGGCGAGGTGCTGGCTCCTCGCGGCCAGCTGCTGATCTTCGGCGGCGACACCGCCTACCCGGTCGCCACCGCGCGAGAGATCCACGACCGGGTCGTGGTGCCCTTCAACAAGGCCCTCTACGACGCACCGGACGACGGCGTGGCCCGGGCGCTCCTCGGCATCCCCGGCAACCACGACTGGTACGACGGCCTGGACGGGTTCAGCCGCCTCTTCCGCCACAAGCGCTTCGAGGAGGACGACGCCGTCGCTCCCGGCACCGTGCGCTCGGCGGACACGTCCATCGGACGGGCGGCCGAGCTGGTGAAGGCGTTCGTCGCCGGTGAGAGCCGGGACAAGGCCGACGCCTTGGTGCTCCACGGCTATCGGCCGATGCAGTCGGCGAGCTACTGGGTGTTGCCGATCGCGCCGGGGATCCTCCTCGTCGGTGCGGACCGGCAGCTGCGCAAGGTGGATCCGCAGCAGCGGACCTTCGTGCGCCGGGCGCGCGACACCGCCGAGCTGAAGGGGGGCGCCCCGAAAGTGTGGGCGCTCTTGCCCGATCCCTACCTCGCCTTCGGCCGGAAGAGCACCACCGGCCACGAGACCGTGGAGGCGCTGGGCCTCGACCCGGCGGTGGACGACACCTTCTTGCTCAGCGGCGACATCCACCACTACCGGCGCGAGCAGGTCGGCCGCGCGCTCCACGTGACCGCCGGCGGCGGCGGGGCCTTCCTCCATCCGGCGCCGATCGCCGAGCGGGAGGATCGCAACGACGCCGAGGTCGAGTGGCCCACCCGCTCGCAGTCGCAGCGCCTGCTCCGGCAGGTGCCGTGGTACGTCGCCCTCGGCCGCGCCGGGCTGATCCCCCACGTGGTGATGGGGTTGCTCTATGCGCCCTTCCTCGGTGCCGGCGGCTGGATCGCCGGCCACGACGGCCTCGGCATCGCCACCGTCGTCGCGGGGATCGTGACCGCCGTCATCTACGCCTTTCTCGGCGGCGTGCGCGATGGGCCGATGCTGCCGATCGCGCTCCTCTCGGCGACCGCCGGGGCGACCACCTCGCTGATCCCGATGGGCACGTTGCAGGTCTTCGGCTTCGCCGCCGACCAGTTCGGCCTGCACCCGAGCGCCTGGCTCGGCGGGGGGCTCGCCCTCACCGGCGCCATGTTCGCCGGGGGCTTGGTCTTCGGCGGCTTCTTCGCTGCCCTGACCCGGCTCGGGCTCGAGGAGACGCAGGCCTTCACCGCATTGGCCCACCCCGGCTTCAAGCACTTCATCCGCTTCCGCGTGCGCGCCGACGGCAGCGTGGTGGACGCGTGGGTGATCGGCCTCGAGGACCCGCTCGACCGGCGTGCGGAACCCGTGCTCGTCGACCGATTCCGCTGGGTCGCGGCCGCCCGCGACGCCGATCGCACCCGACTGGACGCCGACGCGACGATCTCGGATTGACCGGTTTTTTGACCCCTGACGGTCGCTTGCGGATGGTCGGGTCATGGCGTCGGAGGAACGAACGGAGCTGCGGGGGACGACGCTCGACGCTCGCTACACGCTCGGGGGAGTCTTGGGCATCGGGGGCACCGGCGTGTGCTTCGAGGCGACTCGTCTGAGCGACGGTCACCCGGTGGTGGTGAAGACACTCCGGCCGATCTTCGCGGATCATCCGGACCTCGGGCGTCGGCTGCGGCGCGAAGGGGAGGTGTCCCGTCGAGTGGCGCATCCGAGCATCGTCCCGGTGATCGACGAGGGGATCCTCTACGACGGATCGCCCTACACGGTGATGGAGCGGATCGACGGTGAGCCGCTCCATCGCTTCCTGCGCCGCCGCGGACCGCTGTCCGTCGAAGAGGTGGCGGTCATCACCTTGCGCGTCGCCGATGTGCTCCATCGCGCTCACGCGGCCGGCTACGTCCACCGCGACGTGAAGCCGGAGCACGTGATCCTCGACCGCACCTCGAAGGGCGAGCTGCGCACGTGGCTGCTCGACTTCGGCGTCTGCGCGGCGGACACCGCTCCCCGGGACGAGGTCGAGCGCGAGCGCGGCCGGGTCTACGGCACGCCCTCCTACGTCTCTCCGGAGCAGGCCTCCGGCAACCCCGCCGTCGACGGCCGTGCAGACATCTTCGGCCTCGGCGTGATGGTCTTCGAGGCCCTCTCCGGCCGCCTTCCCTACTCGGGCTCGACGGTCACCAACCTGCTTCGGGCGATCATCCGTGAGGACGCGCCCCGGCTCGGTCTGCTCGTCGATGGCGTCGGATCGGAGCTCGACGCGATCGTCGCTCAGATGCTGGCCCGCAAGCGCGAGGACCGGCTGCCGAACATGCGCGCGCTCGCTCGCGCCTGGCTCCCCTTCGCGCCGGACCGCCGCGCCATCGAGCGGGATCTGGCCGCCGCGCTGGACCTGAAGACCGCGGCGAAGGGCTACCGTTCGGTGGTCTCCCAGAACGTGACCACCGTCGAGCGCACGGCCGCCTGAGCGGACGAGATTGGCGCGCGGGGCCGCTCGGCCCTAACTCCGTCTCATGACCGACGACGGAATCCCGCTGCCGCCCTTTCTCTACGGTACGGCCTGGAAGGAAGAGCGAACCGAGGTCCTGGTCGCCGAGGCGCTGGCCGCGGGCTTCCGGGGCATCGACACCGCCAACCAGCGCAAGCACTACTTCGAAGAGGGGGTCGGCTCGGCGCTGACGAAGGCCTTCGCCTGTGGCGGGCTCCAGCGCGACGAGGTCTTCCTGCAGACCAAGTTCACCTTTCGGGGAGGGCAGGACGACCGGCTCCCCTACGATCCGGAGGCGCCGGTCGGCGAGCAGGTGCGCCAGTCCTTCGAGAGCTCCCTGGAGCACCTCGGCGTCGAGCGCATCGACTCGCTGGTGCTCCATGGCCCTTCGCGACGGCAGGGGCTCGGCCCGGCCGACGAGCAGGCCTGGCGCGCGATGGAAGCGATCCACCGGGAAGGTCGGGTGCGCTTCGTCGGCGTGAGCAACGTGAGCCTCGAGCAGATCGACGCGCTCCTCGAGCTCGCCGATGTGAAGCCCCGCTTCGTACAGAATCGCTGCTTCGCCAGCCGCGGCTGGGACGCGACCGTCCGCCGTCGCTGCGACGAGAGCGGCATCACCTATCAGGGCTTCTCCTTGCTCACCGCCAACCCGCAGGCGCTGGGCGAGCCCGCCGTCCGAGCCATCGCCGAGCGCCACTCCGTCACCGTGCCGCAGCTCGTCTTCGCCTTCAGCCGGGCCGTGGGCATGTTGCCGCTCACCGGCACGAGCAACGCCGAGCACATGCGCCAGGATCTCGCCGCGCTCGCCCTCGAGCTCGGTGACGACGAGGTCGCCACGATCGAGCGGATCGCCCTCTGAGCCTGGCGGGGCTCAGCGTCTGCCTTCGCTCGGCCCGGGGCATGCATGGGTCTGGTCCTTCTCGATGCACTCGCCGGTGGTCACGCAACAGATCTCGTTGGGCTCGCAATGGTTGCTCCCGCAGGAGTGGCCGCAGCTCACGTGCTGATCGAAGAGCCGTTCGCCCTTGAAATCGAGCGCCCCCTCCGGCTTCACCAAGACCCCGGGCTTGGGGACGGTTCCCGCGTCCTCGTGGATCGGGATCGTGGGCTGGGACCGCGAGGTGGCCACCGTGTCGTCCTGCATGCTGGTGTCGGTCTCGCGCAGCTCTTCGGTGTTCATCTCGGTGACCGCGTAGGCACAGGCGCCCCCGCCGAGCAGCCAGACCGCGATAAACGGCATCCTCTTGTCCATGACGTCCTCCCCCTGAGCCTCCCGTCGACGGTCGGCCCGACGTTCCCCCACTCCTGGTGGCTGCAAGCGCGGTGCCGCTCCCGGGAGGGCGGACTCGCGCGCGGAGGGCGCTCCGGGTGCGAGTTGCCTGCGCACATGGACGTACACCGCGCGCAACGAGTGCGTGCTGCGGGCTGGCGGACCTCCGGACCGGGCCCCATGAACATGGGGAGAGCAGCCGCGTCGCGTGGACGCCCTCTCATGTCGACGGCGCGCGTCGCCCCGTCATCTTCGTTGCATGGGTCCCGGAGATGACTGACGCTGATGCGGCGACGAGCGACCGATGACCGAGAACGAGAAGACTGCGCGGCTCCCGGGGCTGTACGAAGACGCGCCCGCGGAGCGACGGCGTCGGGTCGCCGCGGCCCTGGGGATCGACGTCGCCGAGCTCGAGGCCGCGCTCGCCGGCGGTGGCCTGGACGTGGAGACCGCCGACGGCGTCGTGGAGAACGTGCTGGGGGTCCACGCGCTCCCCTTCGCGGTCGCCACGAACTTCCTCGTCGACGGCGTCGACCGGCTCGTCCCGATGGCGGTCGAGGAGCCCTCCGTGGTCGCGGCCGCCTCGGTGGGGGCGAAGATGATCCGCGCGGGCGGCGGCTTCTCCGTGCAGGCCGACCCGCCCATCACCACCGCGCAGGTGGAGCTGCATTCGGTCGCCGATCGCGCGGCCGCGCGCCGCGCCATCGAAGGAGCCCACGCCGAGTTCCACGCCGCGGCCGACGATCGACTGGCCCGCCTGGTCGCTCGGGGTGGCGGGCTCCGGGAGGTCGAAGTCCGAAGCGGCCCCGACATCCCGGATGCCCATTTGGTGGTCCATCTGCACGTCGACTGTCGCGACGCGATGGGGGCCAACGTGGTCAACGGTCTCGCCGAGGCGCTCGGGCCGCGGCTGGCGGAGCTCGCCGGGGCGCGCCTCGGCATCTGCATCGTCACCAATCTGGCGGACCGTCGACTCGTGCGCGTGAAGGCCCATGTCCCTTCGTTGGCGCTCGTCCCGGGCGAGGACGCCGCCCACGCCGCGCGCGTCCGTGACGCCATCGTGCGCGCCTCTCGCTTCGCGGAGGCCGACGTCCATCGCGCGGTGACCCACAACAAGGGCGTGATGAACGGCGTCGATCCCGTCGTCGTCGCGACCGGCAACGACTGGCGCGCCGTCGAAGCGGGCGCGCATGCGTGGGCGGCCCGCAGCGGCGCCTATCGGCCGCTCTGCACCTGGCGCAGCGAGGACGGCGGTCTGCTCGGCGAGCTGACGATGCCGCTCGCGGTCGGAACCGTCGGAGGCATCGGCCGGGTGCATCGGCTCGCGCGGCTGGCGATCGCGCTCTGCGGTGCCGACTCCTCGATGACCCTCGCCGGCGTCGCCGCGAGCGCGGGGATGGCGTGCAACCTCTCCTCGCTTCGGGTCCTGGCCACGGTGGGAATCCAGGAGGGCCACATGGCGCTGCACGCGCGGAGCATCGCGTCCGCGGCTGGGGCCGTCGGGGACGAGGTCGCGCGTGTCGCCGCGGCCATCCACCGCGCCGGTGAGGTCACCCTCCGGGCGGCGAAGGCCGCGCTCGAAGAGCTACGGAAGTAGGAGCTAGGGGCGCTCAGCCTTCCATGGCCGCGGCGCCGCCCTCGGCCTGCTCGGCCCAGCTGATGCAGTAGCCACCGGGCCGCACGGGGCCGCCGAAGAGGTTGCAGCCACCGCACTCGCCGAACTCGCCCGGCTTGTACTGGGCGCAATTCGCGCACGTCTTCCCCGCGACGGTCGACTGCTCGACGTACTGAAGGGTGGAGCGCATCTGCTGCGACTGAGCATCGGGCTGGGTGCTGCAGCTCGGTCCGCTGGGCTCTTCCTCACCACCGCAGCCGGTCACGGCTAGCAGGCCGACGGCCAGGCTCCCGGTGCCGAGCACTCGGAGCGAACGACGACGACTGATCTTCGACTGCCAACGGTTCTTCATGGGCGAGATTTTCAGGTCATTCGCCGGGGGGGTCAAGTGACCTTCATTGCGTCCGATCACGCGTGCAGAGGAAGAGCGCGTCATCGAGCTGCGCCACCGGCTGGCGCTTCGAGCCGCGGCAGAGGTAGGGGACCCGGCTGAGCGCGCGCACGTCGTAACCCAGGGGCCGCAACAGGTCGGCCTCGAGCACGCTCGCCGCGGCCTCCCAGCTCTCACGCTCGATGGGGAGCATCTCCTCCGGATCGACGGTGGCCGGGCCCACGTGCACGTGGGGTGCGAGCGGGAGCGGCACGGCGATCAGCAGCCACGCGCCCGGCGCCATCAGCGTCGGCAGGGTCTCGAGCAGCGAGATCGGGTGGCTGGTCCGATCGATCACGTTGAGCAGCGCGATGGCGTCGAAGGGCACGGCCGCTTCGAGGCGCTCTTGCACCAGGTCGACCTCGTGGCAGCGGTAGCCCTTCTCGCGGAGGCGCTTGGCCATCCCCTTCGAGACCTCCGTGGTCTCGACCGCGTCGAAGAGCGGCGCCAGCTCGGCGGTGACGTGACCGTCGCCGGCGCCCACGTCGAGCAGGCGGCCGCCGCCGCGGAGCCCGGCCCTGCCCAGCAGCCGCTCGAGCTGTGCGGTGCCCACCACTCGCATGTCGTGGGTGCCCGCGAGCGCGTTCGCGTCGTAGTCGCTGAGCACTGCCCGGGCGACGGCTCGCGCGGCGAGGGCCAGCCCCTTGTTCGGGCGGTCGACGGCGTCATCGATCCACTGGAGCGTGGCATCGTCGGGCGGCAGCTCGACGAAGCGCTCTCGCAGCAGCGCCGAGAGGTCGGCGCGTTTCGCTTCGAAACGAAGACGATGGCCTCGGTGACGCAGCATCAGGGCGTGAAGGACTCGACCGTGGAAACGGCGGCGAAGACCGGCTCGTCGGCGCCGCCGATGACCCACACGCGCCCATCGANNAACCGGCGGCGTTTTTTGATGCGACGGCGACACCGATGACCCACACGCGCCCATCGAGGGCGGCCATCGCGTGGCCGTGGCGAGCGGTGGGGATCGGGGCCGCGCTGGTCCACTCGCCGGTGGAGAGATCCAGCGCCTCGAAGGTGCGCAGGGCGCGATCGCGCTCCTCGCCACCGCCGACGTAGGCGACGCCGTCGAGGACCGCGGCGGCGAAGCCACCGTGCGCCGTCGGCATCGCTGGCCCGCTCTGCCACTCGTCGAGGGCCGGGTCGTAGCGTTCGACCACGGCCAGGGTCGGCTCGAGGGCGATCGAGCGCCCCCCGAGGATCCAGAGCTCGCCGTCGTGGGCGAAGCTGGCGACGTGCTCTCGCGGGGTGGGGATCGCCGCGCCTTCGCGCCACTCGTCCGCGGTCGGGTCGTAGACCAGGGCGGGCGCGGCGGCGGCCAGCTGAGCGTCGGCGTCGGCGCCGGGGCCCTGGCCGGCGGCGACCACGATGACGCCGTCGATGGCCGCGGCCCCGGCGGCCGCCCGAGCGGTGGGCAGGGGCGCGATGGCGGTCCACTCGCTCGCGCCGGAGCGGAGCACCCAGCACTCGGTGAGCGGCTCGAAGGTCAGGCTCTCCATGCCGCCGATGGCGTAGAGGTCGCCATCGAGGGCGACCAGCGAGAGGTGATGTCGAGACTCGGGCAAGGGCGGCAGCTCGCGCCAGGCGCCGAGCGCGGGGTCGAGCTGCCGAACGGTCGGCACGATGCGAACGGTCGACTCGAAGCCGCCAGCGACGACGATCGTGCCGTCGAGGACCGCGGCGGTGACCTCCTGCAGCGGCGCCGGCAGACAGCGCTCGCAGGCCCACGGCGCCTCCGCGGGGCAGGGCGCGCACTCCGGTAGCGCAAGGTCCGCCGGCTGGGCGTCACCGGTCGGCCCTTCGTCCCGCAGTACGGCGGCGTCCTCGACACTGGCGTCCATCGCGCCGTCGTCGTCGCCGCAGCCGCTCAGGGCGAGCGCCACGAGCAGCCCCCACCGGCGCATCAGTTCGCCTTTCCGCGCTGCTTGCCGCCCCACATCCGATCCCAACCCTTCCGGTAGGCGGTGCTGCTGACCCGGGCGGGGCCCCCGCCCTCCTTCGCCGGGCGGGGGGCCTCGTACTCGACGTCCACGTCGCAGAGCAGCGGCATCTCCGGGCGCGGCTTCAGCCGGACGAGGTCACCGACGAGCGGTTTCCCTTCCTCGACCGGCCGTACCTCGCCCGCGCTCAGCTCGTCGGCCTTCTTGCGAAGGACCTTGAGCCCCTTTCCGTCGTCGGTGCGACCGTGCACCAGCACGACGTCGTCGCCGCTCTTCGCGGGCTTCTCGGGCGCTGGGCTGGGCACTTTGGGTTCGGCGTCGGGCACGGCCTACGAGTAATACAGGATCGGGTCGTCGTCACCATGGCACCTTGCGAGCGTGCCGAGGTCGGGGGACGTTGGGATGGTGAAGGTCCGCTATCACGCCGCCGCCCGGGAGCTCGCCGGTTGCTCCGAGGAGCAGCTCGAGCTCGATGCGCTCGACGAAACCGGGCTCCGCGCCGCCCTCGCCGAGCGTCACCCGAGCCTCGCCCCCCATCTGCCGCGGATGCGCTTCGCCCGGAACGGCGACTTTGCTCCCAAGGGGGCGCGCTTCGAGACCGGCGACGAGATCGACGTGCTCCCGCCGGTCGCCGGCGGCGCCCCCGAAGACGACGACCCGGTGCGGCTGGTGGCCATCCGCGAGGCGCCGCTCTCCATCGACGAGTGCTACGACGCCGTCGCTCACCCGGCCGCGGGCGGCATCGCGCTCTTCGTCGGCGTGGTGCGCGACCACGCCGACGGTCGCGACGTCGATGGGCTCGAATACGAGGCCCACGACACCCTCGCGCCGAAGGAGGCGCGGCGGGTGCTCGAGGGGGTGGCCGCGGAGATCGAAGGGGTGCGGCTCGCGGCGACGCACCGCATCGGCGCGCTCCGGGTCGGCGACAAGGCGGTCGTGGTCGCCGCCGCGGCGGCTCACCGGGACGCCGCCTTCCGCGCCTGCCGGCTGGTCATCGACCGGTTCAAGGAGACGGTGCCGATCTGGAAGCGGGAGCACTTCGCCGACGCGGACGCTCGTTGGGTCAACCTGGAGTGAGCCCACTCTCGCCGTCGCGCGCGATTGTTGGCACGAGGCCCTCGATCGTGAAGGATGACGCCAGTGACGGCTGCGTGACGGAAGGTGGACCCGGTCCCCTCCGTAAGACGGCTCCGTCGCGATGCACGCCATGGAGATCACCACCACCGCCAAGGACGTCGCGCCGGGGATGGCCGCCATCGCCACGGCGATGGCCCGCCTCTACGGCTACGAGCAGGAGCCGCGGCACTGGGCGGACGACGCGAGCGAGCAGAACCCGCTCGAGGGCGTGAGCGCCTTCCCGGCGGGCGATCACTGGCACTACGTGACCTATGGGCTGACCCAGCTCTTCGACGACGACTCCTCCTTCCCCGCCCAGCCCGGGGTCAGCGGCTTCGGCTTCGAGCTCACCTTCCGGGTGGCCCGGCACGCGGGCGCCGACGCCCCCTACTGGCCGGTGCAGATGCTCCAGCGGCTGGCGCGCTACGTCTATCGCAGCTCGAACATCTTCCGACCGGGCGACCACATGGAGCTCAACGGGCCGCTCGGCGGGCTGCGGAACACGCAGCTCGAAGCGGTGCTCTTCACCGAGGACCCGCAGCTGTCCACCCTCGACACGCGGAACGGCACGGTGAGCTTCGTGCAGGTCTTCGGCGCGACCGCCGACGAGGTCGACGCGGTGCGCGATTGGCGCTGCGATGGCTTTCTGGAGCTCGCCGGCGAGCGCAACAAGCTGCTGGTGACCTATCCGGGGCGCTCGTCGATGATGAGCGACCCCGCGTTCGCGAAGGCCTGCAAGCAGGGCGCGCGGCGGGACGGCTCGTCCCACGGGTCGAGCTTCGCCTCGGTGGTGCGTTGGGAGAAGGTCGGCGAGGGGGTCGAGATCACCGTCGGCGCCATCGCGGTGCCGGACCTGCTGCGGATGCTGCGCCTCCGCCTGCCCTACAACCGCACCTTCAAGCTCGTGGGCCGGCGAGCGAGCATCGTCTTCGTGCCCGGCCTGGGCGCCGGCTGGCAACCGGACGGCGTCGAGCTGGTGCTCTCGGTCCCCTGGGATGCTGCGGGCGCGATGGCCGAGGAGCTCGAGCCCAAGCGCGGTCGCTACGAGTGGCCGGGCCTCGACGGAGTCACGATCGTCGTCGAGCCGACCGACGTGCGCGGCGCCCGCGGCGAGCTGCTCCGCGTCATCGGCTGATCACGAAGCTGAAGGGGGCCCAGAAGCGCAGTATCCCCATCGTCGGCCGGGCTCGAGGGGCTCTGGAACGAGCCGCCGGCCATCGACGCCGGCGAGCCTCGGGGAGACCAGCTGACGCTCCGAATCGAGCGGCCGAGCCGTCCTCGAGCTCCGCGACACGGAGGTCGTGGTGACGCGCCCCGTGGTCTGGAGCTGAGCGTCGGTTGACCTCCCGGGCCCGAGCCCGATAACCGTGGCTCATGGTTGCCGTCCCGCCGCTCTCCGATCGCACGTCTGGCGCCGCGCGTACGCACACCAATCGCTCCGCGCTCGGCTTTCGCTCGCAGCCGCGAGAGCTGCCGCGGACCCGGCTGCCGATCGAGGGTGACCTGCCCGACTGGCTTCGGGGCACCCTCCTGCGGACCGGGCCGGCGACCTTCGAGGCGCCATCGCGGGTGATCGAGCACTGGTTCATGGGGTTGGCCATGCTGGTGCGGCTCCGACTCGGTGACGAGGCGGGCTTCGCCACCGTGGGCGCCAAGCATCTGAAGTCGCTCTCTCGCGAGCGGGCGATGCGGCCCAATCCCTTCCCGCGCCTTCGCCGCCTCGCCGAGCGGATCCGCCCCTTCGTCGCGCCGCCGCGGATCGTCGACGACGGCTGCGTCAACGTCGCCCGCTTCGGCGACGCGATGGTGGCGATGACCGAGACCACCGCCCGGGCGCGCTTCGATCCCACGACCCTCGAGGCGCTCGGCCTCTTTCGGCATCGGGACCGACTCGAGGGACACCTGACCACCGCCCATCCGCTCTGGGATGCGAAGCGCGGGTGCCATTTCAACTACTTCACCTTCTTCGGGCCGAGGGTCTCCCACGTGGCCTACCGGATGGACGCCGGGGGGCGGCGGCACATCCTCCGGGAGCTCCCGACGGGGCGCCCCTCCTACATGCACGCCTTCGGCGCCACGCCGAGCCACATGATCCTGGTCGAGTACCCGCTCTTCGTGAACCCGCTGAAGCTGCGCTTCCTCGCGCAGGACTTCTTCGACGCGATGAGCTGGGATCCGTCCGCGGGTACTCGGATCCGTGCGATCCACAAGGACAGCGGCGCGGTGAGCACCTGGCATCTCGACGAGCCCTTCTTCGCCTTTCACCCGATCGATGGTCGGGAGACGGGGAGCGCTCTCGAGCTCGACCTGATCACCTACCCGGACAGCGATGCGATGATGGAGCTCTCGCTCGATCGGCTCCGGAGCAACGACCCGCCGAACGCCATCGGCGAGGTCCGGCGCATCCGGCTGCCGCAGGGCGGGCGGGCCACCATCGAGGCGCTGGACGCGCCGGGGCTGGAGCTGCCGCGGATCGATCCCCGGCGCGTGGGTGACTCACGGGTCGTCTACGGCGTGACCAACGACCAGCGGGGGACCTTCGTCGACGGGCTGGTGAAGGCGGACCGGGAGAGCGGCGCCGCGGCCCACTGGAGCGCCACCGACTGTTTCCCCGGTGAGCCGATCTTCGTGCCCGACCCGGGCCGGTCGGCCGAGGACGAGGGCGTGGTGATCTCCCTGGTGCTGGACGGGGCCCGCGAGCGATCGTTCTTCCTCGTCCTCGACGCGAAGAGCTTCACCGAGCGCGCCCGGGTCGAGCTGCCGCTCTTCATCCCCCAGGGATTCCACGGCCAGTTCTACGCCGACTGAGCCGCGCCTACTCGGCTGGCGGCGCCGGCCGCTCGGCGGCGTCCTGCGCGACCGCGCCGGTGGGCTTCATCACCGAGAGCGCCACCCGGACCGCGCCACCGAGGTCCTCGAGGCTCGCGCCGGCACGCCGCATGATGCCGAGACCCTGCAGGGTCGCGGTCAGATGGCGGGCGACCGCGGCCGGGTCGAGGGGCTCGACCTCGCCCCGCTCCACCGCGTTGCCGAGCGCATTGCGGAAGGCACGCATCGTGCGCTCCAAGTGCGCATGCACCCGCTCGGCCACCGCCTCGTCGTCGGCGCTGAGCTCGACGCAGCTTCGCCCGATGAGGCAGGTGCGCGGCACCTCGCCGCTCTCGGTCTCCATGTCGCGGAGGCGGTCGAAGAACGCGAGCACGTCGGTGTAGCCGGCGTCCGGCTTCTCCAGGTCCGCCAGCATCGCGCTCGCGCGCCGCTCCACGTAGCGGTCGAGGCAGGCGAGGTAGAGCTTCCGCTTGTCGCCGAAGGCG
>JABAOG010000249.1_pt1 | contig 21256 bp, 14 predicted proteins | sample 7062131 | NCBI WGS metagenome assembly JABAOG01 (sample SAMN14538629, study PRJNA623070) | marine sediment metagenome | biome: marine biome [ENVO:00000428]; feature: marine pelagic biome [ENVO:01000023]; material: deep marine sediment [ENVO:00002113] | place: India: Arabian Sea | collected...
CTGTGATCGGGTGCGGGGGTTGGGCGATGGAGCCGGACGGGCGATCGGCGGCGCTGTGCTGGGGGATGGTCGAGCGGGGGCGTCAGGGGGAGGGGTTGGGGCGGCTGCTGCTGGAGGAGCGGATCCGGCGGGCGAGGCAGGACCCGGCGGTGGAGCGTATCGTCATCCACACCAGCCACCGTACGCGGGGGTTCTTCGAGCACATGGGGTTCCGGGCGGTCGGTGTGGAGGAGGACGGGATCGCGCCGGGGCTGCACGCCGTCGACATGGTGCTGCCGCTCAATCCTCGGTGCGCTTGACTTCGATCCAGAGCGCTTCCATCTCCTCGAGGTCCGCGGCCTCCAGGTCGATACCGCGCCGGGCGGCGAGCGCTTCCAGCGCCTCGAAGCGGCGGGTGAACTTCGCGTTCGCCCCGTGGAGCGCCGTGAGGGCATGGGCGCCGGCCAGCCGCGTCAGGTTGACGACGGCGAACATCAGATCACCGAGCTCCTCCTCCAGCGCCCGGTCCTCGGGGGGGTGATCCCCGGTGGGACGGTCGGCTGCGGCGGCGCCGGCCGACCGGAGGTCCTCGAGGGCGACCCGTACCTCCTCGAGCTCCTCGGCGACCTTCTCGAACGCGCCGGTGGCGTCCTCCCAGTCGAAGCCCACGGCGGCGACCCGGTCCTGGATCCGGTGGGCCTTGCTCAGGGGGTCGAGGCCCCGGGCCACGCCGTGGAGGAGGCCGGCGTCGTCGTCGCGCTCCCGGGCCTTGAGCGTCTCCCAGTCCTCCCGCTCCCCCAGCCCGTAGAGGTGGGGGTGGCGCCGGCGCATCTTCTCGATCACCGTATCCGCCACGGCCCCGGTGGTGAAGGCCGCCCGCTCCTCGGCGAGGACGAGCTGGAAGGCGACATTGAGGAGGAGGTCGCCCAGCTCGGCGCGGAGCGCCGTCTCGTCGCCGTCGCCGATGGCGTCGGCGGACTCGTGGGCCTCCTCCAGGAGGTAGGGGATGAGGGAGCGCGGCGTCTGGGCGGCGTCCCAGGGGCAGTGGGTCCGGAGGTACCGGACCAGGTCCATGACGCGCTCGAGGGCGTCCGATTGCTTGTCGTCCACGGGCCGCCTATACTATTCAGTCTTTGCGGGTTATGGCAATCGCTGACACGCGCGCATGGATCGAGGTGGACCTCGACGCCCTGCGCGCGAATTACGATACGGTTCGCCGGGCGGCGGGCCCCGACGTGGCCATGGTTCCCATGGTCAAGGCGGACGGCTACGGCCTCGGCGCGGAGCGGGTCGTCCGGGCGCTCGAGGGCCGGTCCCCGTGGGGGTACGGCGTCGCCACCGCCGGGGAGGGAGCGGAGCTGCGGTCGTTCGGCATCGACCGGCCGATCCTGGTGGTGGGGCCGCTTCCGCCTGCGGACGTCGAGACGGCGGTCCGGTCGGGGCTGACCGCGGCCATCTCGTCGCTGGACGGGCTCGAGGCGTGGACGGCCGCGGCGACGGGGTCGGGCGCCGTGCGGGACTTCCACGTGGCGGTGGACACGGGGATGGGCCGGACGGGCTTCGACTGGCGGGAGGCCGGTCAGTGGGCGGAGGCGATCGGGTCGCGGCTGACGGACGCCGTGCGGTGGAGCGGGGTGTTCACCCACTTCCACAGCGCGGACGCGGCGACGGGCGAGGCGACGTCCGTCCAGTGGGAACGTTTCCGGGATACGCTCGTACAACTGCCCGTGCCCCGGGAGCGTCTCATGGTGCACGCGTCGAACAGCGCGGCGTCGCTGCGCTGGCCCGCATACGGCCTCGACGCCGTGCGGCCGGGGATCTTCCTGTATGGTGGTCACCCCGCGCCGGGGGTGACGGGTGTACCGAGGCCGGAGCCGGTGGCGGCGGTGCGGGCGCGGCTGGTGCTGGTGCGGGACGTTCCGCCCGGCAGTACCGTGGGCTACGGGGCGACGCACGTGGCGAGGTCGCGGGAGCGGTGGGGCACCATCGCCATCGGGTACGGGGACGGGCTGCGTCGGTCGCTGGGGAACCGGGGCGAGGCGCTGGTCCGGGGCCGTCGGGTCCCGATCATCGGCCGGGTGAGCATGGATCTGACGACGATCCTGCTGGACGGTGTCGGCGACGCGGAGCCGGGTGACCCGGTCACGCTGGTCGGTCGGGACGGCGCCGAGGAGATCACGGTGGACGACGTGGCGGCGCTCGTGGACACCATCGGGTACGAGATCCTGACGGGATTGGGCAAACGGATGCCGCGGATCGGCATGAGCGGCTCAGACGAGACAGAGAGAGCATAGATGCGGCGGATATGGTTGGGGCTGGGCCTCGCGGCGGTCGCGGGAGCGCTGGTGGGGTGCGGCGACGAGGACCCGGTTTCGGTCGGGTCGGACCTGCTCGGGGAGGGGTTCCGGACCTTCGAGGTCGTGCTGGACACGGAGACCTTCCTCCAGGGCGACACGACGTACGATCGGCTGGGCTCCCTCAACGACGTCGCGTTCTACCTGGCGGCCGCGGATTTCGCCGGGGAGATGAACGCTCATACCCTCTTCCGGCTGAACGAGCCGACCACCGCGACCTACGAGGACGAGGACGGCAACACGCAGACGGATTCCATCGCGTCGTTCGGCGGGGCCCGGCTGACGCTGGTGATCGACACGCTGTCGGAGCCGGTGGGCCCCATCGCCGTGGAGGTGCTGGCGCTGACGGAGAGCTGGGACCGGGGGACCGCGACGTGGGAGCTCCGCTACGACACCGCCGGCGTCGCTGAGCCGTGGACGCAGCCCGGCGGCACGACCACGGGCGCGGTCCTGGGCACGGCGACGTGGGAATCGGGGGACACGCTGGTGATCCCCATCGACTCGGCCGACGCCGCCGTCTGGCAGGACTCCCTGGGTGCGTACCGGGGCGGGCTGGTCCGGCTGGCCACGCCGGACACGCGACTCCGGTTCGAGTCCGTGAGCTTCGAGTTCGACGTGGTGGCGGCGGAGGCGCCGGAGGCGGAGGCCACCGCCGGGGGCGTGCGGGCCGCGGTCCCCGTGGCGACCCCGGACACGATTCCGCTCAGTCCGGAGGAGCTGCGGGTCGGCGGCGTGCCGGCCTGGCGCTCGCTGCTCCACTTCCGCTCCCTCGCCGAGCTGTCGGTGCCCTGCGACGACGGGACCGGGGGCTGCACGGTCGCGCTTTCCGACGTCACCGTGAACCTGGCGTCGCTGATCCTGACGCCGCTCCCGGTGGGCGGCCGTCGCATCGAACAGCCCGTCCGGCTGGTGGGACGGGCGGTCCTGGAAGGGCCGTCCGTACCGCTGACGCGCTCTCCCCTGAGCAACCCACTGGGCCGGATGACGGACAGCCTGACGGCGGCCGCGTTCACCACCACGGGCGAGCCGGTCGTGGCGCGGGTCCCCATCACGGACTACATACGGCGGAACATCGATCCCCCGGAGGACGGGCCGCCGCTGCTCTGGCTCGCGCTGACCGCGGAGGCCGAGCAGGCGGTGTTCGGGTACGCCCGCTTCGGCTCCACCGCGTCGGCATCGCCGCCGCTCCTCCAGCTCGTCGTCACCGCGCCGGTCCGGGAGGTGGGCCAGTGAACGCGTCCGCACGCGCCCGCACCGCCGGGCTCGCAGCACTGGCGCTCGTCGTGGCGGCCCCGCTCGGCGCCCAGTCCATCACCTCCCTGCGGGGGCTCGGGGACCCGCTGTTCCCGGCCGATGCCCGGACCGAGATCCTGGGCGGGATCGGTGTCGGGCTCCAGGGCCTGACCGTCACGCTCACCGACCCGGCGGGGCCCGCGGGCCTGCGGCGCCGGGGCGCGGCGGTGTCGGTGGCGGCCGTGGAGAGGACGTCCACGCTGGGCGATGCATCGGATGCCAACGGCTCCACCCGGTTCCCGCTCATCCGGCTGCTCTACCCGATCGGCGATGTCGTGCTGACGGCCGGGTACGGCGGCTACCTGGACCAGGCGTGGGCCATGACCCGGACCGGTACGGGAACGATCGGCTCCGGCACGGTCGGTTTCACCGACCTGGTGCGGTCCACGGGCGGCGTCGGGCAGGCACAGGTGGGCGCGGCGGTACCCCTGGGCAGCCGGTTCGCCCTGGGCGCCGCCGTCGGGCTGCACACGGGGAGCCAGACCCTCGAGTTCCGACGACTGTTCGACACCACGTCGGTCGGCTTTCTCCAGCCCTTCCGCGAGGTGCGCTCCATCCGCTACTCCGGGCCCATGGCCCAGGGCGGCTTCCGCTGGGATCCCATCGACGAGATCCGGCTGGGCGGCAGCGTGACCTGGGCGGGGACGCTGCAAGCCGATTCCACCGGCGGCTCGGCCGTGAACCGGGAGTACGCGCTGCCGGTCCAGGTGGCCGGCGGGGTGAGCGCGTACCTGGCGCCGAGTCTCCTGGCGGCGGTCTCCGCCCGCTGGAGCGACTGGAGCGGCACGGACCCGCGCCTGGGGGAGGACCTCACGGGTACGTCGGGCGCGAGCCGCGATACGTGGGAGATCGGCGGTGGGCTGGAGCTGGACAACCCGGCCCGCCGGGCCACGCGCAGCTTCCCGATCCGCGTCGGGTTCCAGTACCGACAGCTCCCGTTCACGTTCGTGACGGAGGCGCCCACCGAATGGCTGGTCGGTGGCGGCCTGGGGATGCGGCTGGGACCGGACCTGATGAACCCGCTCGCCCGCCTCGACCTCACGGTGCAGCGGGGCGAGCGGACGGCTGCGGGTGATGCCCTCACCGGCGACCTGAGCGAAAGCATGTGGCGCTTCGTTCTCACCGTCGCCCTGTTCGGCAACTGACCCGGAGGACCATGGCTTCGCCCCCTTCCGACCGTCAGCATCGCCGTACGGCATACGTGGAGACGTACGGCTGCCAGATGAACATCAGCGACGGCGAGCTGATGGAGGGCATCCTGGCGTCCAGCGGGTACGCGGTGGCCGACTCGCCGGAGGAGGCGGACGTCATCCTGGTGAACACGTGCGCCATCCGGGAGCACGCCGAGCGGCGGGTCCTCGGTCGGGTCGGGGAGCTGAACCGTCTCAAGCGAGCGAACCCGGACCTGGTCATCGGCGTCACGGGCTGCATGGCCCAGCGGCTCGGCGAGCGACTCCTGGACCGGGCGCCGTACGTGGACCTGGTCATGGGGCCGGACGGCTACCGGAAGCTGCCGGAGACACTGGCCACGATCCGACCGGGTGAGGGGCGCGGGACGGGGGCACGGCCCCGGCCGTCGGCGGGGAGGGCGGAGCTCCCGGTGCTGCCCCGGGGGGCGGCGTCGGCGCCGGCCGGCGGTTCCGGCGCGCCGCGGCTGGCCGTGCTGGAGCTGGAGGCCCACGAGAACTACGAGGGGCTCGAGGTCCGGCGCAGCAGCGACGTCAGCGCGTGGGTGCCGGTCCAGCGGGGCTGCAACTACCGCTGCACCTACTGCATCGTCCCGTACGTCCGGGGGTCCGAGAAGAACCGGGCCCCGGGGCAGGTGCTGGAGGAGGTCCGGGCCATCGCGGCGGGGGGCATCACCGAGGTGACGCTGCTGGGTCAGACGGTGAACTCGTACGCCTTCGGGGACTGGGACTTCGCCCGGCTGCTGCGGGCGGTCGCGCGCGTGGATGGGATCCGGCGGGTCCGGTTCACCTCGCCGCATCCCAATGACGTGACACCGGCGCTCATCGCCGCCATGGCCGAGGAGCCGGCGGTCTGCAAGCAGCTGCACCTGCCGGTTCAGTCCGGTGACGACCGGATCCTCAAGCGGATGGTCCGGCGATACACCGTGGAGCGGTACCTGGAGATCGTGGAGGCGCTGCGCGCGGCCATGCCGGACCTGGCGCTGTCCACGGACGTGATCGTGGCCTTCCCGGGCGAGACGGCGGCGGAGTTCGAGGCCACGCTCGACCTGGTGCGCGAGGTGCGCTTCGATGACGCCTTCCTCTACAAGTACTCGCCCCGCGAGGGCACGCCGGCGACCCGGCTGCCGGAGGGAGACTTCCTGCCGGAGAGGGTGGGGCAGGAGAGGCTGGAGCGGCTCATCGAGGTCCAGCGCGGGATCCAGGCCGAGATCAACCGGTCGGAGGTGGGCCGGATCGAGGAGGTGCTGGTGGAGCGGACGGCCCGGAGCGACGGGGACGTGCTGGGCCGAACCGGCCGGAACAAGGTGGTGGCGTTCCCCGGCGAGGCCTCTCTCATTGGCAGCTATCTCACGGTCCGCCTGGAGGATACCACCGGCGCCACCTTCGTGGGCTCGCCCGTCGACGATCCCGAGGCGCGGGTGGCCTGAGCGCAGGCCCCGACCGGCCGGTCGCCGGCGGCCAGGGCCGTGATGCGCGCCCCGCTGGTCGTCGCCGTCCTCTGGCTCGCTGCCGGGATCATCACCGGCCTGATGCGGCCCGTCCCGTCCTGGGGCGGGCCGCCGCTTCTGGTCCTTGCGCTGGTCGCGGCCGCCGTGGCGGCGATCGGGATCCGGCGGCCCCCCGCCGGCGGGCTCCGGTTCCTCCTTCCCCTGTTCCTGCTGGCGGGGGCGCTCCTGGGTGCCGCGACCCGGATGGGCGCGGCCCGGTCGTGCCGGGGATGGATCCCCCCGGACGTGGACCTCGTGGCGCGGGGCGTCGTGGTGGACCGGTCGGGCGATCGGATGGACCTCCGGGTCGGGCACGTCGAGGTGGCGGGCGCCCGCATCGCGTGTGGAGGGCACCTTCCGGTCCGGCTCGGGGGCCCCGGCGGCCAGCCCGGGGAGGAGATGGCGGTATGGGGTCGCTGGTGGAGCCCGCCGGGGGGTCGATCCGTGCCCGTTCGTGCGGGCGTGCTGCTGGCGGATTCGGCCCGGACGATGGGCCGGGCGGGTCGCCCTGGCGCGGCTCCCGCGCTCCGGTCGGCGGCCCGGGCCCGGGTCGATTCGGTCTTCGGTCGGCGGGCTCCGCTGGCGGCCGCTCTGTTGCTGGCTCAGCGCGATGGCCTGGATCGGGAGGTGCGGGATCAGTATGCCCGGGCAGGCCTCAGCCACCTGTTGGCGATCTCCGGGCTCCATGTCGGTATCGCGGCCGGAATCCTCCTGCTGCTGGCGGGCATCGCGCGGCTCCGCAGGGGCGCGGCAGCGCTCGCCGCCTCCGTCGGGACGCTGGCCTACGTCGGTCTGCTCGGAGCGCCACACTCGGCGGCCCGGGCAGGGCTCCAGATCGTGCTGGTGCTCGCCGCCCGAGTGCTCCAGCGCCCGGCCCGCGCCGAGGCTCTCATGGCGGCCGCCGCGCTGGTGCTCCTGGTGGCGGATCCCGGCGCTCTTCTCGGTCCCGGATTCCAGCTCTCGTTCGCCGGGGTCGCCGGGATCCTGGCACTGAGGCCGGCCTTCGCCCACGGGCTCCGGCCCGTGGCGGGCCTCCGCGTCGCGTCGCTGCCGGTGGGCCGCTGGCTGGCCGACGGGTTGGCCACCAGCACCGCGGCGACCGTGGCCACCGCCCCGGTGGTGGCCTGGCACTTCGGCCGCGTCGCGCCGATCGGGATCGCCGCCAACCTGCTGGCCGTCCCGCTCCTCGCCGTCACGGTGCCGGCCCTCGTCGTGGCCCTGGCCGCCGGCTGGGTGTGGCTCCCAGCCGGTCGGTTCCTGGCCGACACCGGGGTCCTGTGCCTGGACGTCCTGGACCGGATCGCCATCGGGGCGGCGGCGGTCCCGGGCGGGACCGTGGCCGTGCCGGCGTCGGTGGGCCTGCTGGGGACGGTGGCGGTCTTCGGCGGATACGTTCTGACACGGCGGCTCGGCCGCATCCGCCGGGGCGTCCGCACGGTGGCCTGGGCGGGGATCGCGCTCACGGTGGTGGTCGTGACCCCGCTCCGGCCGGGGGCGGACCGGGTCGAGCTGCACATGATCGACGTGGGGCAGGGCGATGCCGTCGCCATCCGATCCCCGGCGGGCCGCTGGCTGCTCGTGGACGCGGGCGTCGGAACGGCGAGCTGGGATGCGGGGGAGCGTCGGGTGGTCCCGTACCTGGCCCGACACGGCGTTCGGCGCCTCGAGGGGCTGGTGATCACGCACCCGGACGCCGACCATATGGGTGGGGCCGGGGCGGTGATCGCCTCGCTGCGGCCCCGCTGGATCGGGGATCCCGGTGTGCCGGTGGCCAAACCCGGGTACCTTGAGCTGCTCCGGACCGGTGCCGCCGCCCGGGGCGAATGGGTGGGCCTGCGTCGCGGCATGACGCTGGAGCTGGACGGCATGATCGTGGAGTTCATGCACCCGGAGCGGGCCCGCGAGCCCGCATCGGACGCCAACGCCACCAGCGTGGTGATCCGCCTCGAGTACGGCGACTTCGCGGCGCTCCTGACCGGGGATGCCCCGGCGGAGGTCGAGGATCGGCTCGTGGCTCGCTACGGCCACCGACTCGACGCGGATATCCTGAAGGTGGGCCACCACGGCAGCACCACCTCCACGACGGCGGCCCTGCTGGAGGCGACCGGTGCGGCCCACGCCCTGATCTCGGCCGGACGGGGGAACCGGTACGGACACCCGCACCCGGCCGTGCTGTCGCGGCTGCGAAGGGCGGGGATCGCCGTCGCCCGGACGGACCGCCACGGCACGATCGTGGTACGAGGCACGAGGCAGGGAAAGGTGACCGTGAGCACGGAGCGAGGCGGGTCATGATCGCCAGGGGCGAACCGTTCGGGTCGGGGAGACGATCGTGATCGGAGTCGTGAGCGCCGCCGCGAGGCTGGTCGCCGGGCCACGCGTGGCCGTGTCGATGCCGTTGCCCCCGGGCGTCGAGGTGCGCCGATCACGGCTCGTGCCCTGGATCGGCGGGCGGCTCTCCGGGATGGGCAGGCCGGCCGCGGCGGTCACGCTGGGACGAGTCGTCCTGGTCCACCCCTCCGCGGCGCCGCCCGGGGAGCGACTGGTGCGCCACGAGCTGGCTCATGTCCGCCAGTGGGAGCGGGCGCCCGCGGCCTTTCCAATTCGTTACATGTGGGCCCATATTCGCCTCGGGTACGCGAACAACCCCTACGAAGCGGAAGCCCGGGCGGCGGAGACCGGGATGCAAACATCGGGAGAAGAGCCATGGCCTCGCGATCCGTGATCACCATTGGCCGTCATATCGTCGACCAGGAGCGGCTCCATCCGGAAGCGACGGGGGCGCTCAGCGACATCCTCTACAACATGGCCCTCGCCGCCAAGCTGATCGCCCGGGAGGTGAGCAAGGCCGGGCTCGTGGACATCCTCGGGATGACGGGCGACACCAACGTCCACGGCGAGGAGGTCAAGAAGCTGGACGAGTTCGCCGATGACGTGATCTTCGCCGCGTTCGACCACACGGGGCTCCTGTGCTGCATGGCGTCCGAGGAGCACGAGGCCATCCGGGAGATCCCGGACCGGTTCCCCACGGGCAAGTACTCGCTGCTCTACGACCCGCTGGACGGGTCGTCGAACATCGACGCGAACGTCTCCATCGGGACCATCTTCTCCGTCCACCGGAAGGTCTCCGACGAGCCCCGGGGCTGTGAGGACGACTGCCTCCAGATGGGGCGTGACCAGATCGCCGCGGGCTACGTCGTCTACGGCTCGTCGACCATGCTGGTCTACACCACGGGCAACGGCGTCCACGGCTTCACGCTGGACCCGTCCATCGGCGAGTTCCTCCTCAGCCATCCGGACATCAAGATCCCGCAGCCCGGGAAGCGGATCTACAGCGTCAACGAGGGCTATTACGACCGGTGGTCGGACGGACAGAAGCGGCTGGTGGACCACCTCAAGGGGATCGACGCGGACCACGAGGACCCGTTCTCGGCCCGCTACATCGGCTCCATGGTGGCGGACCTGCACCGCACGCTGCTCTACGGCGGACTCTTCATGTACCCGGCGGACTCCAAGAACCCGAAAGGGAAGCTCCGCCTGCTCTACGAGGGCTCGCCCATGGCCATGATCGTGGAGCACGCCGGCGGCAAGGCCACGGACGGCCAGCGCCGGCTCCTGGACATCGAGCCGACCAGCCTGCACCAGCGCACTCCCATGTACGTGGGGTCCGCCGCGTACGTGGACCTGGCCCACCGGTTCGTGGGCCGGCAAGCCATGGCCGGCACCGGCTGAGCCGGACCCCGGACCACCGCTCACTTCGTCGCTTCGCTGCCGGGCACGCAGTCCGACCCGCCGTCCCCCTGCATGCCGATGGCGTGCTCGCCCCCGGCGTTGGCCCGCACCCATCGATATCCCGTGCAGGCTCGTGCAGGGATCGGCCGGCCCGCGATTGACACGGCCGCGGGATCCGCTACCTTGCCGCCGGGCACCGGGCCAGTACGGGCGCACGGCGGGTTGTTGGTGGCTGGACCCACGGGTCGTCGTCGCGGTCCCGCCCCGGGGGACCGCTGTTCGTAGTGGCGGTGGGCTCGCGTCCATCGCGCGGGGAGGCGGCTGCCTTCGCCCGGGCCTGTATGAGCGTCCGGCCCATGCCGTTACGGCGCGTCGTGGACCGCTCGCGCGGTGCATGAGTGGAGCGGACGGGTGCCCGGTAGATTGACGTCACCGTTACGAAGGACAAGTATCGCAGCGACCTCCCCGAACGAGGTTGTCAGGGTGTCCGGCCGGACGGGTCGGGCGGCGCGTATATCGATTTTTCCACAGCTGGAGGCAGGGATGACACGAGGACGTGTTTGGCGGCTCCTGGCCGGACTGGCGCTCGTCGGCCTTGGAGCGACGGGCGTGGCGGCGCAGCAGCAGCGGGCCACGGTCATGGGCCGGGTCACGGATGCGGCGGGCACGCCGCTGGCCAGCGTGCAGGTGGTGGTGACCCACCAGGTGACGGGGGCGGAGCGTGGGACGTACACCAACGAGGACGGCGGCTTCCTGATCCGCGGGCTGAATCCGCGGGGGCCGTACACGATCGAGGCCCGTCGGATCGGGTACGGATCGGACGTGGTCGAGGTCGCCGGGCTGGACGCGGCCGCGCAGAACGAGTTCAACTTCGCGCTGGGCAGCGAGGCCGTGGCGCTGGACGCCATCGAGGTGTTCGCCGACCGGGCGGGGGAGCAGCAGACCCCGGTGGCCTACTCCACGGTCGACCAGATCCAGATCAAGCGGCAGCTGGCCTCCCGAGACCTCCCGCTGGTGCTCAACACCAAGCCCAGCGTGTACGCCACCGAGGGCGGCGGAGGGGCGGGCGACGCCCGGATCAACGTGCGGGGCTTCAGCCAGCGGAACGTGGCCGTCATGATCAACGGCGTGCCGGTCAACGACATGGAGAACGGCTGGGTCTACTGGTCGAACTGGGACGGCGTCGGCGATTTCACCAAGTCGATCCAGCTTCAGCGCGGTATGAGCGCCGTGAACCTGGCGACGCCGTCCATCGGCGGCTCGCTGAACCTGATCACGGATCCCACGGCCCTGGATGCCGACGTGATGGTCAAGCAGGAGTTCGGTGATGCCGGGTTCCTGAAGACCACGGTCAGCGCCTCCTCGGGGCTGATCAACGACAAGTTCGCCGTGATGGGCGGCGGCGTGCGAAAGACGGGCGACGGCATCGTCGAGGGCGCCTGGACGGACGCGTGGGCGTACTACTTCGCCGCCTCCTGGGTGGTGAACAACGCCAACCGGCTGGACCTCTACGCGACGGGCGCACCGCAGCGCCACGGGCAGCGGCTGTACATGCAGAACATCGCCGCCTTCGACCAGGACTACGCCCGCGAGATCTACGGCGCCGACATGCTCGCCGTGGACGCGGACGGCGATGGCGTGCCGGACGTGTTCGACCCCGACGTCGACGTGGCGGACGCTCCGGAAGGCTACGCCCAGGCCGGCGATGGGCTCCTCTACAACCAGAACGTGAGCCCGGTCTCCTGCGACTACGACGGGCTCCAGGCGGTCGGCGACGACACGTTCGAGCGCCAGGAGTGCTCGTTCCTGAACGAGCGGGAGAACTTCTACCACAAGCCGCAGGTCAACCTGAACTGGTTCTCCCAGCTCAACGAGGACCTGATGCTGTCCACCGTGGCCTACTATTCGGGTGGCCAGGGCGGCGGGACCGGCACGCTGGGCTCGATGGCGTGGGACTACAGCGGGCCGTCCCGGATCGTGGACTGGGACGCCACCATCGCGGCCAACCAGGCCAGCACCACGGGCTCCGAGGGGATCCTGCGGAACAGCCGCAACAACCAGTGGACGATCGGCGCCGTGTCGAAGCTCGAGGCGAACCTCGGTCCGGCGCTGTCGCTGGAGTTCGGCGTGGACGCGCGGATCGCGGAGATCGAGCACTACCGCGAGGTGCGGGACCTGCTCGGCGGCGACTACTTCCTGAGCAACGCCAACGACTTCCAGCCCGACTTCCAGGCCGGGCTGGGCGACAAGGTCGACTATTACAACACGAACAACGTCAACTGGATCGGCGGGCACATCCAGGCGGAGTACTACACCGGCAAGTACTCGGCGTATGGCATGGTCGGGCTGTCGGGCGTGAAGTACGAGTTCACCGACCACTTCGTGCAGGACCCGTCCACCGGCGATGAGCTGGTGCTGGACGCCGGCTGGAAGCCGGCCTTCCAGGTCAAGGGCGGCGGGCTGTACAACGTGACCGACGAGCTCAGCGTGTTCGCCAACGCCGGCTACGTCGAGCAGATGCCCATCTTCGACCAGGTCATCAACGACGTCAGCGGCGAGTTCGTGGAGAACCCGGAGAACCAGAAGTTCATCTCGTCCGAGCTCGGCACCCGCTACCACTCGCTGGACGCGCCGATCGAGGTCAGCGCGAACGTCTACTACACGCAGTGGCTCGACCGGGTGACCACGGAGGGCTACGAGGTCCAGTCCGGCGGCGCGACGGATGACGTGTACATCACGATCACGGGTCTCCAGCAGCGGCATATGGGGATCGAGCTGGAGGGCGGGTACCAGCCCCTCGACCTGTTCCGGCTGGACGCGGCGGCGTCGTTCAACGTCTGGGAGTATACGGATGACGTGAACGGCACCTACAGGCCCGAGAACCGGGACACCACCTTCGTCTACGACATCTACGTCGACGGGCTGAAGGTGGGGAACGCGCCCCAGGTCCAGCTCGCCTACTACGGCACGCTGTTCCCCGTCGACGGGGCGTACCTCCAGCTGGTCGGGAAGACCTTCATGGAGCACTACGCCGACTACAACCCGTTCGACCGGACGGATCCGAGCGACCGGGTCCAGCCCTGGCAGGCGCCCAACTACACGGTCTTCGACCTGCACGCGGGCTACACTGTGCCCCCCGAGCTGACCCGGAGCCTCGACATCCAGCTGTTCGCGAACGTCTTCAACCTGTTCGACGCGACCTACATCATGGACGCGCTGGACAACTCGCGGTTCAACAGCTTCGACCAGGACCACGACGCGGACGACGCCGAGGTGTTCTTCGGCCTGCCGCGGCGGTTCACCGTCGGCGCCCAGATCATCTACTAGGCGGGCCGCAACGGACGAAGAGAGAGCCCCCCGGCGCTCAGCGCCGGGGGGCTCTCTCATGACGGGTCGGTGCGCCGGGATCGCGACGGAGGTCGGCGGTCGCGCGTGGCGTGCGCGGAGGGGCGGGGAGGGGCGGGGACGGGCCTCCGGGATCCGGCCGCGCCTCTGGAGGGCCCGGTCAGCCTGCGGCCTCCAGGGTGGCGTCGGCGTCGATCTCCGCGGTGAGAGCGTCCATCTCGGCGGTCACCGCGGCCACCAGGTCCCGCTTCTCCTGGTAGGGCAGGAACGCGCTCTCGAACCCGTAGCGCGCGACCCCGACCAGTTCCGCCCAGGTGAAGCCGAGGTGGCGGTGGGCCAGCCAGTACTCGTCGGTGACCGTCGTCGCGCTCATCAACCGGTTGTCGGTGTTGAGCGTGACGACCAACCCCTCGTCGTGATAGAGCCGGACGGGGTGGTCGGCGAAGCTCTCCACCGCCCGCGTCTGGACGTTGGACGTGAGGCAGATCTCGAGGGGGATCCGGAAGTCGTTGACGTACTGCATGAGGTCCGGGTCCTCGAAGAGGCGGGTCCCGTGGCCGATCCGGTTCGCGTTGCAGTAGTGCAGCGCCTGGTGGATCGACTCCGGGCCGTACGCCTCGCCCGCGTGGATGGTCGCCGCGATGTTGGCGTTGCCTACCCGGTAGAACGCCTCCCGGTGCATCTTGGCCGGGTTGTTGTACTCCGCGCCCGCCAGGTCGAACGCCACCACGCCCCGGTCCTTGAACTCGACCGTCAGGTCGGCCAGGTCCATGGACGTGTGCGGGCTCATGTTGCGGATCCCGCAGATGATGATCCCGGTCCGGATGTCGTACTCCTGCTCGGCCCGGCGGAGCCCCCGGAGCGGCGCGGCCACCGCGTCTCCGAGGGAGAGTCCGTCCTGGATGTTCAGGACCGGGGAGAAGCGCACCTCCATGTAGCGGACGTTCTCCCGCGCGGCGTCCTCGGCCAGCTCGAAGGCGATCCGCTCGAGAGCCGCCTCCGTCTGCATGACGCCCAGCGTGATGTCGAACCGGGAAAGATAGTCCACCAGGTCGCGGGCGTCCTTGACGTGCATGTAGTCCGCGAGAGCCTTCGGCTCCCGGGTCGGGAGCTCGACGTCCTGCTCCTCGGCCAGCTCGATCAGCGTCTCCGGACGGACGGACCCGTCCAGGTGGACGTGGAGATCCGTCTTGGGCAGACGGGCCAGTAGCTCCCGGGTTACCGCTGCCATCCTCCTCCCATCCTCAACCGACGCTCTCCAGGGCGCGGCCCTCCGCCGGCGCCCCGGCCTCGTCCTGATCGTACAGCGCCACCTGGGCCGCCGCCAGACGCGCGACGGGGACCCGGAACGGGGAGCAGGACACGTAGTCGAGGCCCGCGCGGTGGAAGAACGCCACCGACGCGGGCTCGCCCCCGTGCTCCCCACAGATCCCGACCTTCAGCTCCGGCCGGGTCGCTCGTCCCTTCCGCGTACCGAGCCGGACCAGCTCGCCGACGCCTTTCTGGTCCAGGACCTGGAACGGATCGTCCTCCAGGATCCCCCGCTCGATATAGACGGGGAGGAACGAGCCGGCGTCGTCCCGGCTGATGCCGAAGGTCGTCTGCGTCAGGTCGTTGGTCCCGAACGAGAAGAACTCGGCGACCTCGGCGATCTCGTCGGCGGCCAGCGCGGCCCGGGGCAGCTCGATCATCGTGCCCACGAGGTAGGGGATGTCGCGGCCCCGCTCCTCGAACACGCGCTCCGCCACCTCCCGGATGCACTCCTCCTGGAGGCGCAGCTCCCGCACCGTGCCGACCAGCGGGACCATGATCTCCGGCTGCACGTCCACGCCGTCCTCCGCCACGTCCACCGCCGCCTCGAAGATGGCCCGGGCCTGCATCTCCGTGAGCTCCGGGACGGTGATCCCCAGCCGCACGCCCCGGTGGCCGAGCATGGGGTTGGCCTCACGGTGCCGGTTCACCTCGGCCCGGATCTGGTCCTGCGTCCGGCCGGTGGCGTCGGCCAGCGCCGCCATCTCCTCCTCGTCGTGGGGGAGGAATTCGTGGAGCGGCGGATCCAGCAGCCGGATGGTCACCGGGAGGCCGTCCATCGCGCGGAAGATCCCCTCGAAGTCGTCCCGCTGCATCGGCAGCAGCTTGGCGAGGGCCGCCTTCCGCTGCTCGGCGCCGTCGGCCAGGATCATCTCCCGCACCGCGCGGATCCGCTCCTCGCCGAAGAACATGTGCTCCGTCCGGCACAGGCCGATCCCCTCGGCGCCGAACTCCCGGGCCTGGGCCGCGTCGTGGGGCGTATCGGCGTTGGTCCGGACCCGCAGCTTCCGGAACGAGTCCGCCCACTCCATGAGTCGGCTGAACTCGTCGGAGAGCTCGGGCTCCACCGTCGGGACCCTCCCGATCAGGACGCGGCCGCTGGCGCCGTCCAGCGTGAGCCAGTCCCCCCCGGAAACGCGCCTGCCGCCGGCTTCCACCCACGCCTGCGCCTCGTTGATCACCAGGTCCCGGGCGCCGGCGACGCACGGCTTGCCCATGCCCCGGGCCACCACGGCCGCGTGGGAGGTCATGCCGCCCCGGGCCGTGACGATCCCTTCGGCGGCGGCCATCCCCTCGAAGTCGTCCGGCGAGGTCTCTTCCCGGACCAGGATGACGGGGTTGCCCTCCGCCGCTCGCTCCACGGCCTCGGCCGGCGAGAAGACCGCCCTCCCCGACGCGGCCCCGGGCGACGCGGGGAGCCCCGTGGCGAGCTCCTCGGTCTCCGCGTCCGGGTCGAGCCCGGGGTGCAGCAGCTGCTCCAGGTGGTCGGCGTCCACCCGCCGGACGGCCTCCTCCCGGCCGATCAGGCCCTCGTCCACCATGTCCACGGCGATCTGGACCGCGGCGGCCACGGTCCGCTTCCCGGTCCGGGTCTGGAGCAGGTAGAGCGTCCCCTGCTCGACCGTGAACTCCAGGTCCTGCATGTCCCGATAGTGCTGCTCGAGCCGGTCCCGGATCTCCAGCAGATCCGCGTACGGCCCGGGCATGATCTCCTGCATCTCGCTGATGGACACCGGCGTGCGGATCCCGGCCACGACGTCCTCGCCCTGGGCGTTCAGGAGGAACTCGCCGTAGAGCCGGTTCTCGCCCGTGCTGGGGTCGCGCGTGAAGGCCACGCCCGTCCCGGACGTCTCGCCCATGTTCCCGAAGACCATGGTCTGGACGTTGACGGCGGTGCCGAGGTCGTCGGGGATCCGGTTGTGCCGGCGGTAGCTGCGGGCCCGGTCGTTGTCCCAGGAGTCGAACACGGCCTCCACGGCGCCCCACAGCTGGGCGTACGGGTCGGTGGGGAAGGGCTGGCCGGCCGCCTCGGAGATCAGGGAGCGGTAGCGGTCGACGAGCTCCCTCAGGTCCTCCGCCGACAGTCCGGTGTCGTGCTCCACGCCGCGGGCCTCGCGCATGGTCTTCAGCTCTTCCTCGAAGCGGGCGTGGTCGACCCCCATGACGACGTCGCCGTACATCTGGATGAAGCGGCGGTAGGAGTCGTAGGCGAAGCGCTCATCGCCCGAGTCCCGGGCCAGCGCTCCCACGGTCTCGTCGTTCAGCCCGAGGTTCAGGATCGTGTCNNTGACCAGCAGCGGGTGCGTTTCCGTGGCTCCGAAGGCCTTGCCCGCCGCGTCCTCGACCCGGCGGATGTGCTCGCGCACCGTCTCCTTCAGCTCGTCCGGCAGCCCCCCGTTCTCCATGTAGTGGCGGCAGGCGTCCGTCGAGATGGTGAACCCCGGGGGGACCGGGATCCCGAGGCGGGTCATCTCCCCCAGGTTCGCGCCCTTGCCCCCCAGCTTCGTCTTCTGGTCCTGCCCGCCGTCCGCGTCGCCGTTCCCGAAGAAATAGACCCAACGCTCACTCATGTCGCGTCCGCCCGTCTGGCCAGGTGATCATGAAATCCGGACAACTCCCGTCGCAATCTAGGGACCGCGGTCGGGAGACGGGAGGCGGTCGACGGTACACGGGGGGACGGTGCACAGGGGACGGTATGCGGAGGACGGGCCGGCGGCGCCGCGCCGCGATCCACCGTCCACCGTCTCCCGTAGACCGTGAACGGGGGGGGGGGGGGCGGGGGGCCGCGCTCAGCAGGTCGTGGCGACGGTGTAGCCGCGCTCCAGGTCGACCAGCGGGGCGTCGTACTGGCCGGAGAAGCAGGCGTGGCAGTACGGCTTGCCGTCACCCACGGCGCCGGTCATCCCCTCGAGGGAGAGGTAGCCCAGGCTGTCGACGTTCAGGTGCTCACGGATCTCGTCGACGGACTTGTGCGACCCGATCAGCTCTTCGCGGGTGGGCATGTCGATGCCGTAGAAGCAGGGGAAACGAACGGGCGGGCTGGAGATCCGGAAATGGACCTCCTTCGCCCCGGCCTCCCGGATCAATCGGACCAGGCCCATGCTGGTGGTGCCCCGGACGAGGGAGTCGTCGACGACCACGACCCGCTTCCCCTCCAGCACCTCCCGGACGGCGTTGTACTTGATGCGGACCCGGAAATCGCGGCCTGCCTGCGTGGGGTGGATGAAGGTGCGACCCACGTAGTGGTTCCGGATGAGGCCGAGCTCGTAGGGGATCCCGCTCTCCTCGGCGAAGCCGAGGGCGGCGGAGTTCGAGGAGTCGGGCACGCTGAAGACGCAGTCGGCGTCCGCCGGGTGCTCGCGGGCGAGCTGGCGGCCGAACGCGCGCCGCGCCCGGTCCACGCTCACGCCCCAGAGGCGGGAGTCCGGACGGGCGAAGTAGACCAGCTCGAAGATGCACGGCGCCGGCCGCTCCACGCGCTCGAGCCGCGCCAGCGGCACCAGCTCGCCGTCCTCGATCTTGATGATCTCGCCCGGCTCGACGTCGCGGACGAACGCCGCGTTCACCAGGTCCAGCGCGCACGTCTCACTGGCGACGACCCATCCGTCGCCCTTCCTCCCCAGCACGAGCGGGCGGAAGCCCCACGGGTCGCGTGCCGCGTACAACGCGTCGCCGACCGTGATCAGGACCGAGAAGGCGCCGACCAGCTTCGAGAGCGCCTCGGCGATCTGTTCGTCCGGAGTCGTCCGCCGCGACCGCGCGATCAGGTGGACGATCACCTCGGTGTCGATGGTCGACTGGAAGATCGCGCCCTCCTGGACGAGGTCCTCGCGCAGCACCATCCCGTTCGTGATGTTGCCGTTGTGGACCAGCGCCAGGTCGCCCTGGTGGTAGCGGACCACGAACGGCTGCGCGTTGTTCAGCCCGGGGCCGCCGGCCGTCGAATAGCGCGTGTGCCCCAGCGATGTGCGTCCCGGCAGCTTCCGCAGCGATTCGTCGTCGAACGCGTCGGCCGCGAGCCCGTCGGCCTTGCTGACGGTCGCGACGCCATCCGAGACCGCGCAGATGCCCACGGCCTCCTGCCCCCGGTGCTGGAGCGCGTAAAGGCCCAGGAACGTCAGCTCAGCCGCGTGGTCGATGCCGGTGACGCCTACGATTCCGCACATGCCGGAGCAGTGCCTCGCCGTTGAATCTCACGGTGCGATTGCCGCGTAGTCTCGCCACTCCTACCCCCGTACGCAAGGGGCGTTCAGCCGCGGAGAGCGGGTCGCGCCGCGCGGTACGACGGATGCGTATGTGGCTCGCCGTTCGGCCGATCGCGACCGATCCGCGCCCGGAGGACCGCATGCCCTGGATCATCACCGGCCTGTTCATCGTGGCCGCGTCCTGGATCGTGTTGCGGGTGGCTCGCCGCACCGGCCGCCAGCTCCTGGCGTCCCTCGCGCTGTGGGGTGTGTGGGTCGGGCTCGCCGTGGCGGCCGTCGGCCTGGCCGCGACGGCACTGGCCGGCGTGTTCGGCCGCGGGACGCCATGACGCCCGGGGCCGCGCATCGGGGCGGCGTGGGCGTCGCGCGGCCGCGCGGCCCGCGTTCGGCCGCCCCGCCGCCGCTCACCGCGGCATGGCCGGGTGTTCCACGTCCACCTCGACCGACGCGGCCGCCTCGTCCATGATCCCCGGGATTGCCCCGTAGTACGCCTCGGCGACCCGCGCGATCGGCACGTCGATCTCCGGCCCCGCCGCGGTCGCGACCGCGAACCGGCCGTGCACCTGGCCGACCGTGCCGATGCGGCGGCCCGGCACGCCGTGCCGCGCGGCCACGGCGAGCACCGCGTCCACGCGCTCCGGCGCGCACGAGACCGCGATCCGGCCCTGTGCCTCGCCGAAGAGCAGCGGCGCGACCGCGAGGTCGTCGTCCAGGGCGACATCCACGCCGAGCGGGCGCTCCGCGTCGGCGACGGCGCACTCCGCGAGGCAGACCGCGAGCCCGCCCTCGGCGCAATCGTGAGCGCTCTTCGCCAGCCCCTGCGCAGCCAGCTCGAGCATCGTCTCCTGGAGCGCCTTCTCCGCGTCCAGGTCCACGGCCGGCGCGTCGCCCGCGACTCTGCCGTGGATCACGCGCAGGTACTCGGAGCCGCCCAGCTCGTCGGTGTTGCGCCCGAGGAGCACGATCGCGTCGCCCGGCTCGCGGAAGCCCATGCCGACGTACCTCGAGACGTCGTCCAGGACGCCGACCATCCCGATCACCGGGGTGGGGTAGATCGCGCCCGACGGGTTCTCGTTGTAGAGCGAGACGTTCCCGCCGGTGACCGGCGTCTCGAACCTCTCGCACGCCTCGCCCATCCCGAGCACGGCCTCCCGGAGCTGGTGGTAGACCTCCGGCCTCTGCGGGTTGCCGAAGTTCAGGTTGTTCGTGACCGCGCGCGGCCGCGCGCCGACGCACGCCAGGTTGCGGGCCGCCTCGGCCACGGCGATCATCGCGCCGCGCCGCGGGTTGAGGTAGCAGTACCGGCCGTTGCAGTCCACGGTCGCCGCCACGCCGAGCTTCGTGCCGCGGATGCGGAGCACGCCGGCGTCGCCCCCGGGGCCAACGACGGTGTTCGTGCGGACCGTCGAGTCGTACTGCTCGTAGACCCAGCGCTTGGACGCGATCGTGGGTGAGGCGAGCAGCCGCAGCGCGACGGCGCTCTCGTCGGCCGCCTCGCGGCTCGGCTCGAGCTCCGACGGGTTCCACGCCCGCAGCCGGACGACCTCCTCGGATTCGCGCCCCTCGCGCACGTACGTCGGGCACTCGACGAGCGGCACGCCCGGGATCTCGCAGACGACGACGCCGTTCTCACGCACCCGGTAGAGCCCGTCGTCCGTGACGTGGCCGATGACCGCCGCCTCGAGCTCCCACTTCTCCAGGATGCGCCGGACCTCCTCCTCGCGGCCCGCCTTCGCGACCACGAGCATCCGCTCCTGCGACTCCGAGAGCAGGATCTCGTACGGCGTCATGTCCGGCTCGCGGGTCGGGACCAGCGCAGCGTCGATGTCGACGCCGGTGCCGGCGCGCGCCGCCATCTCCGAGGACGACGAGGCGAGCCCCGCGGCGCCCATGTCCTGGATCCCGACGATGTGCCCGCTCCGGATCAGCTCGAGGCACGCCTCGAGCAGCAGCTTCTCGGTGAACGGGTCGCCGACCTGCACCTGCGGCCGGCTCGCCTCCGCGTCCTCCTCCAGCTCCGCGCTCGCGAACGTCGCGCCGTGGATCCCGTCCCGACCCGTGCGCGCGCCCACCGCGATGATCGGGTTGCCCGGCCCCGACGCCTCGCCCCGGATCAGTTGCTCCTTCTTCATCAGCCCGATCGCCATCGCGTTGACCAGCGGGTTGCCCTCGTACGCCTCGTCGAAGTAGACCTCGCCGCCGATGTTCGGGATGCCCACGCAGTTGCCGTAGTCGCCGATCCCCTTGACCACGCCGGCGAAGAGGTAGCGCACGCGCGGGCTGTCGAGCGAGCCGAAGCGCAGCGAGTCCAGCACCGCGATCGGCCGCGCGCCCATGGTGAAGACGTCGCGCAGGATGCCGCC
>JABAOG010007022.1_pt1 | contig 21250 bp, 17 predicted proteins | sample 7062131 | NCBI WGS metagenome assembly JABAOG01 (sample SAMN14538629, study PRJNA623070) | marine sediment metagenome | biome: marine biome [ENVO:00000428]; feature: marine pelagic biome [ENVO:01000023]; material: deep marine sediment [ENVO:00002113] | place: India: Arabian Sea | collected...
CAGACAAATGTTGCGATGTCAAAGGTCCAGATGCGATGATTGTGATTCCACCCTCAGGAATTTCTTGTACTTCAGAACGAATAATGGAAACCCGGGGATGTGATTCGAGCGAGTCTGTAATTAAAGACGAGAATTTTTCTCGATCAACCGCTAATGCCCCACCAGCCGGGACTTCACTTTGATCAGCACAGCTCATCAACAGGGAACCTAATTTACGCAATTCGTTTTGTAAGACACCAGTTGCCCGGTCTGGTATTTTCGATCCCAATGAATTTGAACAAATCAGCTCCCCCAACTGTGCAGTTTTATGTGCACCCGTCTCAACGACTGGCCTCATCTCGAATAATTCTACGTGTACACCTCGCTGAGCTGCCTGCCAGGCGGCTTCACTACCAGCAAGTCCTCCACCAATAATTTTGATTTTTTCCAACATTACCTCTTTATAATGAAATGGCACGAAAATTGCAATGGCATATTTCTTGCAACAATTAACGAATAAGACTATACTATTTTTATCGGAGGATGGCAATGCTCCAATATCAAGTTCAAAAAACAAAACATGTAACGACTGCTCACCTCGCACAAACTATGACATTATTAAATATGTCTATGCTTGAATTATACGAGAAAATAGAAGCAGAACTAGCCGATAATCCCGCACTCGAAGCAACGGAGACCCGAGAGTGCCCGAATTGCGGTAAAACCCTCCGAAATCCAGGACCATGCCCAGTCTGTAGAGATAAACACAGCGAAGATGTAGAAGTGATCGTTTACGAATCACCGCGTGACTACCATCAACCCAGGTCAAAAGGCAACAGCATTGATGACCTCATGGATGCGAATGACATCTATCCAGAAAAGATTGATCTTCAAACATATGTCTTCAGACAAATCGTTGATGAAATTGAGGAAGAAGACTACATAATTGTTAGTCATATCCTAACGAGTTTAAATGAAGATGGATTTCTAGATGTTCATCCAATTGAAATCTGCAATTATCTTCACATAACATTGAGTAAATTCAACAGCCTGATCGATATCATCAAAAAAGCAGAACCGATAGGTGTGGGTACACGAAATCCTAGAGAAGCTATGCTGGTCCAGGTTGAGATGCTCCGGGAGTCAAACGATATTCCTGTTGGTGTAAAGCAAGTTCTTGAGTGCTGCTTTGAAGAATTGAGCCACCACCGTTATGATATTGTGGCTAAATCAGTAGGAATTACCCGAGAAGAAGCGATTGAAGTAGCGAAATTCATTGCGAAAAATTTGAATCCAAACCCAGGTCGGGCATTTTATGGAGATGTCCATGCCCCGGTAGAAAATCCGATTGAAACATACCATGCTCCTGATGTTATCATCAATAAGATGAATACCAGTTCAGATACCCTGACCGTTGAACTGATTACTCCTTATCTGGGATCCCTGCGGGTAAACTCAATTTTCAAAAAGGCGTCATCGCAGATAAAAGATGATGAAAAGAAGGAGCAATGGAAGGATAATTTAGATAAAGCTTCCCTGTTCATCAAATGTTTACAGCAGCGCAACCATACAATGAAAAGGCTGGTATCCTATCTGGTGAAAGAACAAAAGCAATTCATTACANNCCTATCTGGTGAAAGAACAAAAACAATTCATAACAGAGGGAGACCTGTATTTAAAGCCGATCACTCGTGCAAGCATAGCGGAAGTACTTGATGTTCATGAATCGACGATATCCAGAGCGGTATCAAATAAGGTTGTGCAATTACCTAATGGGCGAATGATCCCGATGGAAAAATTCTTTGACCGAAGTCTGAGTGTCAGGATACGGATAAAAAATATCATCGAAGAAGAAAAACAACCTTTATCCGACTCGAAGATTGCAAAAATACTCAAACGTGAAGGTATCAGTGTTGCCAGACGAACTGTGGCAAAATATCGCTCATTAGAAGGGATCTTACCCGCTCACCAGCGTAAGGTTATGAAAACTTTGATATGATAAAAACTAGCCCATATTCTTCTTTGCATACTGCCCAAGCTATCATCGACACTTCATCTGAAGCATTCATTCTTGTTGATAAAGTATTTAAAATTCACGGATTCAATGACTCGGCTGCAGCTGTATTAGCCAATGAACTCCATAAGGGGGATAATCTAAAAGATTTTTTTCCTTTTACAGAAGAATTAACTCCGCTAGAAAATAATACTTTGAATATCCAACCTTTAATGGTTTTGCAAAACAGTCAGCTCGTCCAGGTAACAACAAAACTAATAGATGCTGAATTTTATCTGGTAAAGATCACTCCAAAAACAGATAATTCTCTGGATGAGTTAATGGATCATTATGAGATAAATTTAGACTTGATCCTTGCCGTTTTTAATTTACTAAGAAGTAGATATGCAAATATTGACGATTTTCTAGATGTATTCATCAAGGAAATCGGAGCTTCAGGAATATCCGTTTATCAACTCAAAGGAAATAATGATAAGTATCAGCTGATTGAAAGTTTCAGCCAACCAGATGAAATTTGGAATACCGAATTTCCCGCTGCATGGGTTGATGAACTGCCAATAATCTGGAAGGCCAGTGAATCTGNNTGATATTGCTCATCCAGGAGTGATTGCAGAATCCAAAAGTCATTTTCCACTCGTGATTACTTCAAAATTTAGCGATCCGGAAATTGAAGATAGCTATCTCTTAATTTCAGCTTTCGATAGAAATGGGATCTCCAAAACAAATCTTAACAATTATTGGATCCTTCATAATTTATTTTATAAGATGGTAAATTTTGAAAACGGTGAAATTAAAGATAAAGTCGCATCTTTAGAACCCACCAGACCAACTCAATCTCTGAACGAAAATAATATCATCCGAATATTCAAAGACGGAATGATGATTATCAATCAAGATTTGGAAGTCATCGACATAAATCCAGCTGCAAAAAAAATCTTGGGATACGAGAACATCAATTTAATGAACCAAAAAGTGGACCAGGTCATTGTAGGTTCACCCGAAATACAGAAAATAATCGAGCTTGCATTAGATGGTAATGCAACCGAAGACGAAATGACAAGAGTAATGTACCGTAGAGATGGGAGAGCGGTATCCGTCTCTATACAAGCCATACCGGTTCCTGCTGAGTTAGATTCTCGTAATGTATTATTTATCTTTAGGGACATGACAGAATACGAACAATATCTGGAGATTACAAGTAAATTAGAACAAAAAGCTCTTTTGGGGGAATACATGTCTGTATTTTCACATGAGGTCATGAATCCAATCAATAATCTTATCAGCGGATTAGAGGTCTTACAAAAATTTGATACAGATGGTCGGAACGCAGATAGAATAGATCGTTTGATCAAAGATAGTGGCCGTATTGTGGATCTCGCCAAGTCTACTCTCAATCAGGCTCGCGAAATACAATTACCCCAGATGAATACAACGGAGCGGCTTGATTTAAAATTACTGCTTGAAAATGTCCTCGCAAAGTGGTCTTGGAGGTTGCAGAATCACGGGATTAAACAGGTAAATATCTTTGATGTAGACAATGCGTTTGTCAAAGGTGATCATAGAACTCTCGAAAGAGCATTCAATAACATCATATCGAATGCGTTCGAAGCAATGAAGCAAACATCTGAAGATAAAGTATTGACGGTAAAGTTGTGCACTTCTTCATCAGAGATCATACACAAGCCAGTTATTCAAATCGATTTCTCAGATACAGGTCCTGGAATTCCAGAAGAAATACGCGATAAGATTTTTGAACCCTATTTCACCGCATCCAAAGGTGGAACTGGTTTAGGTCTTCCCATCACCAAACAAATCATCACCGCTCACCAAGGGAATATTAAAGTAATCTCAATTCCTGGTGCAACCGTTGTTAGGATCCAACTACCCCAATATAACGAAGGAATCTAGTTAAATGACCGCGACCATATTTATTGTAGAAGATGAGGAACATGCCAGAATTAATATCACTGATTATATGGAAAGCGAAGGATATGAGGTGATCAGTGCCAGTAATTTTAAAGACGCTCAATCCATGCTGAACAACGAGGAATTCGATATTATATTGTTAGATGTAATTCTCCCAGACGGTCACGGGGTTGATATCCTTTCGGAATCGAGAAAACTTCATCCTTCCCCTCCGGTGATTATGGTAACCGGTCAAAGTGATGTAGGCACAGCAGTCAAATCAATGAAGATTGGTGCATTTGATTACATACAGAAACCTTTGAATTTTGAATTATTGATGGATTCAGTGCGAAGAGCTAACGATATGGTGGCTATGCGCAGTGAAATCGAGCATTACCGGTCTGAGAAACGCAAAGAGGTAAAGACAATCGTAGGAAACAGCCAAACACTGCAAAATTTGCTAAAGAAAGCTCACAAAGCTGCGATGGCATCTGCCTCAATTTTGATCACCGGTGAAAGTGGCACCGGCAAAGAACTATTGGCACAGGCAATTCACCAGTTGGGACCTCGTGCATCGAATCGAATTATGGGTCTTAATTGTGCTGCTATTCAAGATACTATGATCGAATCTGAACTTTTCGGATACGAAAAAGGCGCATTTACTGGGGCAGATAAGCGAAAGAAGGGGATTTTTGAAGTCGCCAATGATGGAATTGTATTCCTGGATGAAATCTCTTCCATGTCACAGGAAATGCAGGCGAAACTATTGCGTGTGTTACAAGAACGAACATTTTATCGGGTTGGTGGAACTGCGTCAATCCGGGTGGATGTACAGATAATCTCTGCCTCAAACAAAAATTTAAAGGAGATGATCAAAAAAGGAGAGTTCCGAGAAGATCTGTATTACAGACTGAACGTGATAGAACTGTATCTACCTGCGTTGAGAGAAAGAAAAGAAGATATCCCCAGTCTGATCGGGCATTTTATAAAAGAACTGAACCCACAACTGGGTGCAAATGTAACTGATATTTCAAGTGATGCTATGGAAATATTGATTAATTATGAATGGCCTGGTAATATCCGAGAACTCAGGAACATCATGGAAAGGGCAATATTATTCTCGGAAAATGAGATTATCGAGGTAAAAGACCTGCCTCAAGAGTTAGTTGATTAGTGATATAATGCAGTTGCATATTAATCAGGAGAAAATATTATGTTAGGAAGTTTAGGCTGGCAAGAACTACTCATTGTATTGGTCATCATCGTAATCCTTTTTGGTGTTGGAAGGATCGGCAGGATTGCGGGAGAGTTGGGTGGCGGTATTCGCGCTTTCCGAGAAGGTCTACAGGGCGATAAGGATAAAGAAAGTGAAGATACGGTCACCGAAGAAGAAAAAAGTTAGATTTATATTCTGACCAATAGATAAGGTCTTCCTCAATTGGAAGACCTTATCCTTTTAACCCACAAATCCACCAATGATTCACGAATTCGTTCAATCTCTTGAAAAAGATCTATTGGAGTATATTCAATACAATTTTTCGACAGAAGAGAGTTCCGCATCCTTCTTGGATTGGCCCGCTTGGATTCCTGTAGATACAAGGAATGCATTCAAAAAAAATGGCATTGAATTACTTTACCAGCACCAATTTGAAGCTCTAAAGAAATTTAAAAATGGTGATAATCTCGTCCTCGCAACAGCGACATCGAGTGGAAAGTCCTTAGTTTATCAAGTACCCATACTTAATTCAATCGCTGCCGGCGATGAGAAGACTACCCTCCTGCTCTACCCCACAAAAGCACTTGCCAGAGATCAATTCCATAAATTATTGGGGTTATTTGCTAATTTAAAAAGTTTTGAAATTGTCAGCAATTGGCTATACGCAACCCCATTCGATGGTGACACTCCTACTGATATTCGTGGGCAAATCCAAGCAAATGGTAAAGTCATTTTTACCAACCCGGATATGCTTCATCATTCTATGCTTCCTAACCATCATAAATGGTCTGAATTCTTTAAAAATCTGGATCTGATAGTTTTAGAAGAGATTCACCAGTACAATGGTGTTTTTGGCTCACATTTATCCTACATTTTGCAGCGACTCAATCGGATTTGCAGGCACTACGGTTCTACCCCTCGATTCATTGGTACAAGTGCATCGATCCATAATCCTGACGTACACATGTCAACATTGATCCAGAGTGAAGCAACAGCGATAACCCAGGAGTATTCCCCTAAAAATGAAAAGTTGTACTTTGGAATCAATCCTCTGATCATCGACCTGGAATTCCATGTGCGTGAACATCCTTACAATCCTATCGTAAAAATCAGCAAACTAATAATCGCGCACAATATCCAGACAATCATATTTTGCAGTTCTCGCCGGAGTGTCGAGATGCTGTATAAAGTATTGTTAGATAACCTTATGGAACTTGGATTAGATGATAAAATAATCATTCCATATCGTAGTGGCTATACGAAATCTTCCAGGCGAGAAAAAGAAGATCGAATTCGTTCTGGGGACGCAATCATCACTGTGGCGACGAACGCACTTGAATTGGGTATTGATATCCAGGGCGTTGATGCAATTATCACCCTCGGTTATCCCGGTTCTATTGCCAGTATTCAGCAACAGGCTGGACGGGCTGGAAGAAAACACCAGACTGCCATTCATATTTTCGTTGCCTCGCAATCTCCCATCGATCAATATATTATCAATAACCCAGACTGGATGATCCGGAACCCGGAAACCGCACGGATCAATCGTGAGAACCTGCTGATTGCCCTTCCACACATTCAATCTAATCTTTATGAACTCCCATATAACCCGGAAGATATTCGCAGCAGTATTGAGGCACCTCACGTTGACGATGTACTCGAATACCTAATAAATCAAAATTTGATCCAGGTGATCGACGGGAACCATTATTGGATCGCAAACCAGCGTCCACATGATGATATTTCGATTCGGTCAACGGCAACTGATCAGGTCGAATTGATCGACAGCTCAAATGAAGAGCTGAAAAAGATCGGTGATTGTGATCTAAACAGTGCAATCTGGATGACCCACACAGGTGCAGTTTATCATCACGATGGTGTTGAATACCTCGTGGATCGATTTGACTCGCATACAAATCGAGCATATCTCAAAGCCGTCGAGGTCCAATATGCAACCAGACCAGACACAAAGCATGAAGTGCAAATAATAAGCTCACAACTTTCTGTATCCAATGAAACTGCAAATACTTATTCGGGCGAATTGCAGATCACGACCTATGTTGATTCTTACAGAAAAATCGATGCCTTCACGGGTATGACCATCAGCAGAGAAAATATCGATATGCCATCGATTAAACTGCAAACGACAGGAATCTGGATAATTCCCAATGAATCAGTTTTTCCGGCTCAAAGCCAGCCATCAACACTTCTGGGGGAGATATATTACGGGGAGAATTGGGAAGATATTCGTAAATCTATTCGCCTACGAGATGGATTTCGCTGCATCCGCTGTGGTTTACCAGAAAAAAATAGTTCTCATCATGTACACCACAAAATCCCAGCTCGTAATTTCGACTCAATTGAGGAAGCAAATCAATACTCTAATCTGGTCACCCTGTGTCCAACCTGCCACCGCCTGGTGGAAACTGCTGTCCGCATTCGCTCCCCTCTTGGTGGCTTAACATATGCTCTGCAGAATATCCTCCCCATTTATGTCTCTGCAGCACGATACGACGTCATCGCTCGTGCAGTTACAGACCAAGAATGTTTCGGTTTCATGCCCACTCTGATGATCTATGACAATGTACCTGGTGGACTTGGTATGAGTTATTCTCTCTTATCTACCTTACCAGAAGTTTTTGATGCAGTTTATTCGATGATAGATACCTGCCAGTGTGAAAATGGATGCCCTGCATGCATCGGTGCTCCTGGTGAAATTGGACATGGAAACAAGCAGGTTATCAAAGAATTGATTACCTCACTGAAAATGGGTCCAATTAAATAGCCAGGAGTTATTAAAAATCACTCCTGGATTCATTTAAGAGCTGAATAAATATCTATTCTGGTCTGGTGTTGAGATCGATAATCGATAGTACAAATATTGTCGTAATCAACAACGCCGATACTACACAATAAGGGCAGATTGCATGGATCACTGCCACTTCGATGTACGTCAGGTATGCTGAATACAGAAAACCCACCAGGGATAAGCCAAATAATATCAACCCAGCACTTTCGCCAAATATGCGCTCACCGATCAAGATCACACCGATGATCATTATATAGGCTAAGGCACCAAGGATGGCGATTGGAATTCCGTAAATTTCAGCGTAGACACTCGAATTTACAGCGTCACAATCACCGATGTTGGCACACATGGCTGTATTATTGGTTAATTTAAGCCAACTGAGGTAGATCGAATCCAACAAACCTAAAACTGATAAACCAATATACAGATATTTAAACCGCATTGAAGATCTCCATGTTTACAGAATAAGTTCGATTTCAACTTCCGAACCTTCTGATATTTTTTTGATGCCTGCAGGGATTTTAATCAAAACATCAGAATTGACCAGTCCTTTTAGGTTACCGGAATCCTGGTGCTCAACAGACGAAGCGATCATGCATCCATCATGTGAGGCCAATTTCCCCCGAATATAGGTTTCGCGGCCATCGGATACTATATCACCACCTAATTGCGCGTGGAATTTGTATTTTTCACGGTATGTTTTGCCAAGTAATCTCTCGATAACAGGAACGGCAAATTTCTTAAATCCAATGTATGTCGAAACAGGGTTTCCAGGAAGTCCCAGGATCTTGATCGATTCGAATTCACCGAATAATAAAGGCTTCCCTGGGCGTAAATTGACTTTCCACTGATGTATGCTCCCAAATTTTTCGAGCACGATCCGAATAAAGTCGCGGTCAGAAACCGATACCCCTGCACTGGTTATCACCAGATCAAGCTCGAGTTCTATCGCCTTCTGCAGTTTAGTCAGTACGCTTTCCTCGGTATCCTCAGCAATCCCGAGATCATAAGGCGCAGCATAATTTTCTGAAACTGACTGTTCAAGCAACGAGCTATTTGAGTTGTAAATCTTCCCCGGCGACCATTCATCCCACAATTCAAGCAGTTCATCACCAGAAGCAAGGATACCAATCTTCGGTTTTTGGCTCACTGATATTTCAGGTATCCCCAGCATAGCGATCATAGCAATTTCTCGGAGACCCAAATCCCTACCACTTCGTAAAATTAAATCCCCAGCCTTGTAATCTCTACCCGCATTGCGGATATTATCGCCAGAAGATACAACTTGATTAATCTTTACATACTGGTTGTGATGATCTGTATTATTAAACCAATCCGTTAACTCGATTGGGACAACTGCATCTGCCCCTTCTGGAACGATCGCACCAGTCATAATCTCGAGCACCTGACCGGGTTCAAGTTTTACTTCAGGATAAATTCCAGCACTCACTCTTCCAGCAACAGTTAGCTGTTGACTTGATGCTTCACCTATTCCATCTAGATCAGCAGATTTAACGGCAAACCCATCCATAGCTGATGTCGGGAATACGGGGTGATCACGAACCGCGATAATATCCTCCCGTAGGATGTACCCATTTGCCTGGCGGGAATCAATTCGAATTGCCGGCAATTCGTCGAAAAATTCGAGGAGAAACTCGACTGTATTTTGAACAGATTTCATCATTATCCTGGTTTAACCCTCTGAGCCTCGAACACATTAGAAAGCTGTTCCAATCTATCTAATACTTTACTTAATTGAGTAACATCTTTTACTTCCAGGATCAAGTCGAAGACGGCCATATTCTTTTTATTTACATCCACATGGACTTTTCGCATATTGATATTCTCATCCGAAATAACAGTTGAGACATCTTTGATCAGACCATCGCGATCGTATGCGCGGACCCTGATTGGAACTGGAAATGTAGAAGATGGTCTTCCCCACGAAACCTTTACCAGGCGCTCCTTATCACTGATGCGCAGGATATTTGGGCAATCTTCGCGGTGAATCGTCGCCCCCCGTCCTCGGGTAATATACCCAATAATACGATCACCTGGAGTCGGGTTGCAACACTTTGCCATGTGAGTCAGCAACCCCTTCAGCCCTAATACCGAGATCGCATCTGCACTCTGGATGGTATCGACCGGTGCATCGGATTCATCAAATTCAAACTCATCTTCTTCGTCAGAGATTACCAGCTCATTGACGACCTTGGATAAAGAAAGGTCTCCACAGCCAATTGCTTCGGCAAAATCATCAAAATTTTTATAATCAAAACTTTTAGCGAAGTCCTCCAGGTTGATTTCACTTATGCCGAGATGACGCAATTCCTTCTCAACCAGTTCCTTCCCCTGGTGGATGTTCTTCTCTCTTGCTTGTTTTTTAAACCACCTTCTGATCTTGGATCTGGCTCTCTGTGTATTGACAAGTCCCAGGTTGGTGTTTAACCAGTCCCGGCTGGGGCCTCCACGTTTTGCAGTTAAAATCTCGACCTGGTCGCCAGTTTGCAGTTTGTAATCTAGAGCGACAAGTTTTCCATTGATCTTTGCCCCACGGCAGCGGTGCCCAACTTCTGTATGAACGTGATAAGCGAAATCAATAGCTGTTGCGCCCGATGGGAGGTCGATTATGTCCCCTCTCGGTGTGAATGCATACACTCGATCACCAAAGACATCGGATTTCATCCCATCAACGAATTCCTGAGCATCTTCAACATCCTGGCGCCATTCCATCAATTGGCGCAGATACATCAACCGACGCTCGAATTCTGGATCTCGTTTTCTCTCTTCTTCCTTGTAACGCCAGTGTGCTGCGATACCAAACTCTGCGTTCCGATGCATCTCTGGAGTTCTAATCTGAACTTCCAGCGTCTTACCGTCATCATAGACGACCGCTGTATGGATCGATTGGTAAAAATTATCCTTCGGAGCAGCGATATAATCATCAAATTCCCCAGGGATTGGACGCCAATTAGAATGGATGACACCCAGGGCGGTATAACAATCTGCACTGTTGTCCACCATAATACGAACACCGCGCACATCGTGAACCATTTCAAAAGGAACGCCTTTTCGCTCCATCTTGTTATAAATTGAAAAGATATGCTTGGGCCTGCCTGAAATATCTGCTTCAACTCCAGCTGCTGACAGCTTTTTCTTTAATTGTTTAATGATCCCATCGACTTGAGTTTCCCTCACCGAGCGTCGAATATCGAGTTTATCAGCGATCTCCCGATAAGTAGCCGGGTCAAGATACCGAAATGCCATATCTTCGAGGTCCCATTTAAATTGCCAGATACCCAATCGATTTGCCAATGGTGCAAAGATATCCATTGTTTCTTTTGCTATCCGTTTTTGTTTATTTGGAGGCATGTAAGAGAGCGTCCGCATATTATGCAGGCGGTCAGCTAATTTGATCAGAATGACTCTTGGGTCTTCAGCCATCGCCAGGAAGGTTTTTCGCAGGTTTTCTGACGCCAAGTCATACCTGCGGCTGCGCTGCAGTTTTACAGCCTCCTCCTCAGGACTGGGCAAACCTCTTCTCTGCGCAATTGCCAGCTGTTTATTCTCAATCTCGACATCATCGATGAGATCACTGCGGGAAACACGCGGCAACGTAGTCAATTTAGTCACTGCGTCCACCAGTCTTGCGATTTCTTCTCCAAAGTCAGCCTGCAGATCTTCAAGGGTAACATCAGTATCTTCTACAGTATCATGGAGTAATCCAGCGGCAACTATCGCTGGTGGTACATGCATCTCAGCCAAGATCAAAGCAACAGCGATGCAGTGATTAATATAAGGTTCACCGGAAACCCTTGTCTGAGACTCATGAGCTCGTTCGGCAATTTTAAATGCCCGTAATATCAGATCTCGATCTGCAGTGTTATAGGTTTTCGGCAGCTTGCTTAGAAAGGTGTCAATATCCATTTATTTTCGTTGAGTCTATAAATTCAATATCACTCAAGTATAACCACTCGAATACTTGATTACAAGGATTATTAATTGAAGACACATTTTCAAATTTATTATAAAATTATCTGTCTGAGAATCATTATATGATCTATATTAATTCTACTCCTTCTTCCCCACATCCGATACGTGCCGCTGGTGGATTGGTGCAGCGAACTCAGCACATTGGGAAAATTGAACTGCTTATTGTCCATCGACCGAAATATGACGATTGGTCCTTGCCTAAGGGTAAACTAAATTCTGATGAAACCTGGCGATCTGCAGCGGTTAGAGAAGTTCAAGAAGAAACGTCGATTACTCCTGTTATTCATAATCTCGCCGGGGTTATGACCTACCCGATAGAACATCGTTTTAAAATAGTTTTCTACTGGCGAATGAACGTTGCCCAAGAAAAACCCTTCAAACCCAACGATGAGATTGATAAAATCCAATGGGTAAACGAGGAAAACTTCTCCACTACCCTGACTTATCCTTCCGAGATCAAATTCATCCTCAATGCAAAAATATTTTAAGGAATCCCCGATGAATCAATTTTGTAATTTTCCGAACAGAAAAGTTACCGATAGCATCAAATGGAACTATTATCCAGAGGATGTACTTCCGCTGTGGGTCGCAGATATGGATTTCCTCTCCGCACCGGAAATTATTGATGCCTTAGAAAAACGAGTAGACCATGGTATTTATGGATACCCGCACCTTGATGATGAACTTAAAGAGATCGTTGTGGATTGGGTCAGCAGACAATATAATTGGCGGATTTCCACGGATGATCTGGTATTTCTCCCCGGTGTAGTGCCTGGACTGAATGTCACCGCCCGGGCGTTTACCAAACCCGGTGAATCGATATCCATCAGTACACCAGTCTACGGACCATTCCGAACGATCCACAAGAATAATAACCTGGACTTAATTGATATCCCGCTGCGGGAAGATGAACATGGTGATTATTTCCATGATTTCGATGTATTTAAGGATTCAATTAAAACCGATACAAAGATCTATNNATTTTCTGGTAATAAGCATATGCCAATAGCATCTCTTGCCACCGAGATTTCAAGTAAAACAATTACCCTGATTGCACCATCGAAAACGTTCAATATTGCCGGTTTAAAAGCTTCAGTTGCTATTATCACTGACAGTGAAATCAGGAAATCGTTCCAACAGGCGATGAGTGGTTTGGTCGGTTGGGTTAATATTTTTGGAATTGCCGCAATGAAAGCAGCATATACGAAGTGTGATGCTTGGCTAAATGAATTGCTGATTGCCTTGGATGAAAATCGAAATTATCTATATGACCGTATTGAAACAATTCCCGGGCTGTCAATGAATAAGCCTCAAGGAACATACCTTGCATGGATCAAATCATCCCTTGACCTGGGGGATCAAAAACCTTCGGATTTCTTGCTGCAGAATGCCAGTGTAGCTCTGAATGACGGTGGTTGGTTTGGAGCAAACGGTGAGGATTTTGTCCGGTTAAATTTTGGGTGCCCACAAACCTTACTCAATCAGGCACTCGACAGGATAGAAACGACAGTAAAAAAATTTAACATAAAATAAACCGTGAGGAGCAATAGGAGATATGACAATCAGAGAATTTTTTTCATACGATTATTCCGGAGAACCATTTATACTTTTTGGCACACCTCACATTTTCGCTCTGATCATTATTGTATTCGCCAATCTGGCAATTCTTTATTTAAGCAGGCGGAAAAAAGATAAAATCCTTGAATGGGTTCGATATTCGCTGGTTGTGATATTGCTCGTCAATGAAGCATTATGGCACTACTGGAATTACACAACTGGTCAGTGGTCTATCCAGACTATGCTGCCTTTGCACATTTGCAGTGTGTTTGTTTTTCTGAGTACATTTATGCTGTTGACGGATAATTATTCTGTCTTTGAGTTTGCTTACTTGCTTGGGATCGCCGGTGCATCTCAGGCCTTATTAACCCCCGATGCAGGGATCTACGGTTTCCCCCACTTTCGTTTTTTCCAGGTAATGGTTTCGCATGGTGCTATCGTGACTGCGGCGTTGTTCATGGTATTTGCAGTTGGCTATCGTCCTTATAGAAAATCTATTGTTCGGGTTATCGTTGGTTCAAATATTTACATGCTGATCATTGGTATTGTAAACTGGATAATTGGAAGTAATTACCTGTATATCGCCCATAAGCCAGAGACCGCCAGCCTCCTGGACGTTCTCGGACCCTGGCCGATTTACATAATTTTCGTAGAACTCATTGGGATTACATTCGTATTCCTATTATATCTGCCATACGCGATTACTGATTATCGACGGAATCGTCTCGGTGCTTTGGCTTAGCTTTGACTATTTGATCGGAGTTCAAACATGAAGAAAATCTACCATCTTGGCAGTTTTCTAATCATTCTAATCGCCCTACTTACCACCGAATCCAGCCTGGCAATGGACAACGAGCAAGCAACCTGCACACAAGCTATCATCCATTACCACCGACGAAATTCGGATTACCAGGATTGGGGGCTTCATACCTGGGGATCAGTTCAAAATCAAACATCATGGGATCCTCCTCTCACGCCAGCAGGCGAAGATGATTTTGGAATATATTGGATCGTGGAGATGCTTGATGAAGCACAGTTTTTAAACTACATCATCCACAAAGGTGACACGAAGGATCCGGGACCAGATCAATTGTTGGACTTCACTGAAGTTGGCTGCGAAATCTGGCAGCTGCAGGGTCATCCCGATCAGTTCACCGATGCACAAACAGCGCTGGAGGAATTCAATATGCAGGTATCAAATTCGCCTGAGCCCGAACAAGACCAGGTGATTATCCATTACAGACGTAGATTAGACGATTACGATGGCTGGGGACTGCATGTTTGGGGTCCAACAACAGAAGAAAATATAACCTGGACATCACCATTATTACCTGCTGGTCAGGATGAATATGGTTTGTTTTGGGTCATCAATATGGAGCCAGATGCAGAAGTGCTGAATTATATCGTCCATAATGGAGACAATAAAGACCCTGGACCAGACCAACAACTTGTCTTCGCAGAAAGGGGGCGGGAAATCTGGTTGATTGAAGGAAGTGGAGAACAATTTATGGACCCAGAAGAGGCAGTACAAGGGATGATAATTGCTGGCATTGGTGATATTACCAATAAAGCCAAAGCACATTGGATTGACCAATTCGTGATTGCATGGCCAATCGAATATGGTGATAAAGCCATCTATCTGCTCCATTATGATCCAGATGGCAATATTGAAGTAACTGAAGACGGACTAGTAGGTGGTCAGACGATCCAACTGGAATTCGTTGGGGATAACCTTTCCAGCCAATATCATGATACATACCCTCACCTCAGCACAGCAATCGAACTGCAGGTACCAGAAGAATTCAGAACTTCGATCCCAGAGCTACTCAAGGGACAATTAGCTGTCAGTGTATCGCTCGAAACCGGAGAAATCCTCACTGCTACAGGTGTGCAAATTCCAGGAGTACTTGATGCCCTGTATGCGAATGACGAGAACTTGGGAGTCAACTACCAGGCTGACGGGATCACCCTCTCTTTATGGGCACCAACTGCGAAATCTGTCACTCTGCTGCTTTATCCAGATGCTGAATCTTCCTCACCTGCAGAGACCCTGCCAATGAGCCTCAACCCAGAAAATGGTATCTGGTCAACCTCAGGTTCCATGGATTGGGATCGAAAATATTACCAGTATCAGATCGATGTATTTGTAAGGCAAGAAGGTCAAGTTATCACGAATATCGTCACTGATCCATATTCACTCAACCTGTCCATGAACAGCGAAAAGAGCCAGATACTCAATTTGAGTGATGCAGACCTCCAGCCAGAGGGCTGGTTGGAATTCTCCAAACCCGTTCTTAATAGCTTTTCAGATATTGTCATTTATGAACTTCATATTCGAGATTTCAGCATCCTTGACGAGTCAGTTCCTGATGACCTCCGTGGTACATATCTCGCCTTCACTGAAAATAACTCGCTCGGTATGAAGCATTTATCCCAACTGGCAGATTCTGGTTTAACGCATCTGCACTTACTACCAATATTCGACATCGCCACTATCAACGAGGACAAATCAGAATGGATGCCCATCGACCGGGAAGCCCTCACAGGACTCTCCGCAGACAGTCCTATACCGCAAGAGAAAGTTACCGAGGTGCGTGGTCTTGATGGATACAACTGGGGGTATGATCCATACCACTACGGTGTGCCGGAAGGGAGTTATTCAACCAATCCAAATTCCGAAGCACGGGTCGTGGAATTCAGGCAAATGGTCCAGTCAATCAACAATACAGGGCTGCGCGTGGTAATGGATGTTGTCTATAATCACACCAACGCCAGCGGGCAAACAGAAAAATCCGTTCTCGACCGTATCATTCCTGGTTATTATCATCGACTGGATGAAAATGGGAACGTCACTAACAGCACATGCTGTGCTAATACAGCGACTGAACACGTCATGATGCGCAAATTGATGATCGATACACTGATCCAATGGGCTCGTGATTACAAAATCGACGGATTCAGGTTCGATTTGATGGGGCATCATATGAAAGAAGATATGATGCAGGTCCTGTCGGCACTGCGTTCACTCACAATGGAAAATGATGGTGTCGATGGAAGTAAAATTTACATTTATGGTGAAGGATGGGATTTTGGTGAGGTTGAAAATAATGCTCGAGGGGTCAATGCCTCTCAATTGAACCTTTCTGGAACCGGGATCGGTTCTTTCAACGACCGGTTTAGAGATGCTGTTCGTGGTGGCAGCCCATTTTCTGATAAGCAAGATCAAGGTTACATAACTGGACAATATNNAGAACAATTCTCAAGCAGAAAATACTCAACTGACCACACTGCTTCACCTCAAAGATCTGATCCGTATTGGGATGGTGGGTAATTTAGCATCTTATGAATTTGAAAGTGCGGATGGGACTATGGTTATGGGTAGTGATCTTCTATATAATGTGGATCCAGCTGGATATACGAACAGTCCCGTAGAAAATATTCTTTATATATCTGCCCACGATAACGAGACTCTATTTGATGCGATTCAATATAAGCTGCCTCAGGATGCGACGATGGATCAGCGACTTCGAGCGCAAAATCTCGGTTTAAGCTTGACCATGTTTGGTCAGGGAATTCCCTTCTTCCATGCTGGTAGTGATATCCTACGCTCAAAGTCGTTGGACCGGGATAGCTATGATTCTGGGGATTNNTCATTGGATCGGGATAGTTATGATTCAGGGGATTGGTTCAATGCCATCGATTGGACCTATCAATCGAATAATTGGGGGATAGGATTGCCGCCTGAAGATAAAAACGGCAGCGTGTGGCCATTAATAGCTGAAATCCTTTCCAATCCGAACATCCAGCCAGATAAAGATTACATTGATAGTGCCCGGGAATATTTTCTTGAACTGCTTAAAATCCGTAAATCCTCCCTACTGTTCCGGTTAGAAGATGAAGAATCAATCCGCAATCAGGTGTCCTTTCATAATACAGGAACAGATCAAATTCCTGGGTTGATCGCCATGTCAATTTCAGATAATCAGGAAATTCGTCTGGATGATCAATATGACCTGATTTTATTGTTCTTCAATGCGGATGTCGATACTGTTGAGTTTGTTCTGCCTTCCGATATGCCAGGCGATATTGAATTGCACCCTATGCAAATCGAATCAACAGACTCCCGGATTTCCAACTCGATATACGATTCTGATACCAGAACGATCCGTCTGCCATCTCAGTCTACTGTCGTGATGGTGCACCAGAATCCCACCACTGTATCATCAGAAGGAGTAGAATCGACAGTAGATGTGAGCCAGGTGGCATCAGAAGAAAATGCACAAGACCCATCAGCAGAAGAGCAAGAAGAAAATTTCATCTCCCGATGGATAGTTCCAGTGATTCTCGGCATTGTTGTTGTGATCGTTACAGTGATTGTGTTCTATATAAGGAGAAAAGGACTTTTATTGTCATGACCGTAAAAGATGAAAATTATTACCGGCGCCAGGCTGCCAGGAAGAATCGGATAATCATCATTTTCGGCATCTTAGCGATAATCACCGCTGGAATCGTAATCCTGGTGAGAAACACTTTTTATGATTTCTGCACAAACAGTTACGATCGGTCTCCCGCTGGAGTAATCCAGTCTTATATATCTGCCATAGAAAATGGGAACGGGAATACTGTCCGGCGTTGCTGGGATCGGACAACCTATTACGAAGTCAGCAGCGGATGCTCAGAAATCTGTGTATCCCGCTTGTATGGGACAGATTACGAAATTGAAAGCATGGATTTAACTGGAAGCCAATTTGTAGATAACCGCTCCAGGATCACCGCAACGCTGGATATCTCCTGCCCGTCTTCTGGTGAAACACACAAAAGTAAGATCGTGTTGGATTCTATTCAGCAGGACTTTTCATGGAAACACTGGAAAATCCTTGAAAGTGATTTCGGTGGACCGATATCCGATCCCTGGTGTCAACCGGATTAAGTTTGGATAACCGGTCGACACTCTTTCGCCTAAGAGGAACTATCAATGGACACCACCGATACCCTGCAGATCAACAAAAATACGTTCATTCAATCTATCATCATCCTGGCAGTTTTGATGATACTTGCCGGCATTCTAACAATCTTCATCCCTTCAGGATCTTATGAACGCTCTGTCATAGATGGACGTGAAATCATCATTCCTGGATCTTATCATCGCATCCCACCTCCAGATTATCCTATCTGGAGGTGGTTTACAGCACCGGTAGAAGTCCTCTGGGGACCGGATAGTCTGACGATCATTGTTATCATTGTATTCATACTCATCGTCAGCGGTGCATTCACTATCATGCAGCGCAGTGGTGTCCTGAATGTCATTCTTAACAATCTGATCACCCGGTTTTCACAAAAGAAATATTCCCTACTCTTATTGATTTCCTTCTTTTTCATGGCTCTTGGCGCATTTTTTGGTATCTTCGAGGAGACCATCCCTCTAGTTCCTATTATCATTGGACTGTCCATTTCACTCGGTTGGGATTCGCTGGTGGGTTTAGGAATGAGTATCTTAGCCACCAACCTGGGTTTCTCAGCAGCAATTTCGAATCCGTTCACCATCGGTGTTGCCCAGGAAATTGCCGATCTTCCTCTGTTCAGCGGTGCCTGGTACAGAGTAATTATTTTTATTGTGATCTATTTGATTTTTGGAATTTTTATAACTCGCTATGCAAAAATGATCGAAAGAGATCCGCAAAAGTCTCCAGTTTATAAGTTAGATAAGAAAATCAGCTCAGCTTTTTCAATTACAGCACCATCGGAAAGTGAACGAACGAAATACCGAAAGGCGATTATCTGGTTGATTATATTTTTCTTACTCATCATTGTCACCCTGATCATTGGTCCTCTGGTTCCTGAAATATCTGGCTTTTTGCTGCCAATAGTTGGTCTCATATTCCTGATCACCGGATTAGGAGTTGGACTTCTGTCGGGTAATAACTTGGCAAAAACAGGAAGATTTTTTCTCAGTGGTGTCATTGGGCTTGCGCCGGGTTTCCTCCTGATTTTAATGGCGGCAAGCATTAAACACATAGTCACATTAGGAGAGGTGATGGACACGATCTTATTCTCCGCATCCGAAACTTTGAGCGGAACACCTCCCTACATCACGATCATATTGATATATTTACTGGCATTGATAATAGAGATTTTCATCGGTTCCGGATCTGCCAAAGCATTTTTACTGATGCCAATCCTAACTCCGATCAGTGACCTTGTTGGGGTAAATCGGCAGCTTGTAGTGACTGCTTACTGCTTCGGGGATGGGTTTTCAAACCTTGCATATCCAACCAATCCTGTGCTTTTAATCGTCCTTGGATTAACGGTAGTTTCCTACTCAACATGGATGCGTTGGACGTCAAAACTTTGGGTCTGGATTATTGCAGTTTCGATAGCATTCCTGTTGATCGGACACTTTATCAATTATGGACCCTTTTGAGCAACTCCCTTAATCTGGAATTAATANNGTATAATACATTCCATCTTTACGTTGTCCCGTGAATCTTTGCCATTTCCGCTCCCAATTTCTCGCGAGGCTATCCCATGATTAAGATCATCACAGATACCACCGCAGTCTTACCAACTTCCTTTACTGAGGCACATGACATTACAGTCATACCCCAATTTATTCATATCGATGATCAATCCTATAAGGAAGGCATCGATATTGACATCCAAACTTTTTATCAAAAATTATCTTCAGCCAAATCTTTACCCAAGACTTCCGCTCCTTCACCAGAACTTTTTGTTGATGAATTCACGAAATTTGAAAATAAAGAAGTGACGATTCTTTGTATTCATCCCTCCCAAAAAGTGAGTGGAACTATTCGAAGTGCTCAGGTCGCTGCACAAAGTTTTCCAAACATGGACATCCGGATAATCGATACAAACCTGATCGCCAGCCCTCTGGGCATTTTAGTCTCCACAGCGGTTTCAATGGCTGAATCGAACATTGACCCAAGTACGATCGAAACTGCTATCCTGGGTCTGGCTTCTAGATGCAAAATCTATTTTCTGGTCGCGACTCTCGAATACCTGGCAAAAGGCGGGCGCATTGGGGGAGCATCTGCAATTCTTGGATCAGTCTTTCAGGTTAAACCTATCCTCACAATGGTAGACGGTCAGGTAGAACCCAAAGAAAAAGAGCGCACAATGAAGCGAGCTTTCAAAAGAATGATTGATTTGGTCATCGAAGATTTCCCCGACAAAAATAGCGGCTATATTAATATCATGCATGCAGATGCATTNNACTTCTCTCGGCTTAGCTTCCATTCCAATATACGACCTTCCACCAGCCATCACGACTCACGCAGGTCCAGGTACACTCGCAGTTGGGTTTTTTACAGAGGATATATGAAAATTCGAGCTATCGATACAAAATCGAAGAGAGATCGCAGGAAATTCATTGATTTTCCATTCAAGCTGTATAAAGATTCGAAATACTGGGTCCCGCCATTTATATCGGAAATGGATTTTACGTTAGACAAGCAAAGAAACCCATTTTTTAATCAAGGGGAAGCAGATTTTATTATCGCTGAAGAAGATAACCAAATCCTTGGTCGCNNACAACCAGCATAATAATCTCAGGGAGGCTTTTTTCTATCACTTTGAATCGATCAACGATCAAAGAGTTGCCGATGCTCTTTTTGATTTTGCCAAATCCTGGGTGAAAGACCGCGGTCTCAATCATATTATGGGGCCAGAGGGGCTCTTAGGTGGAGATGGAATTGGGACACTGGTCGAAGGTTTTGATCACCTGCCAGCAATTGGAATCGCTTATAACAAACCATATTAC
>JABAOG010002759.1_pt1 | contig 21216 bp, 17 predicted proteins | sample 7062131 | NCBI WGS metagenome assembly JABAOG01 (sample SAMN14538629, study PRJNA623070) | marine sediment metagenome | biome: marine biome [ENVO:00000428]; feature: marine pelagic biome [ENVO:01000023]; material: deep marine sediment [ENVO:00002113] | place: India: Arabian Sea | collected...
AACCAAGCGAACGCCGCAGCCCAAGAGGGCTCGCGGCGTTTCTTCTTTCCGTCGCGGCACGCGTGTGCCGGAGCGGAGCCACGTCGCTCAGGTCGGGACCATCCGCTTCTCGAAGTCGACCATGAGATCGCCGTGCACTTCATGAGCGTAGGTCCGCATCTCGGTCCATCCGTTCGCGCGGTAGAAAGACCGCGCCCTTCGGTTGCTCGCGGCACATCGGAGCTCGGCTACGGGGAACCCCGCTTCAGCCATGTCCCGCTCCAACGCGACGAGGAGCGCCTTCCCGACGCCTTCGCCCCGGTGTTCTGAAAGCACCCAAAGGTCAGTGATTCGCGATCCCGAGACTCGGCCGACACCCACGATGTCACCAGCCCGCTCGACGATCCGACTGGTTGTCCATTCCTCGAGGGGTCCGAGATCCAGTCCGACTCGGGCGACCAGCTCTGGATGGATTTCGCGCACGACTTGGGCCANNATACTTGCGCGGGCCGAATGATCACGGTCTCGATACCATCGCCATTCACTCCGCCCCCGCGCAACCACGCGGACGTCGCGGCACACGTGTGCCGGGGGCGCCACGACTACCTCGTCATCCCCATGAGAATCGTCCCCTCTTCGATGACCGCGTGCCCGCCCTGCTTCGCGAAGAAGAGCCAGGCGAAGGGCCCGATGAGCAACATCAACCCGAGTCCAAGGGCGAGCGCCGAACCGTGCTTGCGCTCGCCCTGCACGCGCATCCGGCCGGAGAGCGGTACGAAGCCACCGCGAGTGTGAACGCCATAGAGGTCGATGCGAAGGCTGCCTGGAGTGCCGAAGCCGTTCGGTGAGTCGGACACCATCCACGCCTCCACCGGAGTGCCCGCAGGGGCCGCCACCTGGCCAGCCTCCGTGAGCAGGTCCGCGTTCAGCACCAGCGAGTACTCGGCGATGCGGTAGCGCTGGTGGGTCGTGAGTCGACGGCTCGCCCTCACCGGTACGCCTTGCCCGGCGGGCACCTCCATGTTCCTTCGATAGTCAGCCGTGGTCGGGCGAATGGTGGCGGAGTAGCCGCTGCCGCAACCGACCATCGCCGCAGTGAGCAGCGCCAACAACCCCGCCAGAGCCGTGCCTCGAAATCTTCGTCGCATGGCTTCAGCAATACAGTTGGTCGGCGACGGATAATGTCGCGGACGGCGAGGAGACCCATCGGATCTCATCGACCAGCAGCCCTCGAGGCGCGGCCCTGTATGAGAGCACCTCCCATGCGGTATCGTCTCGTCAGTGGAGCTTCTCGATTCGGACGAGCGGCTGAGTTTCGCGGCTACCGAAGGCGCATTGGTCGCCATCGCCCACGGCCGTGAGCTGCCCTCGACCTTCGCTCTCGCGCGGCGCCACATCGAACGGATTCACGACGAGCACGGGACGCCCATCGGGGTGCTGATGGTGGTCGACCACGAGCAGGGCCCTCCCGAGCAGTACAAGCAGAACATCCGGCAGCTCTTGGCCCGAACCCGGGAGAAGCTCGCGGCGGTGAGCGTCGCGATCACCAGCAAGGGGTTCGTGGCGGCGGTCTATCGCTCGGTGGGCACCGTCCTCCTCTCGCTGAGCGGGAAGCGGAACTTCGTCTCCCTGCACGGCGGCGTCGCGGACGCGGCCGACTGGCTCGCGCCCCGGCTTCCACGGGGCGGTTCTCCGCGGGCGTTGGAAGAAGCGGTGGCCCAGTTGCGGCGCGCTCGGGCCACGGAAGCGCTCGAGCCCGACACGCCAGACGCAGCGAGGCGACGCTAGCCCAGCAACCGGGTCGCCACGAGGGAGAGGGGGAGAATGGTCGAGGATGGGGAGAAGCAGAAGCCTTTCGATGCGATCGTGATCGGCAGCGGCTTCGGCGGCGCCGTGACCGCCGCGCGCCTGGTGGAGGCGGGGCTCGACGTCTGTCTCCTCGAGCGGGGCCGACGCTTCGAGCCCGCGGATTTCCCGGAGGCGCCGAGCCCCGAACAGGTGCTCCCGGATTTCGCCCGCTGGCGCTGGGCGCCGAAGGGTGGCGAGCTCGGACTCTGGGAGACCCGTGACCTCGGCGACCTCTTGTCGGTGCAGGCCGCTGGCTACGGCGGGGGCTCGCTCATCTACGCGAACGTGCACCTCCGGGCGCCGGAGGAGGCGTTCGAGGGTTGGCCCGACGGCTGGAGTCGGAAAACGCTGGACCCCTACTACGACCTCGCCGCCTGGACGATCGGGCTGGAGGTGGCCCCCGACGAGATCCGCGACACGGAGGGCAACGCGCTGCCGATTCTCAAGGCGGAGCAGCTGAAGCGTGCGAGCGAGGGCCTCGGACGCCCCTGGGTGAAGCTGCCCATCGCCGTGCGCTTCGGGGACGACGGCAGGACGAAGGAGCGCGGTCGCTGCGTGGGCTGCGGCGCCTGCGACACGGGCTGCTCCTACGGCGCGAAGAAGACCCTCGACCAGAACTACCTCGAGGTCGTGGATCGCGCGGCGAGCGATCCGAAGCGCGGGCAGCGCGTCGAGGTCCTCACCCTCGCGGAGGCGGTGCGCATCGAGCCGGGGGCCGGCGAGGAGCCCTTCACGGTGCACTACCGCGACCACCTGGCGCTCGAGGGGGAGTACGGACGGGGCCGTGTCCCAGTGCGATCGCTGCGCGCGGAGCACGTCTTCGTCTGCGCGGGGGCCCTCGGCTCCACCGAGCTGCTGGCCCGGAGCGGCCACGAGCGGCTGAGCGGCCTGGACATGGAGCGGCTCGGCGAAGGGTTCCGCGCCAACGCCGACTCCCTGGGCGTGGTCTACGACACCGCAGAGGCGCAGCAGCCGCACGTGGGCCCGACGATCACCGGCGGGATGCTCTACGAGGGCCCCTCGGTGCTGTCGCAGCACGGGTTGGCGCCGGGCGACCCGACCGCCCCACCCGCGCCGACGGCAGCCGAAGGCGCCGAGGTCTTCCTCCTGGTCCAGGACGGCGGCTACTCGCTGCCCGTGGTCGGCGGCTTCCAGGCGGTCTTCCGCTCGCCGCTCTGGCTCGGGCGCAACCGCTTCGAAGAGCGGCCAGCCGACCAGCTCCCGGCCTTCGGGACCTCTGATGGCTCGGTGGCGCTCGCGCCTCCCTCGGGTGGGCGTCCCAACGCCGCGCTGCCGGTCGCCATCTACCGAGTGCTCGTCGCCAACCAGCTCTCACCGGAGCTCCGGCGGATCGTGGGCGAGCAGCTGAAGCGTTGGAAAGACCTGGGGCGCCCCCTCTACGAAGCGGAGGAGTCCGCCCTGCTCGACGCGGTGCTCGCGGCGACGGCGGAGAAGGCGCCGGACATCGTGGCCGAGTGGTGCCGATGGTTCGGGTGGTTCTTCAAGCTCCGCTGTATGCGTTGGCTCGTGAGCCGAGTGGCGAGCGGCCTCTTCGAGGTGGCCAAGCCCAGCATCATCAAGGCGGTTCGCGAAGCCGCGATATCCCGCTACGGGCTGCGCGATCCGGCCCACCTCGCCGGCACCGCAATTCGCTTCGCGGCCGGCGACCGGGGCGCCTCGTTCGTCGTCGCGGACGACACCGAACCCGCCACCGGCCCCCGAGCGGGCGACCACGTGGCGGTGCTGCTCTCGATGGGTCGTGACCATGGGTGGGGCAAGGTCGAAGTGCCCTCGCCCGCCGAGGGCGGCCCCACGCGGGTCCGGCTGGAGCTGCCTCGGGGCATGCCGGTCTATGCGACCCAGGAGGCGCTGCTGCGCGACGTCGCCGGCGAGCTGAAGGGTGAGCTCCGGCTCAACCCGGACTGGAGCACGAACAACCGCCCGGTGACGGTGCACGCCCAGGGCGGCTGCGCGATGGCCGACGCCCCGGGCGAGGGGGTCACCGACGGCAACGGTCAGGTCCACGGGGTGCCTGGGCTCTACGTCTTCGACGCGTCGGCCTTCCCCGCGTCGGTCGGCGTGAACCCCTCGCACACCATCGCCGCGCTGGCCGAGCGCAACGTGGAGACCTTCTTGGATGGCCACCTGAAAGGCGAGCACCGGGACAAGTGGCGCGACGCCCGCGAGGCCGCGAAGACGGCCGCGGCGGCGTGGAGGCGCGACTTCGAGAAACGGGGCCATTCCATCGATCCCTTGCAGCTGCACCTGGGAGACACCGCGAAGCCGCCGAAGGCCGACCCGGTGGGCATCCGCTTCGAGGAGACGATGGTCGGCTTCGTGGCACCGGTGGAAGCGGGCGAGACGCTCCGCTCCGTAGCGGACTCCTTCGCCGTAGCGGACATCGACATCGGCGCCTACCTCGCCGCTCAGCACCGGGGGCGGGAGGCCGGCACCGCGCTCGAGCTGACGCTCCAGGCGGAGGCCGTGGACCTTCGGTACTTCCTCGATCGCCCCCCCCACGAGTTGGCGCTCACGGGCACGGCTCGCTTCATCCGAGGGGGCGTCGAGACGGAGTCGCGACCGGTGATCGGCACCCTCGAGCTCATGGGCGGCACGGGCGGCCGTCGAACGATGACCTACGACCTCTACCTCGTGGACGAGGACGGGCGGCCCCAGACCGAGGGGCCCTGGCTGCGCGGTTTCAAGGAACTGAGCGACCACGTCGGCGCCGACGCCTACGCGGACGCGACGACGCTCTACGTCGCATTCACCGAGGGCGACGACGACGAGTGGGGCGGCGTCGTGCGCATCCCGCTGGACGAGTTCGTCGAGAAGCAACTCCCGAGCATGGAGGCCACCGGGACCGACGATCCCGCCGCGCAGGCCTGGGCGCTCGCCGAGTTCGGCGCGTTCTTCTTCGGAAACCTCGCCCGCACCTACGCCGCGGACCTCATCGCAGTCGCCAAGAGCGTCGGGCGGCGCTGGACGGGGCAAGCGCGCGCGCTGGGGGTCGAGCAGTGCGACGACGGAGGGAAGCCATGAGCGCGAACGACGGCTGGTTGCACGACGAGGTGCACACGAAGGACGGTCTGAAGCTCCCGATCTCTCATCGCCCACCGATCGACCGCCCCGTCGACACCGACGGCCCACGCCTCGCCGTCGTCTGCCTGCATGGGGCCAGCGCGTGGTCCGACACGTTTCGGCACCCTGAGGGCACGAGCCTCGCCGACGCGCTCCACCGGGCGGGGCATTCGGTGTGGCTGCCCAACTGGCGCGGCTCGATGAAGGTCGTGCCGACGATCGGCTACCGGAAGTCCAACCTCGACGTCGCCGCGGAGCTCGATCTGCCGGCCATCTTCGAGCACGTGCGCGGCAAGGAGAAAGAGGCCCGCCGCGAGTGGCCCATCGCCGTCGTCGCCCATTGCCTGGGCTCGGCGGCGCTCCACGTGGCGATCGCCAAGGGCAAGGTCACGGAGGAGCACATCGCCGGGGCCATCGTCTGCTCGACCATCGGGCTCTTCTTCGCGACGCCCTGGGACGGCTGGTTGAAAGCGGCGGACCACGTGCTCGTGCGCACGGTCGCCGAGCACCCCGAGGTCCGCTACCTGCACCCCGGCGCCGAGAAGGGGGAACCCGGCCATTGGCCGGAGCCGATCGCCGATGCGTACGCGATCTGGCCCGACGCCCTGCTCCCGGAAAAGAGCTCCGACCCTGCCCTCAGGCTCTATCGACGAGTGTCGTTCATGTTCGGCCGCCCCTACCTCGCGGAGAACGTCGACGACGCGATCCACCGAAAGGAGCTGCTGAATCAGTTCGGCCCGATGGACATGGGCATCTACCTGCACGGCACCCAGGCCATCCGCCGTGGCCACGTGGCCCCCATGGACGCGCCGGCGAGCGAGGGCAACGAGTACCTCAGGCCGGACCGCTTCGCGCCTTTCCGGCTCAGCTACCTCACCGGCCATCGGAACGAGCTCTGGCATCGCGAAGCCGTGGACCGCATGGTCGAATGGTTGCGTCGCCCGGGTGGCCCCCAGCGGCTGCGCAAGAAGATCTTCCACGGCTACGCGCACCAGGACCTCTATTGGGGGCGCGAAGCACACCAGGACGTGCTCCCGTGGATCCTCGCGCGGCTGGCCCCATGAAGGGGTGATGGCGAGCTCCGCAGCGTTCCCCTTTCGGCTTTCCCGGCCGTAGCTGCGCCCACATACTCACGCGCAGTGAGCGACAGCGGAGCGGACCAAGGCAACCGACGAGGAGTTCAGCTCCGTGGCAGGGAAGCGGGGGTCCCGCTGGGTACCGTTCTCGGGGATCGCTTCGAGATCCGTGAGGCCCTCGGGACCGGCGGGATGGGCGCGGTGTACGTGGCGCACGATCGTCAGACCGGCGAGCGCGTCGCCCTCAAGGTCCTGCTCGAGGCCCGCGACTCACAGCAGCGCTTCCTTCAAGAGACACGGCTCCTCGCCTCCCTTCATCACCCGGCCATCGTCCGGCACATCGCCCATGGGCCATCGCCCCATGGACCCTTCCTCGCGATGGCCTGGCTCAAGGGAGAGGACCTCCGCGCTCGCTCGAGGCGCGAGCCTCTCTCTCTGGAGGAGACCCTCGCCCTCATGCATCGAACGACCGAGGCGCTCTCGGCCGCTCATCGCGCCGGCGTGATTCACCGCGACATCAAGCCGAGCAATCTCTTTCTGGTCGATGGCGACCCCACGAAGCTGCAGCTGATCGACTTCGGCGTCGCCCGCCCAAAGGAGGACGCCCCCGCCCTGACTCGCACCGGGGTGCTGGTCGGCACCCTGGGCTACATGTCGCCGGAGCAGGCCCGCGGACGCCGAGCGATCGACGAGCGGGCCGATCTCTTCTCGCTCGGGAGCGTCTTCTACGAGTGTCTCACCGGCAGGGCCGCCTTCACGGGCCACAACGCCGTCGCCGTCCTCGCCGCCGTGATGATGACGGATCCACCTCCGGTCCGCTCCGTGCGCCCCGAGATCCCTCGAGCGGTCGAGGACCTCGTGACCCGGCTGCTGGCCAAGGACCCAGCGGAACGACCCGCCAATGCCGAATCGGTCTTGGTAGCGCTCGAGAGCCTCGGGCATCCGACGGCACCCGCGCCGAGCCTCGCCACGAGCGGGGCCGTACGGCTCACCGACAGCGAACGACGACTGCGGACCGTGGTCCTCTTGGAGCTGGGCCGCCGAGGGTCCGCCACGGCCCCCACCCCCGAAGAGCTCGACGAGGAGGAGCGAACGCTGGAACGCATCGTCTCCCCCTTCGGAGCGCAAATCGCCCCCGTCGCCGCGGGCTCCTACGTCGTGCTCACCAGGATCGAAGGGCCAGCGACCGACCAGGCCGCCCGGGCGGGCTCTTGCGCGATCGCCATCGCCGAAGCGTTTCCCGAGGCGAGGATCGCGGTGACGACCGGAAGAACCGTCGCCACCGACCAAGGGTCGGCACCCACCGGTCCGAGCGTTGCGAGTGCCGCGGAGATGCTGGTTCGCAACGACTCACCGGCGGTCCGTATCGATGCCGTCACCGCCGGGCTCCTGGGGCCTCGCTTCGAGGTGGAAGGGAACGAGCTCCGAGGCCACGCACCGGGTCTCCCGGGAGTGCGCAAGCTCCTGGGCCGCGACACGCCCTGCGTCGGGCGGCGAAAGGAGCTTCGGCTCCTTCGAGACACGATGGAGGAGTGCCTCGAGGAACGCTGCGTTCAGAGCGTCCTGATCACCGCCCCGGCGGGCGCCGGCAAGTCGCGCCTCAGACACGAGCTCGTCCGAGGTGTGGACCGAGACCAATGGCTCGTGCTCGAAGCCTCCGCGGAGTCCGTCGGTGCGGGCTCGCCCTTGGTGCTCGCCCGGCAGTTGATCGCGTCCGCCGTCGAGGATTCCGGCGCACCGACCTTCGAAGCGCTGGTCGAGCACGTGGGGACGTTGGATCTCGAGGCCCAGCACCGAACGGCAGAGTTCCTCGCCGAGATCGTCGGCTCGGGCAACGAAGGCGAGCCATCACCGCAATTGCAGGTCGCCCGCAACGACCCGCGAGTGATGGCGGAGTGGCGCGAGCGCAGCTTCGTCGAATGGCTGGGGGCACTCGCGAGACGGCAGCCACTGCTCGTCGTGCTCGAGGATCTGCACTGGGGGGACGCGCCCACCGTCGGCTATCTGAACCGAGCCCTCGAAGAGCACGCGGAGGCCCCCTGGGTGCTCCTGGGCTGCGCCCGACCGGAGATCGACCGGGTATTTCCCCGGCTCTGGTCATCGAGTGACGTGCAGCGCGTGGCGCTCACCGGGCTCAGCAAGAAGGCTGGAGCGCGGCTGGTCCGCGCCGTCGTGGAGCTCCCGGACGCCGCGGTGACCCACATCGTCGAACGTGCCGACGGCAACGCCTTCTATCTGGAGGAGCTCATTCGCCACACCGCCGATCGGGACGACAGCCTCCCCGAGACGGTGCTCGCGATGCTGGAAGGGAGGTTGATGGCGCTCGAGCCGGAAGCCCGGCGGGTGGCACACCTCGCCAGCGTCCTCGGGCAGCGCTTCAGGGCTCCGGCCCTCGAAGCCCTCAGCGGCGACCAGGACACCGCGGGGTGGGTGGACCATCTGGTCGGCAGGGAGTTCTTCCGGCTCGAGCGTGAGGGCCGTGGGGTGATCGCCTTCCGCCATGGCCTCTTGCGGGACGCCGCCTACGGCATGCTCGGCCCGGAAGACAGGCGCACGGCGCACCGAGCGGCTGCGGAATGGCTGGCGGACGAGCCGAGCGCCGACCCGCTCGTCGTGGCCGAGCATTTCGAGAAGGCCCAGGACCTCCACCGGGCGATCCCCTGGCTCCTCGAGGCCACCCGTGCGGCCTATTCCGCCGGGGACATGGCGGCCTGCGCTCGATTGAGCTCGCGAGGGCAGCAGGCGGGCGCCGAGGGAGAGACGCTCGGCGAGCTCATCGGTTTCGCGGCGAGCACGGCTTCCTACGCCGGCGACTACGCGCGAGCGCTCGGCCAGCTTTCTCTCGCGCTCGAGGCGCTCCCGGCGGGGACCGAGCAGTGGATGCAGATGCAGAGCCTGCGGCTCTTCCTCGCGGTGTATCTCGGTCGCCGCACGGACGTGACGGCGTCCATCATGAGTGTGTTGGCGATGGAGCGCTTTCCTGCAGCCAGCGGGCTGGTCGGTCGCATCACCAACATGATCGTGTCGGCAGGGCTCATGGCCGGGGAGCCCGCGCTGATCGACGGCGTGATGCAACGCGCGGAAGCCGCCGCGCGTGAGCACCGCCCGGATCTGAGCTTCCAGGCATCGATGCGTTTGTGCAGAGCGGCGATCGATCAGACCCGCCACGACGTGGCTCGAGGCTGGCCCCCGCTCTTGGAAGGGCTCCGGCTGGCACGCGAATCGGGCGACTTGATGCCGCAGCTCAACGGCGCCCTCTTCCGGTCGATCCTACTGGAGTCGGCCGGCGCTCCGGCCGCGGCGCTCCAGCTCGTGGATCACTGGCCCGCGCCCGAGCTCACGATCATGCGGGAGCTCGCGGAGATGTACCTCGGTCAGTCCTACTTCGAAGTCGGTCGCAGCGAAGAGGCGACGGCATCGGCCCAGCGAACCCTCGCGGGCGAGGGCGCGAGCGGCAACGCGATCTTCGCCGCTCGCCAATCGCTCGCGCGGGCGGCGCTCCAGCGCGGAAAGAGAGACGAAGTCCTCGAGCAGTTGGCGCTCGGTCGAGAGGCGACCGGTGGCGTCAAGCTCTCCGAGCTCAGCGCCCGCGCCTCATGGCTGAGAGTCGCCGCGCACCTCGGCGCCGGCGATGCCGCCGCCGCACTGGCGGAAGCAACCGAGGCGAGACGCTTCCTCCGACCGGAGGCCTGCGTGGGGGACTACACCCGTAGCGGCATCCACCAGGTGTGCGCCGAGGCACTTCTCGACAGCGGGCGCGAAGACGAAGGAAGGGAAGCCCTCCGCCACGCCCGACGGCGGCTCCTGAGAATCCGCGGCGCACTTCCGGAGGACCTCGGGGCCGGCTACCTCGACGGCATCGAGTCGCATCGGCGAACCATGGAGCTCGCCGCCGAGTGGCTCGACTGACCCGCAGACCGCGGTCGTTCCACACCGAGGACGTGCCGAGCCAATTGCGCCGTGGCCGCTCCGCCGGCGAGAGTCTCGACATGCGATATGGAGCGATCACCAAGGGACACGAAGTGCGGGTCGGGGGAGAAGAGGGGGCCACCGGGCTGGTGGGCTGGCTCGGTCCGGGGAAGTTCGGCGGCGTGCGCGCGGGCATCGACCGCCAGGGTCAGCAACGGCAGTGGGTGAGCCTCGACGAGCTCGCGCCGATGGCGGGCTGGACCGAGGCGCACGCCGCCGCGCTCACCGGTGACCAGGACGCGATCGCCGGACTCGAGCCCTCGGAGCTCGACGCCCGGACCGAAGAGGCGATCGAGCTGCAGCTCGGATCCTCGGCTCGTTCTCGCCACCGGCTCGCCGCGGGCAGCACCCCTTTGCACGTCGCGCTCGTCGTTCCCGATCCGGCCATGGTTCGTGCTCTGCTCGCCGCCGGAGCTCGATGCGATGTCCCGGACGAGCGCGGCGAGCTGCCCGGTCTCGACCTGGTCCGGGTGCATGCCAACGAGATCGCCGATACCGTCGCGGAGATCGCTTCCCTGCAGCCGCTGGCCGAGGCGCTGGCGCTCGCGGCCGTCCGCCGCGGCAACGGTCACGTGCTCATGGGTCTCGCGCGGGGCGGCTTCGACTTCGAGGCTCCCCTCGGCGACGGCGCCTCGCTCCGGAAGCGCTTCGTCGCCGAGGTCGCGTGGGGCCCGAAACGAAAGGCCATCCTGGCGGCGGCCCGGCGGCAGGAGTCCCCCGACGTCGTCCAGCCCGCACCGACGGGCAAGACGAAGTGCAAGGATTGCGGCAAGAAGATCGGCCGAGGGGAGCCGCAGTTCGGCAAGGGCGAAGAGCGGCCCGACGGTCGCGTTCGCCGAACCTGGTATCACCTCGAGTGCGCCGAACGACTCTTCGGGCCCATCCCGAAGTGAGTCACGAGAGGCACGCGTGGCCGCTCGGCCGGCCGGCCCACGTGGGCCACCCGCGCTCAAGCCACGCTGGCGATCGCCAAGTGCGGTCCGAACACCAGCGCCACGATGCCCGGACGCGAGGGCGCCAAGAGCGCCGGCACCTCGGTGCCGATGCCCGCGCCGGTGGTGACACCGCTGGCAAAGGCTCGGCGGGTCTCCCCCGAAGGGTCCCGGACCTCGACCTCGATCTCCTCGAACTTGCGGCCGGTGTTGCCGCGCTGGCGCACCTGGATGATGCGAGCCGGGCAGCGCACACCGCTGGTGAGGCACTCGCGGATGTGGCGGGTGTTCACGGTGGCGAAGACCTGGGTGGGAATGCCGATGACGATCGCCATCCCCATGAAGCCGTAGATCGTGGTGGAGAGCTTCTCGCCCTCGGCCGAGGTCAGGCCGACGAGCAAGGCGACGCCGAGGAGCACGCTCCACATGAGCATCGCGAGAACGCGATAGCCTCGGGCGGCCTTGCGCAGATGGGGCGCCACCGCGGAACGAGGCCGCGGCGGCGCTTGCTCGAGCAGGGCCTGGAGCTCGTCGGCCATGGGGTCACTCTACCAGGGCGCTCCGCTCACCAGCGGGCGCGGTGCTCCTCGGCCCAGCCGAGCAGGCGATCGACGACGATGGTCTCGTCGCCCGCGCGGAGCGTTCCTTCGAAGTGGCCGAAGCATTGGTGCACCTCCGAGCGGAGGACGCCGAGGTTCAAGGTCGCCCCGCGCTCGTGGAAGGGGACGAAGCGCAGGTCGACCGATCCGGAGGGCGTGCGCAGGGACCAGGGGTCGATGAAGCGCGCGTCGTCGTAGTCGAGGCGCAGGTCCTCGGAGATCTTGAAGAGCCGACCATCGACGACGACGCCGTTCTCCGTGCTCCCGGTGCCGTCGGTCCACTGGCCGCCGAGGTTCAGGCCGATGGCGCGCCCGCCGGTGACGCCCGACGCGGACGCCCAGTTCCAGGTGGTGCGGTAGGGCCAGACGCCGCGGCCGAAATCGAGGCAGCCGTAGGCGCCCTCGTCGAAGCGGTAGGTCCGGCCGTCCAGGGTGAGCTCGCCCGTCGCCGGGCGGCACTGGTGCTTGGAGGTGAACTGGAAGCGCTCGTCGCTCCACGGGACCACGACGTTGAGGGTCTCGTGGTCCTCGGGGAGCGCCACCACGATCTCTCCGGCGAGGCGCTCCCGCCCGAAGAGGCGCGACTCGAAGCGCAGCCGCGTGCCGCCCGGCTCGTCGCGAAAGGAGAGCCGAAGACCGAGCACGTCGACCTCGACGCGCGCTTCGTTCACGCGGAGCGAGTGGTCGAAGCGCCGCGGAAAGGGCACGGCGGCCGGGTGGTGATGCTCGCGTCCGGTCTCGAAGTCGAGGAACCACAGGTCGACGAGCCCCAGGTAGTCGACGTCCGCGTAGGTCAGAGCGATCAGATGGCTGCCGGTGGTGATGCACCAGTAGTCCCAGCGCTTCTTGCGCGGCCAGTGACCCGAGAGGTTGCAGCGGTGCAGCGGGTGCCGCGAGAAGCCGATCGCGTCGGGGTTCAGCCGGCCGTCGGCACCGCAGAGATCGACCGGCTCGCTCAGCTCGCGTTCGCTCACCGGCCGACCCTACCAAGGCTCGCTCGCTCAATGGTGGCTGGCGCGGCAGGTGGCGCGCACTCCCAGCTCCTTCTTGATGCCGCGTACCAGACCCGAGCTCGCGAGCGAGCGACCGTCGATGGCGCCCCGGCTGGTCAGCGTGAGGACGTCGTGAAAGGAGCCGACCTCCGGGTCGGCGAAGGGGTGCGGCTGGGCCGAGTATGCGTCGAAGGTGCGCACCGCCACCGGCTCGCGCAGCGCCACGAAGGCGACACCGTCCAGCGGCTCGCCGCGCCAGCGGGCGGTCTCGGTGGTGAGGAGAAACGGGGTTCCTTCCGGCAGCTCGGCGAGCGCTCCGGCGATGCCGTCGGCCGCGCCCTCCCAGCGCCGCTCGAACTCACGCGACGCCGGTCCGGGGGCCTGGGGGAAGGAGCGGATGCCCCGCTCGCCGAGCGCCTCGAAGGGCCACCATCCGGTGAGCCGGTGGCGCAGGCGCTCCAAGGGGCCCAACGCCGGCTCGCGCGGCAGCGTGAGCGTGCAGGGACCCGAGAAGAGGTCCGCCTCGATGCATTGCTGCACGACCATGCGCCGGCTCGCGTCGTTCAGAGCCGCCCCCTCGTGCTCGAGGCAGACGTGCACGGTGGCGTAGACACCCATGACTCGGTCTACGCACCGAGCCATCGATTCTTCCACTGGCGCGGAAGCGGTATCCTTGGCGCCCGAGTCCGCGATGCGCACCCAGGTCAGCACCTCGGCCGAGCAGGGCGAGATGCCGCGTGGCGCTCGCCAGCGGCGACGTGGGATGCGCGTGAAGCTCTGTGCGCGGCGAGGACGAGCCGGCGCCGCGCTCAATCGCCCCAGCCGCCCATGCCGATCGGGTAACCCATCGAGTAGCGAGCGTTGAGCTCGCTCAGCGGATGGAAGCCCCCCTGGTGGCGGAAGGCGTCGATGCCGAAGGGGCCGTGATAGCCCTCGGCGGTCAGCGCGGCGGAAACCCGGTCGAAGGTCTCGTGCAGGGCCGCCGTTTCGCCACTGCTCAGCGCGTCGGGGGCGCGCACGCTCCGCCGCCATTGGATGCCCTCGACGTGCTGCACGGTGACCACGCCACGCTCGACGCGGCCCTCGCGCAGGTGACCGTGCAGCCCCACCTCGAGCTCGAGCCGCAACCGTGGAGCGACATGGAGCGGACCGAGCGCCAGCCCCTTGGCGATCCACGCCCGGTCGGCCTCCGAGGGCGGTCCGTCGATGAATCGGTGGCCGCGGCCGGCGAAGGTGTGCTCGCGGTGGACGATCCACGAGCCCTGCGCGAGCCACTCGAGCGCCGCCGCTTCGCTCTCGACCCGCCGCTCGCCCTCGAGCGGAAGGAGCGCGTGGCTGAAGGAGCGGCCGTTGACCCGCCGCAGGATCTCGACGCTCGGCGCATCGGGCGGCTCCGCTCCGGCGTCGACGAGGCGCGCCAGCGCGCGAGGGGTCGGGCACCAGCAGCGACCCGGGAGGCCGCGGACGTCGCCCTCGGCGATCCACACGTCGCCGTCCGGCAGCGTCCGCGCCAACGCGGCGGCGCGGGTGTGCAGCTGCTCGCGCAGCGCCGCCGACGGGGTGTACGCCGGGCCGAGCGCGAGCTCTTGGTCGGCGTCCAGGTTGAGCACCCAGGCCTTCACGGCGTGTACCGCTCGAGGGCGTCGAGGAAGGGCTCGCTCATGCCGGCGCGGCGTCGCGCCTCGCGGACGATGGGCTTGCCGCGCATCACGATGGGGCTGAGCGGTGGCGGCAGCGCGGCGAGCCAGCGCTCCCACTCGAGGCCGCCGGCGAAGCGCTCGAACCAGTGGATGGCGAAGCGCACGTGTGGCTCTTCCTCGCGCCCGACGAGCTCCTGGATGCGCGCGCCTTCGGTGTCGCCGACATCGCGGAAGAGGCGCGCGAAGCGCTCGGTGTGGTCGAGGTTGGCGCCCTCGAAACCGACACCGAGGAGCGCGACGAAGGCGGCCGGATCGGCGGCCGCAGGGACTCGCTCCCAGAACCAGTCGCGGACGCCGAAGTCGCCGACGGCGTGGCCGAGGATCTCGATGTGCTCGGCGTAGAGGCGCATGTGCCGGACCTCGTCGAGGGCGATGGTGGTCAGCCCCTTGCGGAAGGCGCGCGGCGCGTCGGGGAAGGCGAGGAGCGCCCAGCACATCAGCTCGGCGGCTTGCAGCTCGTGGTGGAAGAAGGTGTGCAGTAGCTGGGCGCGCTTGGCCGGGTCGCGCAGGGCGCCGGGCTTCGGGGTCTTGGGGGGCCGCTCGAGCGGCTGCAGCTCCGGTGGCCGACCGGGGCGCAGCTCGTGGCGCACCGGCGGCGCCGCTTCCCACTCGGCGGGCCGCGGCGGCGGGGCGAGCTTCGCCTCGAGCGTGGTGGCGCGGACGTAGTCCCACGCCCATCGCTCGAGGGTGCCCGCCGGAGGAGTCGTCATCACGGAGGCACCATAGCCAGCCGGAGCGAGCGAGCTACCGGAGGGCCGGGTCGACTTCCCGTGGCGCGATCTCTATTCGGATGTCAGCATCGCGCGATGCCGCAGTTCAAACCGGTTCGCAATCTCGGGTTGGTCGTCGTCACCTTCCTCGCTCTGCTCCTTCTCGTGGACGTGGGTAGCGTGATCTCTTCGCTCTTTCAGATCGAGCTCCTGGAGCGAATGCAGCTCGGCGACTACACGATGCAGGAAGCGGACGCGAACGACTTCCGCCAGATGCTGATCGGCGTCGTCTGGTTCCTGGGCTTCGTGACGACCGCGATCGTCTTCATCGTGTGGACCCACCGCGCCTACAAGAACGTCGACGCGCTCGGGGGAAACCGCTCGATGGGCCCGGGCTGGGCGATCGGCGCGTGGTTCGCGCCCATTCTGAACTTGATTCGCCCCTATCAGATCGTCCGGGAGAGCTACACGGCGGCCGTGCTCCGCGACGACCCGGTCGCGACGGTGAACGCTCCGGTCTGGCTGACCGGGTGGTGGATCCTCTGGGTCGTGAACAACATCTTCGGAAACATCGTCTTTCGCCTCGACGAACCGGAGCAGATCTCCGGCTACATCACCAACACGAAGCTCTACATCGCCTCGGACGTCGCGAGCATGGTGGCCGGCGTGGCGGCCATCGTCGTGGTCCTGAAGGTGAGCCAGGCACAGACCGAAGCCGGGGAGCGCCAGCCCATCGAGAACGTGCAGGACGTCTTCGCCTAGGAGCGCCTTCCCCAGGAACTGGCCCGCCGCGAGTGCGACCGGGCACGATGGTCGGTCCCCATGACCGACTTCTCCGACCTCCTGAGCGGTGGACGCCGCGTCGCGATGACGCTGGTGGAGGGACGCGAGCACTACGAGCGCGTCATCGAGGCCGTGCGTCGCGCGGAGACCAGCGTGTGGATCGCGACGGCGAACCTGAAGGAGATGCTCGTCGAGGGCGCTTGGCCGCGGCGACGCTACCGGAGCGTGCTGCACGACCTGGCGGACCTGGCGAAGAAGGGGGTCGAGCTGCGGCTGATGCACGCGGCCCATCCCTCGCGGCCGTTCCGGCGCTCCTTCGATCGGCTGCCGGCGCTGATCGAGGGCGGCCTCGAGATGCGGGTCTGTCCCCGGCTGCACTTCAAGGCGGTCATCGTGGACGGCGCCTTCCTCTACCTCGGCTCGGCGAACTGGACCGGCGCGGGACTGGGAGCGAAGGGCGAGCACAAGCGGAACTTCGAGCTCGGCTTCGTGACCGCGGACTGCGGGCTGCTCGATGAGGTGCAGGGGACCTACGAGCGGCTCTGGCGGGGGGAGCCTTGCGCCGAGTGCCGGCTGCGGGAGAGCTGCGAGATGCCGCTCGACGTGGTGACCGAGCTCGCCGGCTGAGGCGAGCTAGTGACGCCGTGACGACGATCGTCCCCGGGGGTTTGGGCGGGGAAAGTGCGGGTTTGGGGCGCGCTAGTGACGGCGCGACGACGATCGTCCCCTAGTAGAAGGTGGGGGGGCGGTGGTGGGTGAAGCGGCGGAAGGCTTCGCGGAGGTAGTGGGTGGGGCGGTCGAGCTGGAGGCCGAGGCCGGGCCAGTGGCGGGGGTCGTCGCGGAGGAAGCGGACGGTGGCCGGGATGGTGACCGTGGGCTCACCGGTGAGGTGGAGGGTCAGGGCGACGGGGGTGCCGATGGGGAGCTCCTGGACGGTGGCGACGAAGACGCCGAGCTCGCCGTCGAAGCCTTCCCAGAGGTGGCTGTCGCTGCGGGGCGCCACGGCGGTCTCGAGGGCGACCCGCTCCTGGTCGTTCGCCGGCTCGAGGGCGATGTCGATGTCGACCTCGATGCTGGAGGCTTCGGCCAGCTCGATGTCGATGTCGAGCTCCAGGCTGGGCTCCGGATCGTGGAAAGCGAGGGGCTCGGCGACGATGGTGTCGTCGTCGTCCCAGCCGTCGGAGTAGAGCGAGGGGAGCAGGTCGAACGAATCGGTCTCCGATGTCTCGTCCGCCTCGCCCACCCGGTGGGCCGCTTCGTCGAGCCACTCGCTGCGGAGGCGGAGGCCGCTCTGGTCCTCGGCAGCCGCCGGCGCGGCAGGGAGCCGGGGGCCGAAAGGGTCTTGCCGTGCGCTGTCCATCACGGCCTCTTCTACGGCCGGCGGCGGCCGACCTTCCCCGAACGGTGTCAGCCGTGGCGCTTCTCGTGGGCGCGCAGGGTGCCCTCGACATGGGCCAGCGCCTGCTCGACGCGCGGGGCGATCGGCTCGCCCAGGCTCAGCGCCGCGGAGTGGGCCGCGCAGAGGTTCTCGACGGTGCGGCAACGCTCGACCAGGTCCTCGGCCCAGGCACGAAACTCGGCAGCAGCGCCCGGCCGAGGCTGGAGCACGCGCTTCAGGGTCGGGTGGAAGCGGATCACGTCGCTCTTGATCCAGCGCAGCAGCTTCGGCACCCGAATGGCCATCAGCGTGTCGTCCACGTGCAGGGTCTCCGAGCGCGGGTGGAACGCCAACACCGAGGCGAAGTGCAGGTTCTCGTTGGCGGGGATGAAGTCGACCCCCGCCGGCACGCTGAAGCTCAGGTCCGCCGCGAAGCGCTGGTGCAGACCGGGGTCGTCGGTGGTGAGCGGATCCCACGGCAGGTCGGTGGCCTTCAGGTGGTGCCGCTTGGTGCCGAAGAGCGGCACGTTGGGGTAGCGCTCGTGGACCTTCCGCACGAAGACCGTGTGGAAGGGATGCAGGTGGAGCACCGCCTTCAGCGAGGCGCCGCCATCGGTGGCGTCGTCGAGCCAGCGCTGCCCCTCCTCCGAGAGCTCGCAGCCGTCGAGGAGCACGTGGCCGCCCTCCTCGAGCGCCACCAGCGATGCCTGGGTGCCGATGTCGACCGGACCGATCTTGAACGAGCCCCGCAGGTTCCAGAAGCCTTCGCCGATGGGGATCACGTCGTCGGGGTACGCCATGACCCGTTCATGCCGCGTCAGCCTCCGAGAGCAAGCGATCAGTCGCAGCCGAAGGCGAGCGACGACCACTTCCAAGCATGACCGCCCGACACGACGGTGCCGCCCTTCCACGGTCGCCCTGGCGGCACGGTGCGGCACAGGTGCCGAGTCGATCCGTCTCACCGAATCGGGTCGGTTTCCTGCGTCCCAGTCGGCGGAAAGCCGCGCTCGTGCCCATCGACCACCGCGTACGGTTCTTGCTCCGACTCTCCTCCATGAGCTCCCCCTCGTTCTTCGCCTTCCTGAGCGCGGCCGTGGCGGTGACCGCGATCGCCCTCACGCCCTCCCCCGCCGAGGCGTGCGGTGGCTTCGTCTGCTCCACCACGCCGCCCCCCGATCCGCCCCCGAGCTTCACCCCGGGCACGCCGGTGAACCAGTCGGGCGAGGCGATCATCTACGCCCGCGAGCCCGACGGATCGCTGAACATGACGGTGCAGATCCGCTACGAGGGCGACACCGGGGACTTCGCCTGGATCCTGCCGGTGCCGGTGGTGCCGGAGATCTCGGTGGGTAGCGACGCCGCCTTCGAGGCGCTCCGCGCGTTCTCCGAGCCGGTCTTCCGCACCACGAGCCGCACCGAGGGCACCTGCGCCGAGGTGCCCGAGTGCGAGGCGCGGAGGGTCGACTGCAGCGACCGCGGCGGCGACAGCATCTCGCTCGACGCCGGCGCAGTCGCCGATGCCTTCGGTCCCCCCGCCAGCGACATGGCGGCCCCCTCGGTGACCGTCTACTCGCAGGGACCGGTCGGTCCCTATGAGACCGCGGTCATCGGCTCGAGCGACGCAGCCCTCGTCGTCACCTGGCTCAACGACGCCGGCTTCGGCCTCCCCGACGACGCCGCGCCGCCGCTGCAGGAGTACGCCGACGAGGGTTACCTCTTCGTCGCGCTGCGCATGGCCACCGACGCCTCCACCGATCTGATCCAGCCGGTGACGCTGCGCATGGCCACCGAGGAGGTGGGCTGTCTGCCGATCCGACTCACCCGGATCGCGGCGACCAACGACATGCCCATCACCACCTACTTCCTCGGCGAGGACCGCGTGGTGCCCTCCAACTACTCGATGGTTCGGGTGCCCCTCGAAGAGACGCCCGAGCTCTGGACCGGCGAGCGCCGCTGGAGCGGCGCGGTCGGCGCCGTGGTCGATACCGTCGGCGGCCAGGGCTTCGTCACCGAGTACGCCGGGACCGATCCGGACCTCGACATCACCCTTCCGTCCATCGAGGACCTCGCGACGACCACCGACCTGGTCACCTTCCTCCAGGCGCTGATCAGCCGCGGCTACGACGAGGCGACCACCACCATCCCCACCCTCGAGGCGCACATCACCCCGCCCGGGGACCAGCGCGTGATCGACTACGTGAACTGCGTGAGCCGCTTCCGCGCCACGGGCAGCTGTGGCGGCGAGCCGGTGGCCTTCGATCCGGCGGCCATCGTCGCCGCCCTCACCGCCTCGGAGGTCGAGCCGCGGCAGGCGTTCACCGACCAGCTCACCCGCGTCAGCTACCTGACCCGGATGTCCACCGCGATGGATCCGGAGGAGATGACCGTCGACCCGCTCTTCGAGGTCGACCCGGCGATGCCCGACGTGGACAACGTCCACATGGCGGAGATGGTCACCCGCTGCTCCGCCGATTACTACGAAAGCCAGGCGCCCATCGACCTGGTCATCGGCGACCGCTCCCACCGGCAGCGCGAAGGCACGCTCGCGGCCGACTCCTCCCTCTGCCGGCCGGTGCCCTCGGTCTGCAAGGACGACGGGCTCTGCTCGGTCTCGCGGAGCCACGGACCGGCAGCTGGCCTGCTCCTGCTGGCCGGTCTCGCGGTACTGCTCGGCCGCCGCCGCCGCTGACGCCCCACGCGGGCCGGTCGAGCAGCGAACGCCGTTCGTCCGAGCCCCGGGAAATCGGGGGTCGAGCCTCGTGTGTCGAGAGGCTATCGTCGGCGACCATGGGGAACGACAGAGGCAGCCAGTACGTGGGATCGGTGATCCGAATCCTGCTCGGCCTCCCGGTCATCGCGGCCGGGGTCTACTTCCTGGTCGAGCGAGAAGACTGGGTGCCTCCCGAAGACGCCTCGCTCCGCTACGCCATCATGGTGGCGATCGGCACGCTGCTCTTCGTGTCCGGGGTGCTCGGCGTGGTGAAGCGGCGCCGCGAGAGCAAGGCCGCCGAGCCGCCGCCCCCGACCTTCGCGCGCAAGATGGCGTGGCTCGCGGGGGCGATCCTGCTGACCCTGCCCCTCGCGGCCGCGATCGTGGTCGGCGCCCGCGCGTACAACGTCTGGAACGCGGAGGAGTCGCTCTTCGAGCGGGCGCAGCGCGAGAACACCGCCGACGCCTGGGACCAGTACGACCGTTTCGTCATCCTCCACCACCGAGACCTCGCCCTCGAGCGGGTCGACGAGGCGGAGGTCGCACGGACGACCGCCGCCGCGGAGCCGTTCGACATCGCGGACGACGACTGGCCGCTCCGCATGAAGGGGCGCGCCGCGCGCCCCGGCGAGACCTGGAGCGACCCCTTCAGCGTTGCTCAAGACGTCGGCGCCTGGCTCGACGCGCTCACCCCGGTCCGGGAGCGCCTGCCCCTCGCCGACGTCGGCTACCGCGAGGCGCGCTTCGCGGAGACGATGGCGGACGGCACCGTCCGCGCGCTCCGCATCTACCGCGCCGAATTCCCGAACGGGCCCCACTGGGAGGAGACCACCGAGGCGCTCCGCCAGCACTACCGCGAAGCCGAGGAGCGCTACACCGCGATGACCGCCGGCGGCCAGGGCGTGCCCGAGGGCGTCGCCGGCGTGAAGGCGCTGCTCCGCCACCTCCGGGAGAGCGATGTCGACGCGACGGAGATCCCGGTGGCCTTTCTCCCGGTCGGCGGCCTCGAGGCGCACCTCTTCGAGGCCGCCCTCGGCGAGGCGCTCGGCGGCGCGAGCGTCCTCCCGGTCGAGCCCGCCTTCACCGCCGAGCGGAACCGGAACCGGCAGGGCTCGATCGTTCGAGCCATCGATCGGGCCCTGCGGGCGGTGGTCGGGGACCTCTTCACCGTGATCGAGGCCACGCCCCAGAAGAGCGAGAGCTCGCCACGCTTCCTGATGGAGTACGCCGTTCGCCCGACGGGAGCCGTCTACGTCTTCGAGGATCAGGAGGCGCTGCCCCCATCGGAACGCTCGGTCTTGGTGGGCATCGCGATGCGCTTCCACGCGGCGGTCCAGATCCCCGAAGGCGGTCCACTGCCACCGGATCGCGGCGTCGGTCACCACTTCGTGCTCGAGGGGCAACCCGCCGAGCACATTCGGGCGGGCACCACGAACACACCCCCGGCGCAACGCGCGGC
>JABAOG010002050.1_pt1 | contig 21192 bp, 15 predicted proteins | sample 7062131 | NCBI WGS metagenome assembly JABAOG01 (sample SAMN14538629, study PRJNA623070) | marine sediment metagenome | biome: marine biome [ENVO:00000428]; feature: marine pelagic biome [ENVO:01000023]; material: deep marine sediment [ENVO:00002113] | place: India: Arabian Sea | collected...
CCGCAGCGGACCTCGTCGCAGCCGCCGGCGCTCTACGGCTTCATCCCGCGCACCTACTGCGACGCGAAGGTGAAGGCGCTCTCGCCCAAGGCGAGCGAGGGCGACGGCGATCCCTTGGACATTTGCGTGCTCAGCGAGCGGCTGATCGACCGGCCGGAGATCCTGCTCAACGCGATCGTCGTCGGCGGGTTGCAGATGGTCGACGGCGGCGAGGCCGACGACAAGATCATCGCCGTCCTCGAGAACGACTACCTCTACGGTGAGGCCCGCGACATCGCCGACCTGCCGCCCATCCTCGTCGACCGGCTGCGCCACTACTTCCTGACCTACAAACAGCTCAACCCGACCACGAAGAGCCCCACGGTCACCATCGAGACCGTCTACGACGCCGCGCACGCCAAGAAGGTCATCGAAGCCTCCATCGAGGACTACGACCAGGCCTTCGGCAGCTGATCGGGCGACGCACCGGGCCAACGACGCCATGCGCAACCACCGACTCGCCGCTCTCCTCGGCCTCTTCCTCGGGTGCGTCCCCTACGCCCGGGGGACCCAGACGAACGACCTGCGCTCCCTCGATGACGGGAGCCTGGAGCGGCTGTGCAGCGACGGGGACGGTGAAGCCTGCTTTGTGCGTGGTGTCCGGGCCGAGCGGGCCGACGATTTCGCGAGAGCGGCCGCCTTCTACGAGGAGAGCTGCCGGCTCTCGGAGCCGCGCGGCTGCAACGCTCTCGGTTGGCTCCACCAGCACGGCAACGGGGTCCCCGAGGATCACGCGCGCGCCGTGTCCCTCTATCGGCAGGCGTGTGACGCGGAGCACGGGCGGGCCTGCACCAACCTGGGCATCATGCTCTCCGCCGGAGCCGGCGTGCCGGCCGATCCGGCCGGCGCCGCGGCGGCCTATGCTCGCTCCTGTGAGCTCGAGTTCGCCGTCGGTTGCCGCAACCTCGGCAACGACCAGTCGGACCGCGGCGCCCACGCGGAGGCTCGGGTGAGCTTCGAGCGCGGCTGCGAGCTCGGCGACGCCGCCGCCTGCAGCAACCTCGGCAACCTGCTCGCCTTCGGTCAGGGCGGCGCCATCGATGAGGTGGAGGCGGTCCGCTACTACCGGATGGCCTGCGAAGGCGAGTCCACCTTCGGCTGCATCAACCTCGGCGCCATGCTCGAGGAGGGCGACGGGGTGGAGGCGGATCCCTGCCAGGCGGTCGCCTATTACCGCGAGGGCTGCGACGCCGGAACCCTGCTCGGCTGCGCGAATCTGGGCAACGCCTACGAGGAGGGGACCTGCCTCGAGGAGGATCCGGCCACGGCCTACACGCTCTACGAGCGAGCGTGCGACGGTGGCGAGATGCTGGGTTGCTCCGGCGTCGCTCGTCACCTCGAGCGGGGCATCGGGCGGGAGCCGAACCTCGAGCGAGCCGCCGAGCTCTACGTGCGGGCCTGCGAGGCCGGCACGCCGGTCGCTTGCGCGCGCCGAGGAGTGATGCTGGAGGAGCGCGAGGACGACGCGGAGCGCGCGGCACCGCTCTACGAGCGGGCCTGCGACGAGGGCTCCACGCTGGGCTGCGAGCGGCTCGCGCGGCTGGCCCGGGCCGCCGGCGACGAGGATCGCGCCGCCGTGCTGGAGGCGCGGGCCGTGGAGCTCGGCGGCTCGGCGGGGCTCCAGCCGGATCCAGATTCGACGCCGCTCGAGGACCGCGTCCCCGACTGAGCGACTTTCGCGCTCGAGGTCGGGTGGTCCTGTTCGCGAGCCGCGTCGTTTCGTACCCTTCCACTCGCCATGCGCTCGTTCCTGCTCGTCGGCATCGGCCATGGCCTCCGCCGCGTTCGTGGCGAGGTTCAGCACGACCTGGTGAATCTGGGTGGGGTCCGCCCGGATCTCGGGGACATCGTCGTCCACGTGCATCTCGAGTGCGAGCTCTCGCTGAGAGAGCATCGGGCGAATCAGGCCGAGCACCTCTTCCGTCAGCGGTCCGAGCTTCGTGGGTCTTCGGCTCGGCTCCTGCTGGCGGCTGAAGGTCAGCAGCCGGCGCGCCAACGCGGCGGCCCGGTCGGTGGCCTGGGCCATCTCCGCCAGCTGCACGCGCTCGGCGTTTCTCGTTTTGCCGGCGCTCGGTGACGTCGCGGACCGTGCCGACGAGGTGGGTGCATCGGCCCGACTCCTCGAAGACCGGCGTGACCGACACCTCTCCCCACTTCTCCCCCGCCGGATACGTCGTGCCCTCGTCCCACCGGACGGTGTCCCGGGTCTCGATGGCCTCGGCATACTTCTGACGCACGAGACTCAGCGAGGGCTCGGGGATCACCTCCTCCACCGGGTGTCCGACGACCGCTTCCGCGCTCGAGCCGGTCGCCTCGCCGAAGGCGGGGTTCACGGACAGGAAGCGATAGCGGTCCCCGGGCTCGACCCCCAGCAGGAAGAGGACGTCCGTGGCCTCCTCGAACATGAGCCGCAGGATGCGTTCGTCGACCGCGTCGTCCGGTGCGTCGGCGGTCACGGCCGGGCGAGTCTCTTCGGCCCAGCGTCCAACGCCCTCCGAACGGCGGCCGAGAGCTCTTCCGGTCCGAAGGGCTTGCTCAGGAGCTTCACGTCGGACGTCTCCTTCAGGTCGTCGGCGGCGTAGCCCGACATGAAGAGCACCTGCGTGTCGGGTCGTTCGGCGACGATCCGCTTCGCCAGCTCCGGCCCACTCATGCGGGGCATGACGACGTCGCTCAGGAGCAGTTGAATCGGACCGGGCTCCTGCTCGGACGCCAGGAGCGCGTCTCCGGGCCGGGCCGCCTCGAGGACCCGGTACCCCTCCCGGCGGAGCATCTGGACGACGAAGCGCCGGATGGCGTCCTCGTCCTCGACGACGAGCACGGTCTCGACCTCGTCGATGCCCGCCGTCGCCGTCTCCGACGGTGCCGACCCGTGCGCCGGTTCCTCCTCCACCGGGAGGTAGATCCGAAAGGTCGTCCCTTGACCGACCTCGGTCTCGCACTCGATGTGCCCCAGGCTCTGCTTGATGATGCCGTAGACGGTGGCCAGGCCCAGGCCGGTGCCCTTGCCCGCCTCCTTGGTGGTGAAGAAGGGCTCGAAGATCCGGCGGCGGGTCTCGGGCGCCATTCCCGGTCCCGAGTCGTGGACCGAGATCACGGCGTAGCGCCCGGGGGCGAGCGTCTCCCAACCTGGTTTCCGGTCGGTCCCGACGCTCTCGACGGCCGTGTCCACGGTGATCGTTCCCCCGCCATCCATCGCGTCGCGGGCGTTGAGCAGGACATCCATCAGCACGTGCTCGACCCGCGCCGGATCCACGTGAACGACGACATCGTCCGCACCGTGTCCGACCACGAGCTCGACGTCCTCGCGGAGCAGCCGACCCGTCATCCGGGTGGCGCTCGCCACCAGCTGCCCCAGGGTGGTCGGCTTCGGCGAGAGCGTCTCTCGTCGTCCGAAGGCCAGGAGCTGCTTGAGAAGCTCCGCTCCCTCGTTGGCCGCCCGGAGAACCTCTTCCAGGTGCCCTTGCGTGGGATCGCTCGGCGGCCGGCCCTGCTGGGCCAGGGATGTGAATCCGGTGATGACCATCAGCGTGTTGTTCAGGTCGTGCGCGAGGCCACCAGCGAGGCGACCGATGCTCTCCAGCCGGTGCGACTGGCGGAGCGTCTCCTCGAGCCGGCGCCGCTCGGTCACGTCGCGCAGCACGGCCAGATGCCGGCCCGGCGAGACGTTGGCCCTCGCGCGGATCTCGACCCGGCGCTGCCCGCCGGCCGGGCGCACCACGACGTGCTCGGCCTCGAAATGACGTTCCTCCAGAAACGCGCTCCACCCCGCTTCGAAGTCTTCCGGGCTCACCTCGACGAAGTCGGCGGCCGTCTTGCCCGCGAGCTCGTCGGCGGAGACACCGAGGATCTCGAGCGCTGCGGGATTGCCCTCCAGGAACGAGCCCTCGCCGTCCATGAGAACCAGCCCGTCGAGCGCGCCTTCGAAGATCGCGCGCAGCTGCGCCTGGCCCTCCCGGAGCGCGGCCTGGGCTTCCCGGAGGAGCGCCGGCGTGTCGCCGGCGCCTTGGGCCACCGAATCCACCTCGCGAGCGATGAGCGCGCGGGCGGTCTCCCGTGCGCTCTGCAGCTGCGCTCGGAGGTCCTCGATCTCGGCCAAGAGGGCCGCCTTCTCGTCGGCACCCGCGGGACGCGGGGATTTGTCGGGCTCGGACTTGGCCTCGGAACGAATGGTTCGCTTGTCGGTCATGATTCCTCCACCAGCTCCAGCAGGGCGGTCACACGGTCGCCGTCAGCCAGATTGCCGACGATGGTCCACGTGGGGCCGGGCGAGATCCGAAGGAGGGTGGGGGTGACCAGGATCCCGTCCTCCATGGCTCGCTGCGGCTCCGCGAAGACATCGACGATCTCCACCTCGATGTCGTCGCGCATCGACTGCTCGACGATCCGTTTCAGTGCCCGTCGCGCGGCGACCGAGTTCGGCGCCTTGCCGGCCACGTAGAGACGCAGGACCACGGTCATTCGTCGTCCTCCGAGTGGCGAGGCTCGCGGAGCGTTCGAACCCCCTGTCGCTCCGAACGGAGCTCCTCGAGCACTTCCTCCTCCTCGGCGCGGAGTCGCTCGAGCTCGGCCTCCAGGCTCGCTCGGTCGGCCTTCAAGCTGGCGACCTGTTGCTCGATGCCGTCGACTTGGCGCTCGACGGCCATCCGTTTCCGCTCGGCCTCGCGGCGGCGCGCCGCGGCCAGTCGCTCGGCCTGTCGTTCCTTCTCCCAGCGAAGGGTGCCGAGGAGCACCTCACCCCCGGCGGTGAAGACGTCGGCGAGGCGGATCGCGCCGTCCTCCAGGACGAGCTCGCGCACCTGATTGGAGTGGCGGGTGCCGCGCACCTTGACGATGGACAGCGTGCGGTTCCGTTCGCCGTTCCGAACGACGTACGAGAGATGAAGCCAGGCGTCGGCGATGGTGGAGAGCCCCACGGGGGTGCTCTCGGCGAGGGGCTCCGCCGAGGAGACGAGGCTCGTCGTCAGGAGGGTCACTCCCCGCTCCTTGCAGGAGTCCACCAGATGGGTGGCGGCGTCCTCGGCTGCTCTGGGCTCCAGCACGCCCTGGAAGCTCGAGAGCGGATCGATGACCACGCAACGCGCCCCTTGCTCGTCGACCAGCTTCAGGATGCGATCGACGTGGAGCTCGACGTTGGAGCTGCGGGTCCGGAAGGAGCGCATCTGCAGCAACCCCGACGCGACGTGCGGCCGCAGGTCGATGCCGACCGATTGGAGGTTGCGCACGATCTGTGACGACCCCTCGTCGAAGCTGACGAAGAGCGAGGGCTCCCCCCGCTCGCAGGCGGCGACCAGGAATGCTCCGGCCAAGGTGGTCTTGGCCGTGCCCGGGGCGCCGCTGACCAGCACCGAGCTCCCTCGCCAGAAGCCGCCGCTGATCAGCTGGTCGAGCTGAGGAATGCCGCTCGTCAGCCGCTCCTCGGAGACCTCGTGGTCCATCCGCACGCTGCCCCGCGTCGAGACCGTCGCTCCACCGGGGGCGATGGCGAACGGGTGCTCGTCGGCGGAGTGGCTCGAGCCGCGGTACTTGGTGACCTGCAGGGTCCGGTGGGAGGTTCGCTCGACGGTGACCCGCTCGAGCTCGATCACGCAGTCGACCGCGAACTGCAGGAAGTCCAGCGACGCGATGCGCGGGTCCGGCTCGCGGGTCTTGGCGGTCAGGATGCCCACGAGACCCCGTTCGCGCACCCAGTCCCGGAGGCGCATCACCTCGCGGCGGGCCGCCTTCGGGTCGTCGAGGAGATCGAGGAGCACGTCGAGCCCATCGAAGACCACGCGCTTGGCGCCGAGCCGCTCGGCGCGCTCGCCGACGTGGGCCAAGAGGCCGAGCAGGTCGAAGTCACCCGCCTGGAGCACGGTCTCCGGAAGGCGAGCGTCCACGAAGCCGACGCGCTCGTCCGAGTCGGCGTACCACTCGAAGTCCGTGGCGTTGACGCGGAGCTGTTCGGCGCTCTCTTCGAAGGCGACGAAGAGTCCGGGCTGGTCGTGCTCCACGGCGCCGCGGAAGAGGCACTCGAGCGCGAAGACCGTCTTGCCGGTGCCGCTCGGTCCTCGGATGAGCGTCAGACGACCGACGGGTAGCCCGCCCCGGGTGATGGCATCCACTCCGGCGATGCCCGTGACCGCCTTGACCACCGACCCCGTCACGGTCCCTCTTCCTTTGGTGACCTACGTTTCCGGATGATCACTCTTCGAGCTTACTCACGAACGCGCCGGTGGAGAATCACCTGCTGGGGGCAACGGGACGGGTTTCTGAGCATGGCTCGTCGTCGGATCCGTCGCGGCATCCCCCCCAGGGGGCTGTCGCCGGCGCCGGGATGGTGGTCGGGTGCCAACTCCGCCCCTCGATCCCGTCACCCCTCCGACATATACTGTTCGTGCGTTCAGTATCATGTCGGACTCCGCCACAGCTCGTGATCGCTCGGCTCAGCGGCTGAAGCTCGCGAGGGCCGCGCTCCGCGCTCGCTTCGTCGAGGCCACTCGTCCGCGCGCCGACGCGGGCGCCCGGCTGCTCTCCGGCTGGCCCGACCTCGACGCGCACCTCGGCGGTCTCGCACCGTCCGAGTCGCTCCTCGTGCGTGCGGCGCCCGGCGCCGGTGGCCTCGCGCTCGTCACTGACTGGCTCGCCACCGCTGCCCGCGACGGCCATCGCGTCGCTCTCGTCGACAGCGAGGGCACCGTCGCGCCCGAGTCCGCCCTCGCCGACGCACCGGTACCCGTCTGGGTCGTGCGTACGCCGCACGGCTGGGTCGCCGCCGACCTCCTGCTTCGCTCCGGCGGCTTCGACCTGGTCGCCCTGGTCGGGCTCCCCCCGGCCGATCGCGGTCGGGTCGGACCACGCATCCGCCGGCTCCTCGTCGAGCACGGCACACGCCTGATCGCGCTGGGCGTCCGCCCGCCCTTTCGTCCGGACCACTCGGTGAGCGTGTCGCTCGCCGCGGTCGAGTGGTCCGCCTCTCCCGTCGGCGACGCCCCCCGGCGTCGCACCTTCCGCGTCGAGACCGCCGACGCGTCCTTCGAGGTGACCCGTGCCGACTGCTCCATCGATCGCTTGCGTGCAGATCCCCTGGCTCCCGATCGTCGCGCATCACGGGGCCGCCGCCGCAAACGCTGAGCGCCCCCGCGCGGTGCACCGGGGTCGCGGCACGGCCGCGCGCATCACCTTCCACGACCGGCTCGCCGCCGCCGCGGGCGTACGCGTCGGCCAGACCCTCACTGCCGCGCGCGCTCGCGTCGCTGGCCTCGACAGCCGCCTCTTCGATCCCGATCGCATGGCCGAGGCGCGTCGCGGCCTGGTCGCGCGGCTGCTCCACCACACTCCGCGGATCGCTGCCGCCGGCCCGGTCCGCTTCTGGGCGGAGCCCGTGGCCGAGCCCCGCCGCTGGGCCGACGCCGTGCGCGCGGACGCCATCCACGCCACGACCGCGCCCACCACCGACGTCGCGGTCGGTGTCGGCTGCTCGGCGACCGTCGCGCAGGTGGCGGCCTTTCTGACCCCCGGCGGCGTGCACGTCGTCGATCCCGCCGCGGCACGCGCGTTTCTCGACGCCGCACCGCTGGAGGCGCTCGCCCTCGGCTCGGAGACCCTGGACCGGCTCGCCTCGATCGGTGTGCGCCGCATCGGCGAGCTCCGCGCCCTCGATCCGGCGAGCCTCGGTCACCGCTTCGGCGCCGATCTCGCCCGCGTCCGTCGTCGGCTCGACGCCGACGTGCGCGGTCCGCGCCACCCGCCGGCGGCCAGCGACCGCACGGTCACCGTGAGCACCGGCGATCCCGTCGCGCAGATCGAGCCGCTCCTCTTTCTGCTCACCCCCGCCATCGAGCGCTTGGTCGCCGCCGTCCGTCGCGAGGAGCGGGGCATCACCAGCGTTCGACTCTCGCTCCGCACCGAGCGCGATCCCCTGTCCCTCGACGTTCGCGCCGGCGCGCCGATTCGCGACGCGCGGGTCCTCTTCGAGATGCTCCGCGCGCGCCTCGACCGCGTGCGTTTGCCGGCGCCGGTGGTGGCCTTCGCCCTCGAGGTGCGGCACGAAGTCGACGCGCCCCGGGCGACCGAGCCGCTCTTCGCTCACGCTCGCCGTCGCCGTTCGGGCGCCGGCGAGGTCGCCCTCGAGCGGGTGCGCGCGCGTTTCGGTGACGACGCCGTCGTCCGCGCGGTACGGCGCGCCGACCCCCATCCGCTCGAACGCGCGCGTTGGCTCCGCGCCCAGGGGGCCCTCGAGCGAGTCGACGAGCGCGCGGCCGGTCTCTCGCCGAGCCCGGACCCGAGCTTGCCTTGGCGTCGGGTCGATCCACCGGCGCCGCTCCGCGCCGGCAGCGTGCAGCTCGCCGGTCGCCGGCGGCGCTTGGTGCACCTCGGCCGGGTCGAACGCGTCGCCGCCCGCTGGTGGGAAGACGACGACCGTCCCGAGTTGCTCGCCTGGGCCGAGCTGGAGGGGCCAATCCTCGCGTTGCTTCACGCGCGCTGCACCACGGGCGAAGACGAGTGGTCCCTCATCGGCTGGCTCGACTGATGCGTCACCCGCTCCGCCCCCCATTCGATCTCGCTTCAGCTCTTGCCTCGCACAGAGGCACGGAGCCACAGAGAACACAGAGAGGGAACTGGGAAAGAGCTGACGCGAGACGCCGGCGGCGGCGTACCGCCGGACGCATGCTCCGCGTCTGCCGTCGTCGCGAAGACGTCCATCGGCCCCCTCCCATTCGCTTTTCCTCTGTGACCTCTGTGGCTCCGTGACTCTGTGCGGGGCAAAGACTTCGGTGGGCGAAGGGGGTGGCGTGGGTGAGCACGTGGAGCTGCGGGTGCGCTCGGCGTTCTCGTTCTTCGATGGGGCGTCGACGCCGGAGGAGCTGGCGGCGCGGGCGGCGGAGATGGGGCAGGGCGCGCTGGCGCTTGCCGACCTGGCCGACGTGGGTGGGGCGGTGCGCTTCGCGGAGGCGTGCGACTCGGTCGGCGTGCGACCGATCGCCGGAGTCGCGCTGCCGGTGGAGGGGCTCGCGGCGCCGGTGACAGTGCTCTGCGAGGACGAGCGCGGGTGGGCGAACGCGAACACGCTGGCGACGCTCGCGCGAAGAGAGGAACGGGGCGAGCCGCGCGTCACCGTCGACCAGCTCGCCGCCCACGCGAAGGGCTTGGTCGCGTTGCTCGATGGTGGAGAGAGGCCCGGGTCCGCCGGTCCGCTTCGCGAGCTCTTCGGCGGCGCGCTCTACGTCGCCATCGCCGACCACGAGCTGGCCGAGTGCGTGCCGCGCATCGCCGCGGCCATCGCCCTCGCCGATCGCCTCGAGCGCCCCTGGCTCGTCAGCGGCGACGTCCGCCACGCCGCGCCTCACGACAAGCCCGCCCAAGACGCGATGGTCTGTCTCCGCCACCGCTGCACCCTCGAGGAGGCCGGCGACCGCCTCTTCCCCAACGACGCTCGCCATCTGCGCTCGCCGGACGCCGTGGCTCGTCGTTGGCGCGACCGACCCTCGGGCGTGCTCCGCACCCTCGAGGTCGCCGAGCGCTGCCACTTCCGGCTGCTCCGGGACCTGAAGCCCGAGCTCCCCGCCTTCGGTGGTGACCACCGGGCGCGGCTCGAGCACCTCGCCGCGGAAGGGCTCCGCCGTCGCTACCCGAAGCCCTCGGGCCGGCACCGCGCACAGCTGCGCCGGGAGCTCGATCTGGTTCACCGCCTCGGCCTCGCCGGCTACTTCCTCATCGTCCACGACATGGTCGCCTTCGCCGAGCGCGAGGCGATCCTCGCCCAGGGGCGCGGCTCCGCCGCCAACAGCGCCGTCTGCTACGCGCTCGGCATCACGGCCGTCGATCCCGTCGGCCACGAGCTGCTCTTCGAGCGCTTCCTCTCCGAGGAGCGCGGCGAGTGGCCGGACATCGACATCGACATCGCCCACCAGCGACGGGAGGAGGTGCTCCAGTACGTCTACGAGCGTCACGGCCGCGAGCACGCCGCGATGGTCTGCGAGGCGATCACCTGGAAGGGCCGGAGCGCCGTGCGTGACGCCGCGCGCGTCCTCGGCCTGTCGACCGACCTGCAGAATCGCCTCGCCGAAGAGGTGGGCCACGCCGTCCCCTCCGATGCCGGCGACGACGATCGCTTCGCCAGCGGAGACGCCGCGGCGCGCCTCGCCGCCGGCGGTCTGGAGCGCGCCGGCCTCGACCCTCGCGGGCCTCGGGCCAAGGCGTTGCTTCGGCTGGTCCGCGGTCTCCTCGGCAAGCCGCGGCACCGCGGCATCCACGTCGGCGGTTTCGTGCTCAGCGCCCGGCCGCTCTGCGAGGTCGTGCCCATCGAGCCGGCGTCGATGGCGGGGCGCACCGTCATCCAGTGGGACAAGGACGACCTGCCGCCGCTCGGGATCGTCAAGATCGATCTGCTCGGCCTCGGCATGCTCACCGTGCTCGCCGACGGAATGGCGCGGGCGCGCGAGACCCGCGGCGCGGCGCTCGAGCTCCACGGCTTTCCACCCGACGACCCGGCGACCTTCGCGATGATCCGCGAGGCGGACACCGTCGGCATCTTCCAGATCGAATCGCGGGCACAGATGAACACGCTCCCGCAGACCCGCCCGGAGCGCTTCTACGATCTCGTGGTCCAGGTCGCGCTGATTCGCCCCGGACCGATCCAGGGCGATATGGTGCACCCCTACCTGCGGCGGCGGCGCGGAAAGGAGCCGGTGAGCTATCTGCACCCGAGCCTCGAGCCGGTGCTCCGGCGCACGCTCGGGGTGCCGCTCTTCCAGGAGCAGGGGATGAAGGTCGCCATCACCGCCGCGGGCTTCAGCCCGGACCGGGCGGATGCCCTCCGCCGCGCCATGGGCCGCAAGCGGAGCAAGGGGCAGATGGCGCGTCTCGCTCTCGAGCTGCTGCAGGGCATGGAGCGCAGCGGCATCGAGCGCTCGATCGCCGAGCGGATCGTCAAACAGCTCGCCGCCTTCGCGAGCTACGGCTTCCCGGAGAGCCACGCCGCGAGCTTCGCCCACCTGGTCTACGCCTCCGCCTACCTGAAGCGGCACTTCGCCCCCGAGCTCTATGCGGCGGTGCTCGACGCGCAGCCGATGGGCTTCTACCCGGTCGGCAGCGTGATCGCCGACGCCAAGCGTCATGGCGTCGAGGTGCGGGGCCCGGACGTGAACCGCTCCGAGTGGCGCTGCACCCTCGAGCCGCGAGCGCATCTCGAGCGCGCCGACCCCTTCCTCGCCCGCGACCACCCCTTCGCCCTCCGCCTCGGCTTGCGCTTGGTGAAGGGGCTCGGCGACCGGGTGGAGGAGCAGCTCGCCGCCGCCCTCGCACGCCGCCCCTTCGAGTCCATCGCCGACTTCGCCGAGAAGGCGGAGCTGCCCCGGCGGGCGCTGCTCTCGCTCGCTCGGGCGGGGGCGCTGGACTCGCTGATCCCCGACGCGGCGCCCGGTCGCGCGCGGCGGCAGGCCGCGTGGAACGCGCTCGCGGCCGCGCGCCGCCGCGCCGGTCCGCTCGACCGTCTCTCGCCGGACGGCGCCGCGCCGCTCCCCGACGCGTCCGAGAGCAGCCTGGTGGTGGACGAGTACCGCGCCTACGGCGGCACGACCCGCGCGCACCCCATCGCCTTCGTCGCCGAGCGCCGGGCGAAGGCAGGCATGCCGACCTTGGCCGAGCTACGCGATCACCCGACCGGTCCCGTTCGGTTGGTGGGGCTGGTCATCTCCCGCCAGCGACCGGAGACGGCGCAGGGCTTCGTCTTCCTCGCCCTCGAGGACGAGACGGCCATCGCCAACGTGGTGATCCGTCCGCAGCTCTTCGATCGGCAGGCGCGGGTCGTCACGACCGCGCCGGTGCTCTACGTCGAGGGCACCCTCGAGCGGCGCGACGCGGTGGTCAACGTGATCGCCGAGCGGCTGAAGCCCGTGCGAGGGCTGCCGCTGACGTGAGGCCCTACAGACCCGAGGACTTGAGCGACTTGCCGACCTCTTCGCTCATCGGCAGGTGCAAGCCACACTCGCGGCTCTTCCCGAGGATGCGTCCGTCGCGCGGATCCATGTCCGGGGTGGTCGGCAGCGTCGAGTGGTGGTCGCCGATGGAACGGTAGCCTTCGGCGACGAGGGGGTGCAGCGGCAGGTCGTGGCGGTCGAGGTAGGCCTCCACGTCCTCGGGCGTCCAGTGGAGGATCGGGTGTACCTTGGTGCGGCCGTCCTGCACGCCGATGCGTTGCAGGCCGGCCCGGTGGCTCGTCTGGTTGGAGCGCAGCCCGGCGAGCCACGCGGTGGCGCCGAGCTCGTCGAGCGCGCGACGCATCGGCTCGACCTTGTTGATGCGCAGGTACTCCTTCACGCCTTCTTCCCCCTGCTCCCACAGGTTGCCGAAGAGCGCTTCCTGGCGCGCTGCGGTCATCGTCGGCGTGGTGACGTGTAGCGTCAGGTCGAGGCGCCGCTGCAGCTCGTCGGCGAAGCGATAGGTCTCCGGGAAGAGGTAGCCGGTGTCGATCAGGATCACCGGGGTCCGAGGCGCGACCCGGTGCACCAGGTGGAGCATCACCGCCGAGTGGGCCCCGAAGCTCGAGGACATCACCAGCCCTTCGCCGAAGCGCTCCGCGGCCCAGGCGATCACCTCGGCGGCCTCGGCCTCGCCGAGGGAGGCGTTGGCCCCCTCGAGCTCGCTGGGAGCGAGCGGGATGTCGACTGCGCCCTCCATGGTCCGCATAAGTTGACGGTCCATGTCGACTTTCGCAACGAACTTCTCCTTCGATCGATAGCATACGCTGTAATCATTGAGTAAAGTGCGCAATATTCTCGCAGTAAAATGGTCGAGAAAAGACCGGTGAGCGGTCGTGTGCGTCCGTCGCCAAAGCTCGGTCGACGGACGGGGTACTCTCGTCCCGATGTCTCCGACTCTCATGCGAGCCGAGCTCGATTCCGTGCTGGTCTTCCGCAAGGGCGCCCGGGTGACCCGACGCCTCGCCCTCGACGCGGGCACCGAGTCGCTGCGGGTGGGGCCGCTTCCGCTGGCGCTGGCCGACGGCTCGTTGCGCGTGCGTGCTCGTGGCGCGCTCGTCCGCGACGCGACGGTGACGGTCGCGCCGGTGACCGAGCCCACGGACGACGATTCGTCTCGCGAAGAAGCGATCGAGGCTGCGCGGCTGGTGGAGGGGCGGCTCGAGGCGCGCCTCGCCGCCGTTCGGACGAGCGCCGACGCATTGGCCGCGCTCGAGCTGCCCGGTCGCGCGCGGGTTCGCGGAAAGGAGCCCGGGCCGAGTCCGACCGACGCCCGTCTCGCGGTCGCGAAGCTGCAGCGGACGGTGGGCGAGGCGCACCGGGAGCGGATCCGCGAGCTCGCCGACGAGCTGCGGCGCGCGCGGGAGGCGCGGGCGGCCCTCGAGGAGGAGGAGCGGCGCGCGAGCAGCGTGAAGCGGACCCGTGAGCACGAGCTCCGCAAGGCGATCGACCTCGTGCTCGCCGACGTGGGCGAGGGCGCCGAGCTGACCATCGAGTACGATCTCGCGAACGCTCGCTGGTACCCGGTCTACACGCTGCGCTTCAGCGACGACTACACGCAGGCGCGTCTCGAGGTCCGCGCGCTCGTGGCGCAGCGCACCGGTGAAGATTGGACGGCGGTGAGCCTCACCTGCTCGACGGCGACGCCGCAGCGGCGAGCCGAGCTCCCGGAGCTGAAGTCCATTCGCCTCGGCCGGGCACAGCCGCCACCGAAGAAGGGGTTTCGCGAGCCGCCGGAGGGCGTCGAGGCGCTCTTCGCCGACTACGACGCGGGCTACCCGCCGCAGCCGAGCTCGTCGACCCGCACCGGCGCGGTGGCGCCGGGGGCGCTGCGGATGGCGGTGGCTGGAGCGGCCGCCGTCGCCGAAGGAGCGAAAGGTGGGGCGCCGCCGCCGCCACCGTCGGCCGGGCCGGCCCCGATGCAGGCTCCCGCGCCGAGTCGCCCCGCCGCACCGGCGCCCCAGTCCAAGGAGCGAAGCCGGCGCCGGGGGCGCCCCAAGCGAAAGATGGAGGAGGCGCAGGCGACCGGACGTTTCGCCGCGCTCCAGGGCAGCGCGATGATGGATCTCGAGGAAGATGCCTTCGGTGGCGCGCCCCCCGGTGGCCCGCCGATGGAGCCACCCCCGCCGGTCGGTCTGGACGTCGACGACGTGCTCCTCGACTTCGGTGCGCTCCGGATGGAAGGGCCACGCGGGAGTCGCCGCGGCAAGTTGCGCGCGGCCACCGCCGTCGAGCGATACGGCAGCAAGGCGGCGGCCGCCGCCATTCGGGATCGGGGGCGCGGCCCGCTCCCCGGGCCGCCGCCACGGGCGGTCACGCCGGCGCCGATCGACGGCTACGACCACGCCTTCGTGACCTCCTCGGCGGTGCACGTTCCCTCGGACGGGGCGTTCCACACGGTCACGCTGCAGACCCTCGAGAGCGCGGCGAGTCGGCGCTACGTGGTGGTGCCGCGCGAGTCACGAGAGGTCTTTCGCTACGTGGCGCTCGCGGACCCGCTCGGCGAGCCGCTCTTGGCGGGGCCGCTCGACATCTACGTAGGGGACCGTTTCTCCACGAGCCGTTCGATGCCGAGCACGCCGGCGGGGGAGCGCCTCGAGCTCGGCCTGGGGGTCGAGGACGCCATCGAGGTCGTCCGAAACACGGCCTTCGAGGAGCGCACGACCGGCCTCATGCGCGGCGGTCTCGACCTGATGCACGAGGTCGAGGTAGCGCTCGAGAACCACCTCGTGCAGCCCGCGGAGCTCGAGGTGCGCGAGCGTATGCCCGTCCCCGCGGAAGGCGAGGACGAGGTGGAGGTCGAGGTCGCCGAGGTCACGCCACGGTGGGAGCGATGGTCCCCGTCGCCCGAGTCGGGCCGGCCCGCGCTCCGCGGTGGCTACCGCTGGCGCTTCCAGCTCGCCCCGGCGGGGCAGGCGGGCGCGCGCAAGCAGCTCTCGCTGCGCTACATCGTCCACATCGCAGCCAAGCACGCGCTCCGCGGCGGGAACCGGAGGGAGCAGTGAGCGGCGAGATCACGACTGTGGCGCTGCCGGTCACCCGGGTGACCGTCCTCGAGGATCGCGCCAGCGTTCGGCGGGAGGGGACCCTGGCGCTCGGGCCGGGCACCCACCGCATCCGCGTCGAGGGGCTGGCGCCGGTGCTGGTCGACAAGTCGCTCTCGGTCGATGGCGAGGGGCTCACGGTCGGCGACACCGAGATCCGCCGCCGGCGAATCCACCGCAGCGACGAGGCCGGCACCGAGGCGTTGCGGAAGCTCGTCGCCGAAGCGCGCGAGTGGCGGCAGCGGATCGCCGAGCTCGATGGAAAGGCCGCCGCCATCGAGCGGGAGCACGCGCTCGTCGGCGCCGCCATGGCGCAAGGGATCCGGGAGATCGGTGACGACTCGGCGTGGGGCCGGAGCGAGAGTGAGCGCTGGGAGGAGGATCTCGGGACCCTCTCGAAGGAGCTGGAGGCCCTCGGCGCCGATCTGGCGGAGCTGCGTCACGAGCGGAAGCTCCGCGCTCGCGAGCTCTCCGACCTGGAAGCGCGGATCGCGGAGCTCCAGAACCCGTCGACCGAGCGCCGCTGCGCGCTCGAGATCGCCGTCGAGGTGACCCGGGAGAGCGCGCGGCTTCGGCTGGACTACGTCGTGCCCTGTGCAGCGTGGCGACCGGTCCACCGCGCGACGCTGCAGACCGAGGGAGCGCTGCGCTTCGAGACCGAGGCGTGCGTCTGGCAGCGCACCGGCGAGGACTGGAACGACGTGGAGCTGCGGGTCTCGACCGAGCGCATCAGCGCCGGCGCGGAGCCGCCGCGGCTGGTGAGCGACGAGCTCCGCGTGCGCCCGAGGGACCAACAGGTGCGCGTCGAGGCGCGGGAGCGAGAGGTCGAGCAGATCGGGACCGGCGAGGGGCCGCGGCTGGCGAAGGCGCAGGAGGTCCCCGGCGTCGATGACGGCGGCCAGGCCGTCCTCCGCACCGTCGAGGGGAAGGTACGCGTCCCGGGCGACGGTCGGCCGCATCGGCTGCCGCTCGGGTCCTTCGAGGCGGAGGCCGAACGCGGATACGTCTGTGCGCCCGAGCTCACCGCCGCGGTCGTCCTGCGGACCCGGCTGCGCAACGAGGGGCGCGAGGCGATTCTCGCGGGTCCGGTCGAGCTCTTCCGCGACAGCGGGCCGGCCGGTCGCACGCGCGTGCTCTACGTCAGTCCCGGCGAGCGTTTCGAGCTCGGCTGGGGACCGGAGGCCGCGCTCCGCGTTCATCGCGAGGTGAGCGAGGAGGCGCCGGAGAGCGGGATGCTCTCCCGCTGGATCGCCACCACCAAGGAGGTGACCGTGCGGGTCGGTCACCTCGGTCTCGACAGCGCCGGCTACGACATCGAGCTCATCGAGCGGGTGCCGGTGTCGGAGGTGGACGCGGTGAAGGTCGAGGTCGACGCCGAGCGCACCAGCGAAGGGAAGCGGCCGGACGAGGATGGCTTCCTCCGGTGGCGGGAACGGCTGAAGCCCGGCGGTCGGTGGAAGGTGACCCTCCGCTGGACCCTCTCGAAGAAAAAGGACGTCGTCGGCGTCTGAGCGGGGTGCCGCTCAGTCCATGAGCGAGCGCCAGGTGGCGTAGTCCCGGCGTTGCGCGGCCCACGGGCGATGGATCATCGCGCGCGGCCCCGGATGGTAGAGCGGCAAGAGCCAGCGGCCCATCCAGCGGTGGACGCCGCCGACGTCCCGACCGAGCGAGAGCCGGTGCGGCGCGAGCTCGGCGACGGCGCGCAGCGCGGTGGTGCCGAGGGTGACGACGAGCACCGGGTCGAGGACGACCATCAGCCCGGAGAGGTAGCGGGAACAGTTCGCGATCTCCGCGGCTCGGACCTTCCGCGAGCGGCCGGCCTTTCGCGGGGGACAGAGCACGGCGTTCGTCACGTAGAGCTGATCGCGGGGCAAATCGGCGTCGGCCAGCAGTCGCGAGAAGGCATCGCCGGTGTGGTCGCCATCGAGAGGAACGGGGCTCTGAGTCGTTCCCGCCTTGGTGGGCCCCGGCGCGGTGGCCACGACGAGGCAGCGCTCCTCGAGGGTCGCGCTCGGGTCTCCCATCGTTCGGGGCCGACCGGCCATGCCCGGGCACGCCTCACAGGCGCGCGCTTCCCCCTGCAGGACCTCGAGGCGTTGGCGTCGCTGCGCGAGGTCGAGGGGCATCGGGCCCGAGCATAGGGGATCGCTCCCGTCGCCGTATAGGTACCCCACCTGTCGTCAGCGTCGCCTTTCGTGGACCGTGGGAGCAGAGGGGTTGCGAAGGGCCGGCGGCTACCCGATGCACGTCCCATGAAAGCCGCCGTCATCCCCGCAAAGGGGGAATCCTTCGTCATCGAGGAACGCGAAATGCCCGAGCCGGGATCGGGAGAGGTCCGGGTCGCCGTGGAAGCCTGCGGCGTCTGTCACAGCGACGCGCTCATTCGGGGAGGCTTCCTCCCGGGGCTGACGTTCCCACGAATCCCGGGCCACGAGGTCGCGGGTCGCGTGGACGCCGTCGGTGAGGGAGTGAGCCGCTGGAGCGTCGGCGACCGCGTCGGNNGGGCCACTGCTTCGAGTGCGACCACTGCCGAGCGGGCGACTTCATCAGCTGCGCCGGGGCGAAGATCACCGGCGCCACCCATGACGGTGGCTACGCGACGGCGATGGTCGTGCCGGCGGAGAGCGCCGCGCGCATCCCGGATGACCTCGACGCGGTCCACGCGGCTCCGCTGCTGTGCGCGGGGGTGACGACCTTCAACGCCCTGCGCAACGCCGGCCTCCGCGCCGGCGCGACCGTGGCCGTTCAGGGCATCGGTGGGCTCGGCCACCTCGGGCTCCAGTTCGCGCGCCGGATGGGGTGCCGAACGATCGCGATCTCTCGCGGAAGCGACAAGAAGAAGCTCGCCGAGGAGCTCGGCGCCCACGACTTCATCGACGCGAAGGCGAGCGATCCCGCCGAGGCCCTACGAGAGCTCGGTGGCGCCGACATCATCCTCGCCACCGCACCGCACGGCGAAGCGATCGAGTCGGTGTTCGGCGGACTCTCGAAGCGCGGTCGGCTGCTCGTGGTCGCCGCGACCGGTGAGAGCCTCAGCTTCCCCGGCTTCGCGCTGCTCTCGGGCAAGTCGGTCGCCGGCTGGCCGAGCGGCACCGCGGCGGACTCCGAGGACACGATGCGTTTCGCCGCCGACCAGCAGGTGGAGGCGGCCATCGAGACCTTCCCGCTCGAAGAGGTGAACGAGGCCTACGACAAGATGATGGCCAACGACGTCCGCTTCCGCGCCGTGCTCACCATGAGCTGACCGCGTCTGGTGGCTCTTGGCCCGACGGAGCGCCTTGCGGTAGAAAGACGGAATGCTTACTCGCCGACTCCTCGCGTTCGCGCCCGCTCTCGTCCTGGCCCTCGCCGGCTGCGGTGACGATCCGCCCAAGGCGGAGGCGCGCTTCGACACTCTCAACGTGGGCCTCGCCGGCTCCTTCGTGCCCAACGAGGAGGCGCGGCGGGCGGTGATCCCCGGGGAGCTCGCGACCCTCGAGTCGGACGTGGTCTGCCTGCAGGAGGTCTGGACCCAGGAGGACAAGGACGCGATCACGGCGGCCATCAGCGGCACCTTCCCGCACGTGGTGAGCTTCACCCACGACCTCGACACCCCGATCGACGACGCCACCGATCAGAACGGCGAGGTGCCGCCGGCGCCCACGATGCCTCCCTGCGGGACAGCCGAGCTCGAGGGCTTCCTCGACGCGGCCATCACCTGCGTCGCCGAGAACTGCTCGACGATCCCGGGCAGCGAAGAGGGGATGACCACCAGCACCGAGTGCGCGCAGTCGAACTGCCTGAGCGCGGTCACCGACCTGCTCGTCGGGGGTCCGGAGAACCAGCGGTGCTACGGCTGCCTGGCCTCGAGCCTGCCGACCGAGACCCTGTCCGGAATGCGTGAGCTGTGCACGACCGAGGTCAACGCCGGCCTCGCCTTCCGTGGCCAGAGCGGCGTGATGATCGCCTCCAAGCACCCGCTCACCGAAGCCGACGACTTCGTGATGCCCGGCACTTGGAACCGGCGCATCGTGGCCGCGGCCACCGTGACCCTCCCGGAGGACGTCGAGGTCGACGTCTACTGCAACCACCTGACGCCGATCTTCAACAACGTCGCCTTTCCCTACACCGGCCAGTACGGCGAGGGGCGCACCGGGGCCCCGGGCTGGGCGGCGGAGCAAGAGCTACAGGCCGAGAAGCTCGCGGCCTACGTCATGAGCCGGAGCGGCGAGCGGCCGGCGGTGATCCTCGGCGACATGAATGCCGGCCGCGCCATCGAGGGGACCGATCTCGAGAACGAGGGCATCGCGACGATGGACGTGCTCGAGGCCAACTTCGAGCTCGCGATGCCCGACGAGCCGCGGGCCACCTTCAGCCCCGACAACGGCAACAACGTCGAGGACACCGACAACGTGTGGATCGACCACATCTGGCTCTACGGCTCGCTCACGGCGAAGGACGTCGAGGTCACCTTCGAGGAGGACCTGGTGTCGCTGGAGGATGGATCGATGGTCCCGCTCTCGGACCACTACGGCATGAAGGCGCTCATCCAGGTTCGCTGAGCTCCCCCGACCGGGGAGAGCTCAGTGTTCCTCGGTCTTCATCTTCTCGCCGGCCCCGGCCGCGCGCTTCACCGGCTCGCGCAGCTGCACGAGCTCCTCTGCGGAGGTGGGGTGGATGCCGATGGTCTTGTCGAGCTCGCTCTTGGTGACGCCGCAGCGCAGCGCGACGGCGAAGCCTTGGACGATCTCTCCGGCGTCGGGGCCCACCACGTGCACGCCGAGCACGCGGTCCGTGTCCTCGTCGACGAGCATCTTCATCAGCGACTTGGTGTGCCGCCCCGAGAGGGTGTTCTTCATCGGCCGGAACTCGCTGGTGTAGCAATGGACCCGGTGGCCCCGCTCCCAGGCGTGCTCTTCGCTGATGCCCACGGTGCCGAATTCGGGCGTCGTGAAGACGGAGGTCGGGATGTGCTGATAGTCGAGCTGCTGCGGCCGATCGGCGAATTGGGTGTTCACGAAGGCCATCGCCTCGGCGATGGCGACCGGGGTCAGCGGCATACGCTCGATGACGTCGCCGAGCGCGAAGATGTGCGGGACGCTGCTGCGGAAGTCGTCGTCGACGAGGATGGCGCCGGTGCTGGCGAGGTCGACGCCGATGTCCTCGAGGCCGAGGCCGCCGGTGTTCGGTCGGCGGCCGGTCGCGGCCATCGGGACGTCGCACTCGAGGACCGTCCCGTCGTCGAGCTCACAGGCGATGCCATCGTCGCTCTCGCTGATCTTCTCGATGGTGTGGCCGAGATACAGGTGCATCCCTTCGAGCCGCAACTGGCTGACGAGGAAATCCGTGCACTGGCGGTCGAAGCCACCGAGGACGTTCTCGTTGCGATGGACGACGTGGACCTCCGAGCCGAGTGACCGGAAGATCGATCCCATCTCCAGGCCGATGTAGCCGCCGCCCGCGATGACGATGCGCTTCGGCAGCTCCTTCAGGTGGAAGACCTCGTCGGAGGTGATGCCGAGCTCGCGGCCGGGGATGGGCACCACGTACGGGAGCGAGCCCGTGGTCACCAGGATCTTGTCGGCGCTGACCGAGCGGGTGCCCTTGGCCTCGTCGCGGACCTCGACCGTGTGCGGGTCGGTGAAGGTGGCGAAACCCTCGACCAGCTCGACGCCCGAATCGTCGAGGAGCCGGCCGTAGATGCCATTGAGCCGGGCGATCTCCCGGTCCTTGTTGGCGATGAGCGTGGCCCAGTCGAAGGAGGGCTTCCCCGGAAGGGACCAGCCGTAGCCGGTCATGTCCTCCGCCTCGTGGCGGAAACGGCCGGCGTAGACCAGCAGCTTCTTGGGCACGCAGCCGCGGATGACGCAGGTGCCGCCGAAGCGGTACTCCTCGCAGATCGCCACGCGCGCGCCGTGGCCGGCCGCGACGCGGGCGGCCCGCACCCCGCCCGAGCCGGCGCCAATGACGAACAGGTCGTAGTCGTATTCAGCCATGAAACCTCCAGTCGATTGGCGGCATTGTCCAGCACTTGGCCTTGCTTGTCAGCCGGGCAAGGAACGGGGTGTGCTTCTACAGAGGCTCAGCAGCCTCGGATCGAAAATTGGCACATGGATGTGCCAACGCGAAGCCCGCGAGCCTTTGAAAACCGCGCTTTTCAAAGGCGAGAT
>JABAOG010001534.1_pt2 | contig 21110 bp, 15 predicted proteins | sample 7062131 | NCBI WGS metagenome assembly JABAOG01 (sample SAMN14538629, study PRJNA623070) | marine sediment metagenome | biome: marine biome [ENVO:00000428]; feature: marine pelagic biome [ENVO:01000023]; material: deep marine sediment [ENVO:00002113] | place: India: Arabian Sea | collected...
ATCCATTGTGCCCCCGGGGCCACACCGATGGCCGTGCCGCTGTTGTTGCCACCCAGAATTAAACCCATGGTTTGAGTGCCATGGCCATTGGCATCATAGGGAGAGGTATGCTCGCCGCTGGGGTCGTACCAGCTATTGCTCCCTCCCCGCCACTTTGGTCCGATATCGGGATGCAGCGCATCGACACCGGTATCCATGGTGGCAATCACTGTACCCTGGCCGGTGTATCCCTGTTGCCAGAGCTGCTTCNNAGGCGCGGCAAGGGTGGCATCCAGTGAAATGCTCTCCACCCCGGGAAGCCGGCGCAGATCATCGAGCAATCTTGCTGGAACCTTGACCGCTGTGCCGTTTATCAACCATAGGGACTTAAGCCCACGTGAAGGTCTTCCCCTGAGATAATTCAAAAGCGGTTTTTCAGACCGCACATTCTCCTGCCGTAAAGCCTGGATAATCTGCGCCCTTCTCTCGATTCGCTTTAAATCTCTGAACGCACTCAAATCCGGCTTTGCTGCAAAGCGAATAATAATCGCGATCTCGCTATTGGGATGCAGCGTTTGCATGCGTTGCTCGAGTGCGGGGCTAACCCATGCAGGCACAGCTGCATTGACCGTACCCGACAGCAGTGCTGCAAACAGCAGCACATAGAAAGTACGGTTCATCATGCCTACCTCCCGTTTTCGTTCCATACCAATAAAAAGACGCCCACCTCCATGACGCCGCTCACACGTCTTCATGTGATATGAAGTAATTTGTTTGGTTACAAGACACTCAGGTTATCGACAACGAAGTCCCCAATCACAACCGATACCTTGTCACCTGACTTAACATGTCGCGCCGGATTGCTAAACAGAACAAAATAGTTTCGATTCGGTTTGACATGCTTCGTGGTCTGCCGTAACGCACCAAGCTTGTTGGTCACCGGAACTTCCAGTCGCGCATTATCCTTTTTTACAAGGATGTAGGGTTTGATGCGCCGATCGAGCAGAGGAGCGGCCTTTTCGGCATCAACCACACGATAACGGAAGTCCAGCATGTAACCGGTGGCGGTAGCCTGGATCCCGAGCACCTCGACACCCCATTGCTCACGCAACGATCCGACATGTTTTGGATCGGAAACCACGCCGCCGCCTTTGTATTCCGGCTCTTCCTCCACTTGCTTGCTGGTGCTGTTAGTGCAGCCCTGCAGCAGTAAGGCACAGGCAAACAGCACAATTGGGAATCGATTCAGCACGACATTTTCCTGATTTGTCTTCATGCACTTTTCCTCTTTAACCAAGCGCAGACCCTGCCTCACTTCCGACAGGGTCTGCATGCCGGCTCGGCGTTATGGGCCGACCGTTATCGTTACTGTAGCGACATTGGATAGCGCGCCCAGGTTATCCCGCATGGTGTAGGTAATTGTCTCCACCCCAACAAAACCGTTTTTGGGCTGGAAGTAGATCGCATTACCCTTGGCACTTACCGTTGCGGTATTGGACGGGTTAGTGGGTCCGCTGACGATAGCCAACGAAGTCCAGTCCTTGGACCCGTCCGGATCCCAGTCATTTGCCAAGACATTGAGTTTGATGAAGGTATCAACAGGCGTTGAGTAAGCGTCATCCACTGCAACGGGAGGCTTGTTGGCCGGTGGCGATACCGTCAGGGTCACCTGTACGGAATTGCCATTAGCCGTACCGTCGAAGGTGTGGTAGGTAAAGCTGTCGACACCACTAAAGCCCGCATTTGGAATATAGCGGAAGGAGCCACCTTTCCAGAGAGTGACGGTACCGTTGGTAGTAGCCGTATCGAGGACCGCATTGAAATACTGGCTATCCACATCGGCATCATTGGTCAATACGCCGGGCGGTGGAACATTAAGGGTAGTATCGGCGCTCACTTGATAGCTATCGGCAACACTCACCGGTGGATCATTGACAGGGGTGACCGAGACATTCACGTTGGCGATGTTACTGGTCGATGTGCCGTCACTCGCTGTATAGGCAAAGCTCGCTGTACCATTAAAGTCCGTTGCCGGAGTATAGGTAAAAGAGCCATCACCATTAAGCGCCACCGAACCCTGGTTGGCAACTCCCTGCAATGTTGCCGTCAATCCGGTACCGGTGTCGTTTCCAAGAACGCCGGGAGCGGCAATAGTTAACGGGGTATCCTCTGCCGTAGTAAAGAGATCATCTGCAGCCACAGGACGATTAGCCCCGCCAGGCCCAACCGCCAGATAGCTGTAGATTCCTCCCGGACCTGCCCCTGCATTGGAAAGGCTGAGGCGATGGTCAAACACCGGATAAGTCCCCTCGGCATTGGCCATGAGGATCCCATCACGGGTCTTGCCTGCCGGCATCATCACTGAATATTGCTTGCGCGGATAGGGGTAGGGACTGCCATCCTCAGCGACTATTTGTAACTGCTCTCCTATTAAAGAAGGTACAAGGGTACGCAGTGACATATTGACCATTCGCAGCAAAGTCCGTGTACCTGCCGGTCCTGCGGGAATGGGCGTGGTGGCGGCACTGTAAGGTGCACCGTTGACCAGGAAATATTTGGGATTGTAGTCAATGGTGCTGGTCGGTCCGGTGCCACCATAAGTGCCACCGGCAATCGCCTGATGCATTGCCGGGTCAATCTCGCTGTAGAACAACATCACGTCCTGGTCATACGGAAGACCGGGGTAGGCCTCGCCCGCGGCTGCATCCTTTTTGGCGGCACCGTAAAGCCCCATTTGTACCTGCACAGCAACATGGCTGCCGCTTTGATAGGCATAGGTACCGGGCTGGAAATTGTTCCAGCTGTATACCCCGGTGGCGCCCGGCGCTGTCTCATGCGTGAATGAGCGCATGCGTGACCGCCCTTGCCCATCGGTAAAGAACACAGGTGTCATGGACGCTGACTGCCCGCTGATCACCACAGAGGTTGCAACGGGCAATTCGTTCAACAGGTTAATGGTCAGACTCGTGTCCGCACTTGGTACAGTAATCGCCGGACCTGGTACTTGTACCGGGTTGCCGCAACCGTCTGCAAGGTTCGCATTGTCATCTTGGGCATACCCCCATGCAGCGACAATGGTGCCATCCGGCATGGTCAGGTTAGTGCTGCCAGCGCAGAGAAATATCTCTGCCGCTTGCGCCACTCCCCCGGCCAGCCCAAGCCCCAATGCCAGTCCGGAGAGCAGGCTAGTCTTTCTCACGGTTCTGTTCACAATTGTCTCCTCCACAGTTAGGGGGCCATCACTCGATTGGCACGCCAGGCGGTTCAATGATCAGCATGGTCATCATGCCGCCCGGAAAGATATCGTTATTAACCAGCTCCCGCTCTGTGTGCGAGTGCCACATAAAGAACATTCCTCCATTGGCATTCAAACCACCCTCGCCCGGTGGCAAGGTACCGAATGCTCCGAGGAATGGACTGCCGCTCCAAAATCCACCAAAGGTAAGATCCTGGTTCTCCGGTAACACCACAGGAATCGGCTTGCCATGGTCAGTCGGATCTTCGAACGGTGCCAATGGATCACTGGGGGCGTGTCCGTATATGTCCCACCCCATTCCGGCACCGGTCCAGGTAAAGAGTGCGTCAAAGGTGGAACCGGGGACGACCTTGGCGGTAAAGTCAAAAACACCCAGATCCGGTCCGGCACCCGGCGTTGTTTCAAGCAAGTAGCCATCGCGAGCGATCTGCATGAAATGGTTACCGTGTGTGTGGAAGGGGTGAAGATCCCGACTCGCCCCGATGAGCCGTATCAACAGTTTGTCACCGGGGTGCATTCGCGGCACGATGTTATAGGGCTGATGAGGTAGCAAAGGGCTGTTGGCCGGTGCCAGGGTATCGGGGCCGTTTCGACCATTGATGAACCACAACACCGGGTTATATACCGTAGTATCAACAGTGTCGTAGAGGCCTCGATCCACTTGATAGTGAATCTGCGGGTCCATCTCCGTCAGCATAAACAGGTACTCATAATCAAATGCTGTATCGGAATGGTTGTACGCCTGTTTCGGCGCACCGCTGGGACGAACAATCAAAGCACCGACAAGTCCCATCTCAATTTGCAGATCGGGCCGTGTCCCGCTGTGATAATAGAATGTTCCCGGACGAGTGGCCGTGAAGGTGTAACTGACAGTGTCAGCCGGCCCACTGCTTTCCTGGGTCAACATCCCTGCCGTACCTCCTGTAGCCACTACGTTGTGCAGTCCCGGAAACACAATGGAGACCGGTTGAGGCAGATTATTGCTGAGGTTAATCGTTACCGTGTCACCCTGATTGACGATGAGGGTCGGCCCCGGATACTGCATCGAACCACCGGCTTCCCCATACCCCCAAATCAGCAGGCTGTCACCATCGGGTGTATTGATATATCCGGATGAAGCGGTCAGGTTGAAGGTCGTGCCGGTGATACCGTCTATGGCAGCTTCGGCTTGCATGCTACCGAGCATCAGGCCCAGCAACAGCACCATTAACCATCCTCTAGTGCGTTTTTCAATTTTCATGAATCGTCTCCTGAACTCGAGTCGGGTGCACCGTCAATTGATACGAATCTCAGTCATCATGCCGCCAAAATCTTCGGTATTGTTGCTGAGAAAATTGAGATTCGTGGTGTAAAGAAAATAGGTACCCGGTGTGACCGATGCGGTATCAATAATCACATCCACCGACTCACCACCACCCAGGGTGACCGAGTTGGTTTCGTAAACGGTGTCAATGCCCTGCTGTGGCCCGCCGCCGTCCATATCCGGCCCACGTAACTGCCGGGCTCCGGTTCCGATCACGCGCATTTTTAATCCCATACTTTGCAGGGTGTAAAAATTCGTGACATTCAGGTTGGAGATGCGCAACAGGATTTTCTGCCCGCTCGTTGCCGTGACCAGCGAACTTTCAGGTTGTGAGATCTTGCCGCCATTTTCTGCAGGTGGTGTGAGCGGTGCCGGGTTCACCGTATCGGGATAACCGCGGCCATTAAGCATGCCGTAGGTATCCTTCATGTTGGCAAACGGCAGTGGCTGTACATTCAGACTCGCATCATGAAACTCGGGATCAAACGAGCCGATTTGTAGCGGCACTTCCACATCGTAATAGGTTGAGCCGTCACCGTCGTTATATACATATTTGTAACCGCTTTGGTGGGTAAAACCATTGAGGTCAGTGCCGGCAGGCAGATCATTTTGTTTCGGCTGAACATAAAGGTTACCTAGCATACCCATTTGCATGTGTTCGGTAGCCTCAACATGACAGTGATACATATAGGTGCCGGGTTCGACCAGGTTGTAGTAGTACGTCATGCTCGCCCCCATATTGATGGAGACAGAAGCATCCGGCACCCCATCGAACACGGTTGATGCATTGGGAAAGCCGTGAAAATGCACGGTATGCGGGTCAAACAGATCCGGCCGAATTGCCATACCGACATTGGTCAGGGTGAGATAAAACTCCTGCCCCTCCTTCAGGGTAATCGTCGGAGCCGGAAAGGCGGCCGCAAGGTTTCCGGCATCCATCGCCTGAGCCTCAGTGACACCGGTCAAATCCGAAAAACCGAACATGTACTGAAGGCGCCCGTCTGCCATTTTGACAAAACCGTCACCGGCTCCCAGATGCATGCATTTGAGCTGATTCGGGTCATAAGGGGCATCGGGTACTGCATCACCATTATTATCTCCCGGGCACTGCACAAATACCGCTGCTTCTGCCGGCAATCCGATGCCCGCCAAAACCAGTGCAGTGGTTGCCGAGAGAGCTCTTAACTTGAACTTGTTCATGAACGAACTCCTCCTCATCTGGCCCCGGCCTTGTTAAACGGCCGGGGCGCGGTTTTCATCGGTTACGGTTGCGACACCTCATCAGCGCCAATATCCGTGCCTGCCCCACTGGGCCGTATTTCCGCGTCGTAGTCGACAGACAACTCGACGTAATCCGCCAGTACCGTACTGTCACCGACGTCCATTGCAGGTGAACCCAGTAACAGGTGATAGTCGCCACTGGGAATAAGCGGGCCGAAGCTGACATCGATAAAGTTACCCCCTTCATCGAATGCCGGTGCCGTCGCAGCAGATGTATTCACCTCGGGTAGTAGGACGGTCTGCCCACGCTCACCGTTGAAGTAGCCCGCAATAAATGCCGGATCGACCGCGATATTGCTGGGGTCATAGCCGGTGGCATTGGTCAGAATCCCGCTCATCGGGTTCAAGCTACCGGCAACACCGAGCACTCCCAGATCATCGTAGACCGCCGGTGCACCCGCGCCGATATCGGGTACCAGGCCGAAAATGGACTTGGCGGGGTCAACCGGGTCGGGCTGTATGGCCCAGTAGAAGGAGCGGTTGTGCCAAATGATGTTGTTCACCAGTGTCGGATTTGAGAACTCCCGATACTGGTTCAGCTTCCAGGAGGGATAGATGAGATTACTCAGAGCAAGGCTGTTGACCCTGGAGACGATGCCGGCAGGCTGGGCGGTACTCTGGTTGGGGCTTCCCGGCAGGAAGGCCTCACCGGCAGTCGCGGTACTGTCATTGTGGGCGATGGTGTTGTTAATGATCTTCACCATCAGCGAGTCCTGCAGCGCGATACCGCCACCGGCCAGGCCAGCCACATTGTTGGTGATAATGTTGTTCAACATCTTGATGCTGAACCAGCGATTGATTCCAGCCGGGCGACGGGCGACATCTTCNNAGCCCCTGATTAAAGGACTGGTTGAACAGGATCTTGTTGTCGGCAATACGGCCAATCCAGCTCAAACCAAGATGCCCGACACCGCCACCATTACCTTGACTGAAGTTGCCGCAGATGTAGTTGGAGGTCACTTTATAGCCGTGGGAGCCGGAGTAGAGGGAAATGCCGCCACCAGCTCCACCAAGACTGCCATTCTGCGCTACCTGGTTGTGGTGGATATTGATACGTTTGTTGCCGGCATCGGTGTAGATCAGACCTTTGGTCGGGTCTGTGTGGGTAAGATCGGCGTGACCGATACGAATGCCACCGCCAAACCGACCCATATTGGCAATCAGTCGATTGTTACTGATCTCCAGATACCGCGCATAACCATTGACCAGGATGGCACCGCCATCATCGGCACCGGTTATGCTCAGGCCATCGATACGGGCATGGTGCTCTCCGCCCCAGAACTGCAGGCGGCTACGCAGTGTGGTATTGCCGAGCACCGTGATACCTGCCCCTTCCCCACCAAAAGCGTTAGCGGGATTAACGGGATCTTGCCCCGGCAAGAGCTCGAAAGCCCCGGCGGCGAGAAGGCTGGCCACTTTGTTGCGCCAGTTTGTGATCTTCTCGGCGGGAACCTTGCGGGCATTGAGCACCGTGGCATAAGGTCCCCATCCCTGCAGGCGAACCGGCTTGTACATTAACACCAGCTCGTTGTAGGTACCGGGTGCCAGCATGATGATGTCCTGCGGACGAGCCATGTCGATAGCGTCCTGAATCGGCGTGGCAGCAGGATCGGCGCTCGGTAACACGTGGATAACCGACATGCGACTAGGTAGTGGTCCAACCGTTACCGTTACACCGGCGGGGGCACTTACACCACCTGCCGTGGTCACCATTAGCTGACCGGTGGTGGCGCCATCAGGAACAGTGCCCGTGATAATGCCATCGCTCCAGCTCACATTGGTCAGCGGAACACCACCAACGGTGATTTCACCCGGGGTATTGCCAAAACCGTAATGACGGGTAATCGAAGGCGCAGTGGCAGCCGTGCCGTCGTATGCCGGATTGGGCACACTCATGTCACCCACTGCGGTTATGGTCAGCTGCTGACCCGGTTCCGCATAGGGGCCGCTTCCGTTAGGACCGGATACGGTATAGATCACCGGGGAATTATCCGGCTGCTCACAATCGAGCGGATTGCCCGGACCGGCGAACGCGGCTATCGGCAACACCGGAGTATCCAGATAGGTGGTCCCGCCGGGCATGTACTGGAAGTTGTAACAGAACTGGCTGTAACGCCGGTCATAACGGGGATCAATGATTACCTGCGGCACATTGGGATTGGTCACCGGATCGTATGCCGGATTTGGAATAGGCCCGGCATCGTTCATGCACGCAGTAATCATGTTCGGCGAAACGCCGGAGGCCATCGGCAAATTCACCGTATAGGTGGATGGCAGCATGGCATTGAACTTGCCGTACTCGTCGGAGTAGGTACGAGCGATCTCATGACCACGCCAATCACGGAACGAGACCGGCAACCAGGGTGGAGCATACTTCTCACCAAAGGTCGGCGCATTGGGATCGAACTCATTNNGAAGAAATCGGTTGCTGCATTCTGCCCCTGGGTCAACCTCACATGTTTGCGGTCACACAGGGGACGAACAGTGCCTGCATAGGGAGCAGCGATCAGATCAGCTGCAGCAATTCCGGGATAGGGTGTGCCGGCTGCATCGGTCTGGAACGAAACGTACTGCGGCACGGTATGCGCATCACCAACACACGTACTGGGCAATAGCAGTGGTGAAGGGGTATATGCATCACCGAAATCAACGTTTTTATCCTCCTCCTTCAGCAGCTCATAGCCTGGCGGTACTTTCACTTCAACGACGTAGTCACCCGAAGCCAGAGGGGGATCATTCGGATCGGCCGGATCGCCGGGACCGAAAGCATAGCCCCCATCAAACACACCCGGACGCGCCTGGTTGAAGTTGCGCAAACCGTCATAGCAGTCGGTAGCAACGCCATCAATGGAGAAGACTGGTCCCTGACAACCGGCGGGAACACTATCGTCCCAGCTATCGGTGTGGGTAACGCGCAGGGCATCGCCATTGTCGAACGTCCCATTGCCGTTATGGTCGGTATCTTCAGCAGCCGGGAAATTACCGAGTGGGTAGTTGTCGACATCAGGCGGTGTGATAATGCCATCACCATCCTGATCAACAATATTGCCATCGATATCTCCCCCGTAAAGATTCACTTGCACTCGGGGGATGCCCGGCTCCCACTCCTCACCAGCTGCATAGCGTGGGTCATTTTCAGCCCGAGTAATGGCGTAGAACACCATACCGGATATCCCGCCGTTCTCACCGGTTCCATAATTGGACTTGCCCCATTCGAAGCGGTTGGTCTGACCGAGGAAGCCCTGGAAGGCCTGAGTTAGCACCGGTCCGGTTTCAGTACGCGAGAGATTGTCCCCGGTATTCGGATTAACCAACGGCTGTCCCAACTCGGCAGCCGTGCAGAATCCGGCATCCACATCTCCCTGGGTGCAGGTTTGTGGCTGCGGTGTGAGTACCTCACCCGCTGCTACCGGTCCGCCGTCATCCACTGTCACTGTCAGACCGGTTGCCTTCAGGCGGGCAAAGTCCACCTCCGCCACCAGCCAGTGGAAGAAAGGAAAGACCTCATCAAATGGAGCTGCACCTTCCGCATCGACAGGCATCGCCTGATAGATACGGCCATCGCGGAAACGGAGATTGATTGCCGCCTGATCAGCTCCCAAAGGTGCGTCGTCCACGGTCGGGTCATTGCACTCTGCCGTAACACAGTCGCGAAAACCGTTTTGGTTGCGATCGAAGAAGACGGTGTGTTCGCTGCGATGGAACCAGTTGAATACCGGTACATCCCCCAGCGCCACATTGCCTCCACCTACAGGCACATTCACCGGCAGGGTGGCAATGATGACGTCCATGGCACTGTCCCAGATCTTGAGTTCATAATCGCCGGGAGGAACATTGTTGATCTGAAAGGTACTGTCGGCGTTACATGGCTGAGCAAAAACACCATGACCCAGACCTGCCAATGCATCGTTAAGGCCAACCCAGCAGCCAGGGACAGGGTGACCACTATAAAATGTAAAGTCCGGCGGCCTTGAGTTATGCAGATTAGTCACCGTGCCGCTAATAGCGGATGTTCCCGGCGGCTGTGCCGTGTCGCAATAACCGGCCGGGTTAGTTGCCGCTGCGTTATAACAGTCGAAGGCTTTGACAAAGCCGATAAAGACGTGGTGCCCCGGCGGCCCAAATTCGGTGAAAAAGCTCGGTTCGTTGGCCTTCACCCAGGCATCGATGGTTTTTCCACCCTCGATGGTATGGGTCTGCTGCCAGCCTTCCCCGGCGGGTGGAACGAGCTGCACACCGTACTTGCCGGGGGCCAGGTTCTTGACACGGGCTACCCCATCAGCGCCGGTGAGGATCACCCCATCACCCATTACGGCAACGGTGCCATCCGGGTTATAGGTGGTGCCAAGCGGGTTGCCAAAGGCGTCTTGAAGCACCTGGCCGCCCGCAGCACCGTACTGACCGGCCGCATCGAATACTAAAACACTAAAGCCCGGCAACCCGACCTCCTGGGGAAGGTCGGGAGCATTATTGATCGGGTAGGTATCCTGGAAGGCAAAGATCGATATTTGTGCTGTCGGGATCGGATTGGACGCGACGACCAGATTCATATTTGCGGTCGCCGTCGCCGGGTCGAATACCACCTCGCCACCACCGTTGCTATGGCCGGTAAAAGGCAAAACCGAAACAAAATAACGCTTGGCGGTATCCACCCCGGTGATAGTCGCCGTGGTGCCGGCCGTTTCACCTTGCTGCAGCACAGGTGAATGGCTGGTGTGAAATTTTAATGAAAGGGTGTCAACTGTATGCACCCCCGGCTCCACTGAACTGGTACGATCCTCTTCCAGCAGCCAGCGAAAACCTGTAACAGGATTGCCACTGCTATCCTGAACTTGCAAAGCAATCGTGCCGGGCACGGCATAGGCTGGGGACATAGCCAGAAGACCGCACATCAGCACAGCCATCAGCCAGAGGTAGAAGCTTGACCAGCTACTACTGCCCCAGCAAACCTGTCGACTCTTCATTTTCATTTCGGGTCTCCCACTCACTGTTTTCGAAACATTGATCTGAAAACCGCCTCTCAATGTCTTCACTGCGCTGCTGGAATATCGTTAACCTTAAGCATTCATTAAGGATTGGATACCATCGAGAAACAGCCTAGTTTTTTGCTACGGGATTACTGGTCGGTCCTCCACCCATTTAGTTGGGGTGACAACCCCATGAGGAGGTAGTAGTCNNTTACTGTGGCGTTTCACCAGAGAGAACTTGCTCAACAAGCGAAAGAATATCGCCAGGAGTGGCGGTTTCCTTACACAGGAAACCGCTTGCGCCATTGGCATATGCCGCTTCACGGTATTCCGGCAAATCATAACTGGTGAGAATCACCACCTTGATGCTTGCATCGGCATCTTTAAACTTACGTGTGAGTGTAAGGCCGTTTTCTCCAGGAAGTTTGATGTCCATTAATACCAGATCAGGACGGTATGTCGTCGTAACGGCAATGGCCTCATCACTTGTCCCGGCCTCCAGGATCTCGATAGCGGAAAAATGGTCCTTGAGCAAAACATGCAGGGTTTCTCGAAAACCCGGACTATCTTCCACCAGCAGTGTACGGAACATCTATCATGGCCTCCGCTGCACGGTTGGCGCAGTTTTACCTGCGATATATCCACTCCTCAGGAGCATGCATTAGGGACACATCCTCTCGTCAGAGAACATTTCCCTCACGAAATGCAGGTTAGAGAAGCGAAGTGCAAAAGTATCCCCGGTTGACACCCTAGTTAAATAACTTGATAACCCTATATTTTTTTCAGGTTTTATTGTGTTGCGGCAAGTTCATAAACTTCATCTATACTGCTGACACAGTAGAGAGCAAATGCCGTAAACCATAGAATCTGCGTGCGTTATTAAAACACCGGCATTCACTGGTTAGGCAACAAATCCCTGATAAATGGTAGGTATTAATTACCCGTTTTTTTCGCTTTTTAGCGGAAATCACAGTGAGGAAAGAAAATGGGAAAGCAGATGTACAGGGTTCTTCTGGCGGATGATCACACGATTCTTCGTGAAGGCTTGAGAGCACTACTGGATGCATCACCAGATATTATGGTTATCGGAGAGGCTGCTGATGGTCACGAAGCGGTCCAAATGGCAAACAAGCTGGCGCCGGATGTCGTCCTTATTGATCTTTCAATGCCGAGAATGAATGGCACCGAAGCCATCGAACTCATGCACAAGCGGAACCCCCAGCTCAAGATCATCGCCCTCACAGTCCACAGGACCGAAGAGTATGTTCGCGCTACTCTTGATGCCGGTGCCAATGGATATGTCCTTAAAGACGATACGCGTAACGAATTGGCGGCATCAATTAAAGCTGTTATGCAAGGTAAAACTTATCTAAGCCCATCTATCTGTGCTCAATTGGTTAACGGCTACCTGGAACCACATGGACCCAGCAGCACCTCTACATCTTGGGATTCGCTTACTCTGCGTGAGCGTGAGGTAATTAAACTTATTGCCGAAGGTAATACTAACAAAATGATTGCACGACTTCTCTCCATCAGTGTAAAAACCGTGGAAAAGCATCGTGGAAACCTGATGAAGAAACTAGGCCTTCACAGCGCCTCTAAGATTACGGCATACGCTATCGAGCACCGGCTGATCGAATTATAAAATGGCGATTCCCTCCGGCCACCGGACACGGATTCTGGTCCCTTCACCACATGCAGACTCAAGATCGAAACTTCCGCCCATAAGCTCTGCGCGTTCGCGCATACTTTTTAACCCCAGACTTGGGCCGTTAACCACTTCGGCATCAAGAATAAAACCTCGCCCATTGTCCTGAACCTCTAACACCAGCGCCTCATCCACCTGTTTCAGGGATATCTTGACCTGTGTCGCTGAAGCGTGTTTGGTAATATTATGCAATGCTTCCTGCATTATGCGAAAAATCACGACCTTAAGCTCTTCGCGCAGTGTCGTCTCTTCGATCATTACTTCCTTTTGCACCGCGATACCGGGAAACATTGAACCGAACTCCCTGCAAAACCAGTTAATGGTTGCCACCAACCCCAGGTCATCAAGGATAGAAGGGCGCAAATCCATCGATGTACGCCTTACCTCCTCGATGGTATCGCGAATCTTTCCCACCACGCCATGCATACGCTCCAGAGAAATGTGATCTGATGATTCTTCTGCGTTACGCAAGATGTCCTCAACCGAGAACTTGATTGCACTGAGTCGCTGACCAATACCATCATGCAGCTCATTGGCTATACGCTTTCGTTCATTTTCCTGAGCAGTTATCAGAAGTGAAGAGAGCTGATGCATGGCCTGCTCGGAGCGTTGCAACTCTTCCTGGACACGCACCTGTTCAGAGACATCGATAACATTACCTAGCACAAAAACTCCATCATCATTTTCCAATCTGGCATGACTTGTTTTCATCCAGATCCTTTCTCCATCGCTTCGCCTCCCCTCAACCACATTGGCATTACTCATTGAGGCATTGCTATCCTTATTTATATCTGCCAACACCTCATGACTTTTGACCTCTTCCATGAGCTTATTCAATGCCATACCGGTTATCTCATCACGGGAATAACCAAAAATTTCGGCAAAGCGTTCATTACAGAAAACAATGCTACTTTCCTGTTCCAGATAGATGCCGGTCAGTGTATTCTCAACCAGTGAAGTGTAACGCCGCCCCAGCGCCTCAAGTGACAGCCGATCTCGTTCATTCTCTTCGATTTGCTGTTTCAGCATATCGATAACCATCGTCAACTGGCCAGTCTTTTTTGTCACTTCCTGCTCAAGTTTATTACTGTACTTAAGTGCAAGCTCATCTTCTTTTCGACGTTCACTGACATCACGCATTATTGATACATACTCCCCTTTTCCTGAGCTATTCACAATTGCATGTGTCCTAGCCTCAACCCAACACCAACCACCAGTGGCATTTTTCAGTCGAAAGGTGTTGCATTCGACAACCTCACCTGCGGAGATATCTATCATGCTTTGTTTTACTGACTTTCGATCGCTATCGTGTATCTGCTCGAACAAATTCGCGCCAATCAAAGCCTGAGGATTGCAACCCAGCATGGTGATACTTGCCGGAGAAAGATAGAATACGGTCCCATCTGAACCGTGTTGTACAATAAGATCAGAAACGGACTCGACCAAAAGATGCAGCTTTTCTTCACTGCTGGATGCTTTGTGTTCCAGCCCAACACGACAGGTAACATCCTCTGCAACAAACAGTGAGCAGCGGTTGTCACTACCAATTTTTTCCCAGGCCTGATGCATTGATGAGACCTGAATCTTCAGATAGCGTGACAGCTTTTCATCGTATACACGCAAACCACTTGCCGGGGGGGAAAAACTAGCCATCCTGCCAAAGTCAACATGTTGCCTGAGGTAGCACTCCGGACTAGTGCAATGAGGATGTATACGCTGGTGGAAATCGCAACCAGCGGCCGTCTGCACCTTCCCCAACCCCCAGCGTTCATAGGTACGGTTTGCTCGTACGATTCTGCCTTGCTCATCAATCAGGCAGATAAGCTGTGGCAGCGTATCAACAACCGCCTCCCAGTGGCTTTTTGCTTTCGCTATCAGCTCGTTTTCAGTCAGTTCTTGTTTATTTGACTCAATACTTACAGCGGTGCTACTTCTAAAGTCATCATCCATTTTCGCTTACCTGCTTTCTGAATCCCATAACATCCAGGCTTGCATCCAACACCTGTTGCTCTATGCGGCCATTTAACCTGGCGGTCGAACCTGACGGCCTCGCATTCAGTGAAATATTCTGCAATACAAGGACAGGTGGTTTTGTTTCCAATTCATAGAGAATCTTTTGCAGCGTGGGTAAATCCATACGCAAATTCACCCGGAGAACAACACGATGCAATCCCAAACCGTTCTCTTCCTGTTCACCAAGGATTTGACTGCTAACAATACTTCCACCGTGCTTTTCAACGCTCTGCTTCACACGTCGCTGTAGCTCCGCGGCAGCCAATGTTGGCCGATTGTTCTCAAGGTAGTAGCCGTATCGCTTCTCCGTTAATGCCAACCGCTGAAGTTGCTCTTTCGCACTATGTCCCTCATCGATTACTACTTGTGAAGTGGCCAGGCTTTTACTGATTTTCTGTAATTTTTGATCATAGCTTTCTGCTATACCCAGCAAAGGTAATGCCAGCACTATATAAACAGCGGCAATCATCAGCGCCAGAATCGTCAGTGCCAGAATGCGCCGTTGCTTCCGTGGCAATTGTTCAAGGTGCATCAGAATTTCCCTTTATTGCCAACGAAATNNGATTGACTTAACTGCGCCAGCAATTCCGACGTGGCACTTGCTTCACCACTCAGCCTGACTCGACCCGACTTTATCGATACATTCCCTGCCCATGCATCATCCGACATCAGGCGAGTGAGCTCCAGCAATATATCCAGCACTGCCGGCGATGAAGCGGTCTGCTGCTGTATCAGACTCATTCGTTCCAAACGCAATAGCAGATTCTGACGATCGCTTTCTGCTTGATGAATTCGTCCACGCAAATCAGCCAACTCACTTTCCAGTCGCGACACCTCCTGTTGACGCTGAAAAAACGGCAATAAAACGATTGTCATCAACAAAATCAGCGCGGAAAGAACCAAGGCTTTGTCTATACTGCCAACACCGACTGTAGGGGCACGCCATTCTTGTGGACACAGGTCAACCCCTTCACTTTCATTTATTGAGTCCTCGCTGGCAATATCGATGGCAGCGGTTTCTATGCCCATTCCGTTAAGTGTTTGAACAATAGGCCCTACTCTATCGCGTTGAACTACATAAAGAGTCAACAGGATTTTTTTATTCAGCGTGTCACGACGAAGAATCTTATATCCGAAAAGAACATCACTTTCAGTAAAAGGGGTATAGCGGTCCATCGAAAATGCCAGTACCCGTCGCAAGGTACTCTCCGCCTCTAGCGGCAACTCCAGTTCACGCTCAAGTACAACAGATTTATCGAGCAGGAGGTCGCATCGCTGATTTACGTCTTTAGAGAACAGGTCGGCATCAGCCTCACCAACGGTGATGTTGTAATGAGATGTATTCTCACCAGCATCCTTACTCGGATCTGTTACGCATATTTTATCGTGCGCAGCCCGGACCTGTAGGCGATGTTCGGAGAAAAGTCGGCGTAGTGACGGTGGTAACAAGTCACCAATCTCACGCAACCACCAGCGGACAATCGGCAACACCGGAGTAAGCAGGGCGATTAACCTCGATGCTACGATACGCCTGACTGGCCCCTCACCATCACTTGGTGCCATCAAAGAAATGACCGCCCCCCGCCTCAACAATTCTTCTAATTTCATCGTCATTATGATTCATCACTACGTACCATCAGGTCACGCTAAATAAATATAGACCACTCCCCCCCTACTCGCAGTAGGTAAATACCCCAGTCGTGTAGGGGTCTTACCCTATTCCCTATAAATCTCATGTTCTTGGTTTACATTTAATGACGTCGCCTCGCCAAACACGAACCAATTCAGAGGCAAAGGCACGCGCTGAAAACAGACCGCCCGTAAGCACTTAAGGAGAATCCAATGAAGTCCATGATAAGCCCTGTCTACTTTAAACAGGTGCCGCTAGCCCTGCTCACACTCTGTGCCGCAGGCTTATCCGTTCAGGCATCCGCCGCTCAGGCAATGCATCACCATAGTCATGACAAGCACGAAATGATGACAATGCAGGAGACTACAGAGCCCAGCACCATGCAAAGCCACTCCAAGCATATGGAAGACCATTCAAGCCATATGCAGGCCATCAAATCGATGAAATCCCAGAAGTATAAGCGCAGTCTCGATAACTACGCCCTGCCTTCACTAGAACTGGTCGACATGCACGGCAACCAGGTTAATTTGAGTAAAATACTCGATACTGATCAACCGGTTATGGTGAATTTCATCTACACCTCATGCACCACCATCTGCCCGCTTCTGAGTGCCACGTTTTCACAAGCACAACAACATATGGGGGAATCCGATCAACCGGTAAAATGGGTATCGTTTTCTATCGATCCCGAATACGACACTCCGGCACGTTTGCGCGAATATGCCAGCCGTTTTCAAGCAGATTCCAACTGGCATTTCATCACAGGTAACGTTGAGAATATTGTGACAGTGCAAAAGGCCTTTGATGCCTATTTCGGGAGCAAAGCAAATCACAAACCGGTTACTTTCATGCGAGCAGGACGCAATCAGCCATGGGTAAGGCTCGAGGGCCTCACTAGTGGTGCTGAGCTTGTCGCAGAGTATCAGCAGATCACCCGATAATCATGGCAAGATCAAGAGGTCTGATATTGCTGCTTTTGCTTCATTCAGGCGGCAGCACAGTTGCAATGCAGGAAAGGATGCCTGCAGAACCAGAAGGCAAAAAGCAGCTTATTGAGGCCGGCAAGCAAATCTTCCTTAACGGCAAACTACCTGACGGTGAAAGCATCAGTGCCAAGGTACGAGGGGATATCAGACTGCAAGGCAGTCAATACGCCTGTGCCAACTGCCACCGGCGTAGCGGAGTAGGCTCAAGCGAAGGCGGTGATCAAGTTCCCCCGGTTTTCGGCAAGGCCCTGTTCTCTCCTATTACCGCAAGCCTGCATGACACTTATCGCAAGGGGGAGATGAACACTGTCACCCGCCCAGCCTACACAACTGAGAGCCTGGGGCAGGTCATCAGAGAAGGTATTGATCCGGCCGGACGGATACTCTCGCCGTTAATGCCACGCTTTGAGCTGACTGACAACCAGATTCTGGCTCTTTCGAGTTACCTGGCCAGCATGAGCATCACCATGCCTCCGGGAATCGACAAACAGGACATACACTTTGCCACTATCACAACGCCAGGCAATGAAAGCGTGCGGGAAGCCATGCTCGATGTCTTCAACACATTTTTCCGGTTCAAAAATGCGGGTACACGCGGTGAAAAGAGACGAGCACAAAATGCTCCTTATCACAAAGCATGGGTTTACGAATCTTACCGCCGCTGGAAACTACATGAGTGGAGGCTGTATGGACCAGAAAATAGCTGGCAGGCGCAACTGAACGATCTTTATAAAAAACAGCCGGTGTTTGCCATAATTGGGGGAGTTGGCAAAGGTAACTGGCAACCTGTTCACCGTTTTTGTGAGCAACAACAGCTACCCTGCCTTTTTCCACATATCCCCCTGGCCCCGAGCAAAGCCGATGAAGACTTTTATTCCGTCTACTTCTCCCGTGGTGTCAATCTGGAGGCACAGGCCCTGACAAGACATCTTGAAGAGACTATCGAGTATCCACAGAAAGTCATTCAGGTTCTGGACAAACAAACAGCAGCGCAAAGCGCTGCCAAAACCCTGCGACAAGGGCTGGCAGCTAATAAAAAGGTTAAGCTCATAGATATCGAGATTGAATCTGATCAACCTCTAGACCCAACCTTCTGGAGAGAACTCGCGGCGAAGCATGATCACGCAATATGGGTGCTCTGGCTCGATGCGGGGAAACTGCAAGACTTGAAGAAAATCACTCCAGCTGTGAACAACATCTATCTTTCTGCGTCACTTCAACAGGACATCACAGCCTTGCAGCAACACCCCATTCGTTCCCACTTTACCCTGCTTACACCGTATCGTACTAATGACTCTGAAAGGAGCGCGCAACGTTTCCAAATATGGGCACGCCTTCGCGGCTTACCTGTAACAAACCTACACCTTCAGTCTTCCAGTTTTCTCACTGCGACTCTGGTGGGAGAAACCTTAATGCACATGCGAAGCAACTTCTCACGTGAGTATTTTATCGAGCGTATTGAGCATATCGCCGACAATTTAATCAACCCTTCACTCTACCCGCGTATCAGCTTGGCACCGGGGCAACGCTTTGCTGCGAAGGGATGTTATCTGTGGGAAATGTCAAAGGGCTTCGACACAGCACGGTGGATAGTTCCATGAACTAGATCGATGCCAGAGATGCGAGGATATAGCAAAGAAAACGGATAGTAACTACTCGCCCCCTCCAATTTCACCATCATCGATGGCGGTGGTAGACAACGTCGGGAACAGGTTGTAGAGCCGCAAAGGCTGTATGGTCCAAGCGAGCCAATATGACCTCATTCGCATGGATGCCAGGCTTGCCAGTCGCAGCTCACCCCGGGATACCTCAGATGTGGTGGTACCTACCCTTATAAATGATCGTTGTACCTTGCACCTCTGCAACTAGCTTTAAGGGGTGCGAGCAGTTTCAACTGCTCCTTTATTTTCAACGCTGAAGCCTGAATATCTGTCCCTGGTAGCTCAACACCAGATACTCCTCACTGATTTTTTCAACAACAACTCCCGCCTCTGTTCGCTCACCCTCTCGGTATTTTTTCATATTTATAATAACAAAACGTGCTTGAGCCTCTTTGGCATAGGCCTGAGCGTTTATGACAATCTCCGGTAGAGTGCTCTGAAAGCGGTAAGGCAAAGTACTCAATAACGGAGGACGTTTTTCCTCTTCGAGAAGCGCCTTCTCAGCCGTGACATTATTGGAGGCGATTTCGGATTGCGGCGTATGCGATACTGAATCATCAACTGGTACTGGCCTTAGCTGCTTTGCTTGTTTGGCGATCATGGCGACCACTTCATTCCTGCTTCCGCTTGTGGGGCGCGAAGAGGATGCTGACGTGCCAGACGAATCCTTGGCGGCTCCAGGAATCGGCTGTTTTTTTACAGGCCATGCGGCAGGTAAGCGAGGCTCCCTCAACGAAACATCAGCAACCCTGCGTATCGGGGTATTCCCCAGCGTGTTNNCTCCAGCTCATTATGCGGTTCAACCTGTACATCAGCTACCTGTTTTTTCTCTGGGGCACTGGGTACGACAGCCTGCTCTCCTCCGGGAATATCGTGTCTTGCCCACCACCAGGTGAGGGCCATGGTACAGACTAATATAATCCCAAAATATAAAAAGCGCCTGACCTGTATCCTCCTGGGATAAAATCCACGCTGGCGAGATGAGACAAGGCAGGAGGCGCGGTGCGATGCCCGCTCTGTCTCCGCTTTGCGCAATGCATCAAGAATATAAGACATAGCTGGTCTAGTTGTTCCTGTATGCCGCCGCCAGCAGTGGAATCTGCGGATGGTCCAGCAAATTGTTTAAATGGATGAGGGTACGCGGACCTGCAATTCCGTCTGCAACCAATCCCCGCGAGTGCTGAAAGTTTCGAAGGCGTTGCTCCAGATCCCGGTCAAACACCTTGGCTGGAGTTTTAACCCCATCGCGACTTTGCAGAGCCTTTTGCAGCCATTGCACAGCTTCTTCATTTGCCCCTGCTGCAATCAACGATACGCCTCCAAGCGGAGGCCGCCAGAACAGCATAAACTCACCGGTCCAGTACGAATGTAATTCGCGCAAGGGCATGGACACTACGCCTTCTTCCGTCACCACAAGCGCATACTCCCTGTCCATTCCAACCAAGGTCATATAGCTCTTCTTTTCTAAATGCTTCAGGGTAAGAACAGCCGGGCGGTTGTAACTACGCAGTGTTTCCCAGCCCCCGTAATCATTCAGACACTGCAGACTGTGACGACGGGCAAGCGAGCAGAGGCTTAATCGATCAGTCGCATTACCATTAATACCCCAACGTTGCAGTAAAGCCTTAAACGCGGCCTTGTTTGCTATGCTTGTAATATCGTGACTCGACAAGGCATCTACAGAGGTGATTTTTTCGTCCTGCTTTCTCTCCAGCCTGGCTGCATGACCAGGCGGCATGGACAGGGTAGATGTTGACATCGCTTTTCCAGATGAAGAAGCGTCTCGAGATCGATTCATCCGTGAGAACAAATCATTTGCGACCATTGCTTCATTATTGAAAAATGTAGCGACTCGAGAAACAGAAAAAACATTGCTGTTAATGACAAACCCAGCTGTCATAAGGACCACCAGCATCGCGATTACCGTTGCTGTTACCGGTCGTGAAATCACAAATGGCAGTACCCACCCATCCTCATCACCACGCCACTCCTTGGCCGCATGGCTCGCGATGGCGCCATTAACCTCTGAATATTCATTGGCATAAGCACCGATGAGGGCGCGATCACACAATATATTGATGACCCTTGGAATACCGTTGGAATAACGATGAATCCGCTCTATTGCAGTGCGGTTGAACAGCACCTGCCTACAACCAGCCACAGTAAGCCGGTGTCGAATATAACTTTCTGTCTCAGATAGATTGAGCGGTTCAAGGTGATAGCGTGCAGTGATCCGCTGCGCTACCTGGCGCAAAGACGGATGTTGCAGTTTCCCCCTCAATTCCGGCTGACCAATCAGGAAGACCTGCAACAATTTTTGGGTCAC
>JABAOG010011758.1_pt1 | contig 21107 bp, 19 predicted proteins | sample 7062131 | NCBI WGS metagenome assembly JABAOG01 (sample SAMN14538629, study PRJNA623070) | marine sediment metagenome | biome: marine biome [ENVO:00000428]; feature: marine pelagic biome [ENVO:01000023]; material: deep marine sediment [ENVO:00002113] | place: India: Arabian Sea | collected...
CATGATTTTGCAAAAGATAAAAACCGATGCCGAAGCCTACCTGGGCGAACCGGTAACACAGGCCGTTATCACCGTTCCGGCTTATTTTAATGACAGCCAGCGGCAAGCTACCAAGGACGCCGGTAAAATTGCCGGTTTGGAAGTGCTCCGAATCGTAAATGAGCCGACCGCTTCCTCACTGGCTTATGGCCTGGGCGGTGAAAAAGACGAATTGATTGCCGTCTATGATTTGGGCGGTGGTACATTCGACATCTCTATCCTGGAAGTGGGCGATGGCGTCTTTGAAGTCAAGTCCACCAATGGTGATACGTTCTTAGGTGGCGATGACTTTGACATGGCAATTCTGAATTGGGTGGCCGATCAATTCAAGATGGATCAGGGCATTGATCTGCGCCAGGATCGCCAGGCGTTGCAGCGTTTACGCGAAGAGTCTGAAAAGGCGAAGATTGAACTGTCGACCACGATGCAGACCGAGATAAACCTGCCCTATATTACGGCCGATGCCACCGGTCCCAAACATCTCAATATGACTCTCAGCCGGGCCAAGCTCGAACAGCTGACCGATGATCTGGTCCAGCGCTCCATTGGCCCTTGTAAGCAGGCCATGAAGGATGCCGGGGTTTCAACCTCCGATATTACACAAGTTGTCCTGGTAGGCGGTATGACCCGGATGCCCGCTATTCAAGAAGCTGTCAAGAAATTGTTTGGCCGTGAGCCCCACAAAGGTGTCAACCCTGACGAGGTTGTCGGCGTTGGGGCTGCCATTCAGGCCGGTGTTTTGGGCGGCGATGTGAAAGACGTGCTGCTCCTGGATGTGACCCCGTTGACGCTCAGCATTGAAACGTTGGGCGGCGTTGCTACCCCATTAATTGAGCGCAATACCACCATCCCCACCAAGAAAAGCCAGATTTTCTCAACTGCGGCCGATATGCAAACCCAGGTTGAGATTCATGTCGTTCAGGGAGAACGGCCGATGGCCAATGATAACAAAAGCCTTGGTAAATTTATCTTGGATGGCATTCCGCCTTCACCCCGGGGTGTTCCGCAAATCGAAGTCACATTCGACATTAATGCTGATGGTATTTTGAATGTCAGTGCGAAAGATAAAGCCACTGGTCGGGAACAGGCCATGCAGATTATTCCATCCAGTGGTCTGTCCGACAATGAGATTGACCGGATGGTGAAAGATGCCGAGGAACATGCCTCTGAAGATGCCAGGCGTAAAGAGGCGGTTGAAGCGACCAATACGGCCGACTCAGCTGTTTATAGTGCCGAGAAGTTCACTCAGGAAGCCGGCGACAAAATCACCGATGCCCAAAAAGCGGCTATTCAAAACGAGATCGATGCTGTCAATGCGGCCCGTGAAGGCGGTTTAGAAGCAATCCAGGCTGCTGTTACTCGTTTACAACAGGCGATGCAAGAAGTTGGCGCCAGCATGTACCAACAACCAGGTGGCCCAATGGGCGGTATGTCCGGAGATGGCGCCGCCGGCGGCAGCACTAACGGCAATGGCGGCTCGCCCGATGAAGATGTCATCGAAGGCGAATTTAGCGAAGCTGACTAAGTTTAAGTAATTGGTAATTGGGTAATTCGCTCAAAGTTACCCAATTACCAACTACCCTTATCCCCCATCGAGTATCTTTATGACCACCAAACGTGATTATTATGAAATCCTGGGTGTTGGACGTAATGCCAACAAAGATGAGCTAAAAAAAGCTTATCGCCGGCTGGCGCGACAATTTCACCCTGATGTCAACAAAGAGGATGGGTCTGACGAACGCTTCAAAGAAATAAATGAAGCGTATGAAGTTTTATCCAACGAGCGCAGCCGGGCAGCTTACGACCAATTTGGTCATGCCGGGGTTAGCGGCAACAGTGGCGGCTTTGGTGATTTTAACACCGGTTTCGCCGATATTTTTGAAGAATTTTTCGGATTCGGCAATCGTCGTCGCACTGGCCCCCGTCGAGGTACAGACCTGCGTTATGATTTAAGAATCTCCTTCGAAGAGGCCGTTTTTGGGGTTGAAAAAGAATTTGAGGTTCGCCGTCCTGAAGTTTGTAACCATTGTCATGGTTCAGGCGCTGAACCTGGGACGGCGCCCGTTCGCTGCGAAAATTGTAATGGCACTGGAGAAGTACGCCAGATGCGCCAATCATTCTTTGGATCATTGGTCAATGTGACGACTTGTCCAGTTTGCAGCGGCAGTGGTGAGACCATTCCCACCCCGTGCACCGTGTGCAATGGTCAAAAACAGATTGAGCAAGTACGCACCTTAAGCGTAAAGATTCCACCGGGCGTAGACAACGACACCCAGATTCGGCTGAGTGGGGAGGGAGCGCCTGGCGTACAGGGCGGCCCACCGGGTAACTTATATGTCATCCTTCATGTCCAAAAACACGAATTTTTCCAGCGACGGGGAGATGATATTTTGCTGGAATTGGAAATCAATGTCGCCCAGGCAGCGCTAGGGGATGAAATTACCGTTCCAACCGTTGATGGGGAAGAAAACCTCACAATTCCGGCTGGAACACAGTCGGGTAAAGTATTTCGGCTCCGGGCGCGAGGGGTGCCCCATCTGCGCCGGGCCGGCCGGGGCGATCAGCTGATTGTGGCCCAGGTTGCGATTCCAAAGAAATTGACCCCGGAACAGGAAGCGTTATTTAGTAAGCTGGCCGATACCTTGGGCAAGGAAGTAATTCCGCAGCGTGATAAAGGCTTTTTGGGCAATTTGAAAGACGCGTTGGGTGACGTGTTTGGCGTCTAATCGATGAAAGAATATTGGCTGGAAGTCAGTATTCAGGTGGAGGAGGAATCGGCCGAACTTGCCTCTGAAGTGTTACGGCCGTTTGCCCAGGATAGCAGCGTTGTCCTGGAGCAGTTGGGGGATATTCACAACCTTGATCCCAATGCTCTTGAACCAGGGCTAACAGCCAAGATTTATGTTCCGGGGGATGAAGATACTTCCCAACGGCGCCGGCAAATCATTGATGCCCTCACCCAGGCCGGTTTTGCGAATGCATTGTCCCAGCCGGTATTCCAAAAATTAGAGGAAGTGGACTGGGCAAACGCCTGGAAAGAAAATTACCGGCCGTTTCGGGTTGGGGAGCGTATCTGGATTCAACCAAGTTGGTTGGAAGCTGAAAAAAGTGAGCCAGGCGACGTTATCATAACCCTTGACCCTGGCATGGCATTTGGGACGGGAACCCACCAAACGACACAACTATGCCTGGTAGCGCTTGAAAAATATATTGCTTCTGGGGACAGAGTTTTAGATGTTGGCACCGGCTCCGGCATTCTGGCCATTGCGGCCGTAAAACTTGGCGCCTCGGAAGTCGTCGCGTTTGACACCGACCGTCAGGCCGTCAAAGCCGTTAATGAAAACGGCCGCCTGAACCAGGTTGCCGGAAAAATAGCTGTCCATCAGGGAACATTGGCCATTGTGTCGCCAAGGCGGAGGTACTGGCATCTGGTGCTGGTAAATATCTTAGCGCCAGTTATTATTGACTTGTTCGAAAGTAATAATTTAATAGATTTTGTTGGGGAAAACGGCCGCTTAATACTTAGCGGCATTATTGAAGAACAAATTGTTGAGGTTGATAGGGCGATAGCTTCCGCCGGGGGGCGGGTAATTGACAAGATGTCAATGGGGGAATGGGTTGCGCTGATTGTTGAGCGTGTCTAACTGTTTTGTTACCAGGTAATTGGGCAATTAAAACCTGTTACGGTCAACTACCCAATTACCAAAATTAGAAGTTAAAGGGTTATTGCCCTCGTTGTTGGGCCTGTTGGCGACGATAACGGTATGTTATCCGGCCGCGCGACAGGTCATAGGGCGTCATTTCCACACGTACCCGGTCACCCAATAAGATACGAATATAATAACGACGCATCTTACCGGAAAGGTACGTTAAAACTTTGTGGCCATTGTCCAACTCAACCATAAACTGGGTGTTGGGCAAGGCTTCCACCACAACGCCTTCGACTTCTAATTTATCTTCTTTTTTGGCCATACTTACCTTCTGTTATGCTGTCGCCGCCTCATGCGACGAATCGCCTTTTTCTTCTGGATTCGCCGTAACTCGCTCTTAGAAACGTGCCAGCGTTTACGTCGAACCGTACTCATTATGCCTGCTTTGGCTACCTTTTTACGAAAACGACGCAGCAAGCTCTCGTCAGATTCATTAGGCATTTTTTTCACTGATGGCATCTATACTCACCTCCTTTTCCTTATAACTTCTCGCCTTGCATATCCTATGCTGCCTCCGAACCGGCCTCAATAGGCTCGGCCGTTTCGTCTTCGGATTCAGCAACAGGTTGATCATCATCTTCATTATCAGCTGTCGACGCCTCATCTTCAGGCTCTTCAGCTGTTTCTGCGGCCGTTTCTTCTTCAACTTCAACTTCAACTTCGGCCGTCTCTACCTCTGCTTCCGCTTCTGGCGTTTCCTCTGTCACTTCCGCAGTCGTTTCTTCCTCAATACTAGCCGCTTCTTCTTCGGCCTTGGCCGCTTCACGCTCAGCCATCCAGGCAATTTGCTCATTGGTTGTTACACTTTTCAGGCTCAGACCAATTCGCTGCCGGTTGGAATCGACGCTAACCACTCGTAGAAGGTGTGTTTCCCCTTCTTTAATCAACTCATGGGGGTCTTCAACATTGTCCCGCGAAAGCTGGGAAATATGAAGCAGCCCTTCGACGCCTGGTTCAATCTCGACAAAGGCACCATAACTAACGATGCGTGTTATAGTACCCTCGACAAGCTGTTTTGATACCTTTCTTCGGCCGTATCCCAGGGATTTTCTAATAATCGTTTACGACTGAGTGCAATGCGTTGTTCTTCCTTATCCAGGCTAAGGACATAGACCTCAACCTCATCACCCACTTTGATAACTTCGCGGGGATGGTTAACCCGGTGCCAGGCCAATTCCGAAATGTGAATCAGACCATCAGCCCCGCCAAGGTCAACAAACGCACCAAAGTTACGCAAGCCACTGACCCGGCCCTTAACGATATCGCCTTCATCGAGATCTTCAATAAGCGCTTCTTTCTGGCTCTCTTGCCACTCTTTTTGGGCGTCTCGCTCAGAAAGCACCAACCGCCGCCGTCTGCGATTGACTTCAATCACTTTCAAAGGCAGGGATTCATTTCGCAATTTCGCCATCACTTGCTGGCGCTGGCGATCATCCATGCCGCGCCGCAATTTAGTCAAATGGGAAGCAGGAACAAACCCTCTGAGGTTTCCAAACGGAACAATGATACCACCGCGATTGTAACCTATGACAGGTTCTTCAATGATTTCGCCACTCTCCAGCAATTCTTCAGCCCGAATCCAATCTTGATTCATCATTGCTTTATGAATGGAAACGAGCAGCCGGTCAGACTGGCTGGTATCAACAATATAAACGGGAACTTCTGCCTCAAGTTCTAAAGAATCCCGATCTTCCTGGGTTAGTTCATCCAGGTCAGAAGGCTGCACAAGGCCGTCTCTTTTCAGACCAAGATCGACAATGACGCCTTGTGAGGACATCGACACAATAATACCAGTTCGGATGTCCCCGGGTTCGGGAAAATCATAATCGTGCTCGTCTAAAAGATTGGCCAGCTGTTGAGACAGATCCTGATCGTCATCGGCCGATTCGTTTGAGATATTAGTCAAAGGGTCCATGAAAATTTTCTATCCAATAAACATTAATTAGGAACTCTTCAAAAATGTGTAACTGTTCAGTGCTTCTTTAGACTTTTGGTATCTTTCAACTCAAAGCAATAGAGTGCCAAAAATCAGGAGTCTGAACGCTTATAAAAGGCATAAAAAAACTCGGCTTGCATAATATTTGGTTTACAGAATGCAGCCGAGTCCGGGTAAGCTTATGACTTAGATTGTGTGTCGAGCTAACGATTTTTCACAATTTTGCCCTTACCCTCTTACCAATCATGGTTTAAGCAGTCTAACAGCAGGTTGTCAACAGGGACTGTCTGCATGTGTGAGCAAAGTCTTACACATTGAAGTTTCTCGGAGTTCCTTAATTGCGATTATAACCATTCACATGTCCTTTGTCAATTTCACATCAATTATTAAGAATTAGAATTTTATAACAATTTTGGTCAGGATTTTTGGGAAATTGACTATATCATTCCGTTACAAAAAGGTCGGTGAAACCAAGCGGCACGAGCTGAAAGAAGCTATTTCCAGGAGATAGAGGCAGTAGATTCCCATCGAGATCATAGAATGTTAACATATCGTCTGGGTTTTCACGCCGCCAACGGCCTTCAAAGCGCTGCCCATCTCGGAAAATGGAAACTGGTCCCTCGCCCCAAATTTGAATCTGGATCGATGGAGAGCCGAAAGAATCCTCAACAACATCTGTATTTTGATGATGGGCGCCCAGAACGATGATATTTTTGAAATTGAGTTGGGCGCCGGTATTGGCGTCGGTATGAGCCACGCCATCGCTCCATCGATTGTAACGACTGGTTCCAATCTCATATTGCCAGAAAGCGTTAGTTGCTCGATAGGCTACTTCGATGCTGCTGGCAGGTGTGCCACCGTCGGGTGGATCAGGATGGAAGGCCATTCCATTTTGGAAATTTGGCGGCGTGTCCTGGCCGCGTTCGTTTAAGATAAAACGCAGGGTATCCGTATTGGTAAAGAGGGTGTCCTCAAAAAATTCATTGGGATTGTTTGGATCGCTGATTCTTTCAAAGCCGCCATGCCCAAAGTCCGGGGAAATAATACGGTCAAAAAAGGAGCTGCCCTGGAACATGAGCCTCACCGGTCCGCTGGCCCCAGAGTAAGCAAAAGCTGCATCGTACATGACGGGGATTTCCAGATCAATAATTCGGCCGCTTCGAATAGAACCGATTTTTTCCGAGTCATTGGTGTAGAAAACGGCCGTAAACCTTGTAATCGTTCCCTCAGTCATATGTTCAAAGACCAGGTCGGCATTATTCAAACCAGATTGGGGACGGACGCGGGCAATGTTTGAAACTTTTACGGCAATCGGCCGCCTCTGCAATACCTCAGGATTGGCGACAACCAGCCCCGTCAGAGGATTGACGTCCTCAGGAAAGTTATCCGGTCCGATCATCCCTGGAATTGTTTGAGTGGATGTTGGCAGAGGCATTTCAGATGATGCAGATTCCGCAATGGTTGGCGACGGCGGAATCTCTGTACCAACCATAACCGGGTCCGGCAAAGTCGTAGCTGTTTCTGGTGGGGCCGTTGTTGGTGAGGCGGCCGTACTTGTATTTTCAACCGCCGCTGGTGTATTTGTCGGAGAAACCGCCTGTTCACTCCCGCAGGCAGCCAGAAAAAGCAAGAGTGCCAGAAAGCCCAGCCGTGACATGGGGCGTGAATGCCCCGTTTGAAAATTGGTCATTTTTTGAAACTCCTTGGGATAATTATTATGGAAATTATCTGGTGCGACGCTGCCAATGATCCTTTGGTGCAATTTTGATCTGGTCTTCGTCAGCATGGATAAAGTCAATCAGCAGCCGGTTGAACTTGGCAGTCTGTTCCAGCATCGGGAAATGGTTGCAGCTATCTAACGCAACATAATAGGTGCTGTTATCCGGCTTTTGAATGAAAGCCGAGTCACCGGCCGGATGTTTGATAACCGCATCTTGGCCGCCAAAAATCAACAAAACCGGGCATTTACAATTTTCCAGATCGGCCGAAAAATTATAGCTCGTTAGTTGGCTGGCGACGGCATTCATTGCCGCCCGATCCGTTTTGCGAGTTTCCGATTCAACCTCAGGATAAATATTTGATTTCCCAAAAACACGATTAACAAAGGAACTTGAATCAGAATTCGTCAGACGGTCATTAATAAAGTTACCCTCAATCGGCAGGGCGACAGCCGCCAGCCGGGCGACATTAAGGGGGTTTCTGACAGCATATTTGAGCGAAACGGCCGCCCCAAGCGCATGTCCCACCAGCGTAATCGGTTTTTTAATACCTAACTTTTCGATAAACTGGTCCAACATATCCACATAAGACTCAAACGAATATTTATTGGCCACTTTACTGGAATCACCAAAGCCCCACAGATCGAAGGCAAACGTCTTGTGTTTGGCAGACAATTCCTGCATAGACGGCCACCAATAGCGCCAGGAACCGAGCCAACCGTGGACAAATATCAACGGTTCACCCCGGCCCAGGGCCTCATAATGAATCAAGTGGTCGCCAATGGTTGTAATACTCATAAAAGGTATTAAATCGCTAGGCCTTTTGAAGAACTTTTTCAATTTTCCGGGTTAACATTTCTGGAGCAAACGGTTTTAAGATGTAATCATCTGCCCCAGCCTCTAACCCGGCCTGAACTTCAAATTCCTGCCCTTTGGCAGAAAGAAAAATAATAGGTATCTCTTTGGTTGCATCATTTTCACGCAATATCCGGCAGGCTTCATACCCGGTCATCCGTGGCATTCGGACATCCATCAAGATCAGGTCAAACTTATCTTTTTGGGCTCGCTCAACAGCTTCAACGCCATCTTTTGCTGCCACGACAGAATAGCCGCCAAATTGGAGGGTCAGGCTGATTAGCTCCCTGATATCAGGTTCATCTTCGGCAATTAATATTTTAAACATGGCCTTTTCTTTTGTATATTCCTAACCGGACCTCATCCGGATGCTTAAACAATGTCTTTATCTTCGGTTACAATCGGAAGACAGAAGGTGAATGTGCTTCCTTCGCCGGGTGTACTCTGGACTTCAATATTTCCACCGTGCATCTCAATTAGGCTGTGAACAATAGAAAGGCCCAAACCGGTTCCGGCAATTTTTTGGACATCTGAGTCCTCTGCCCGGAAAAACCTATCGAAAATTTTCTGCTGATTTTCTTTACTAATACCAATGCCATTATCAGAAATACTAATGAAGACAAATTCTCCATTTGCCCGAACCTTGACAGCAATTTTGCCGTTTTCCGGGGTGTAGTGGAACGCATTGTCTAACAAGTTGGTCAGAACCTGGGTCACTCTTGAGTGGTCAGCGTTTACCAGTGGTAGAGAAGGCGCCATTTCTGTCTCGACTTCCATTGGTTTATCGTCATGTTCAATTCGTCCTCGCAGGTGTCCTTCTACAACTTGTTCGATAATCTGTGGAACGTCTAACGGCCGTAAATCAAGCTCCGTTTTACCTGTTTCAATTCTGGATATATCCAGCAAATCATTGACCAACATACTCAACCGGTCAGCGTTATTCTTAATAACCTGCATATAGCGAACCTGGGGGTCGGACATGGGACCGGCAGCACCCATCAAAATAAGGTCTGCATACCCTTTAATAGAGGTCATAGGCGTTCGAAGCTCATGCGAGACCGTTGAGACAAACTCGCTCTTCATCCGGTCAACTTCAACTTCTTTGGTGATATCTCTAAAGATTGAAACTGTTCCAAAGAATTGGTTGTTGGCAAAAACGGGTGAAAGCTGAACACTGACAACCAGGTCCTCAATAAGGAGCCGGTCTGACAAAAAAGTATTTTCTTTCGGATTGTCAATACCTCTGCTCCAACCACGAATAGTTCGAATCCACGATTCACCATTTGAACTATAAAGGCCTAACAATTCGTTTAATGTTTTACCAATTAACTGGCTGCGAGGAATATCTATAATGAGGCTGGCTGGGCGGTTTGCCAGGATTACCTGGCCACCGGCATCTGTAACCAGAACACCATCAGCAATACTTTCCAACATGGCCTGCATTTTGGCGGCTTCAACCTGTTCTTCTCGCAGCATCTTGCCCAATCTTTCGGCCTGGTCTCGAATGAGCAGGTAAAGTTGGGCGTTGTTAATGGCGCTGGCAACCTGTGAGGCTGCCGCAACCACTAACTCTAACTGTTGGTCAGTAAAAGCATTCGATTCTTTGTGGAAGAGAAGCAAAATGCCAATCGTCTCTTCACTTGAGACAAGCGGAACAGCCATGACCGATCCTTGCTCGGGGCTGCCCGGCCGTTTTACCCAGCGGGAATCTTCTTGAATGTTATCAATAATGACCGGGGTGCGATTCTGAATCAACCAGCCGGCCAGACCCTCACCGGGATCCATGGAAATTTTAAGTCCTTCTCGTGGAATAGTGGGCGCGTCTTCACCAAATGATGCCCGATAAACGAGACCACCTGCTTCAGGACTTAACAATAAGATGCCGCCCTGGGTAGCATTGACGACTTCGTTGACAAGTTCCAGGGCGCGGCTTAATACCCGGTCCTCATCCAGACTGGACGTCAGCTCAGTCGTTACCCGGAGTAAATACTGCACCCGGTCCCTTTCCTGGCTAAAAGCCAGCGTTCGTTTGGCAACACGGTCATCCAACTCTTCATTGAGATTGCGCAGCGCAGTCACCAACTGGGCGTTTTGAATAGCGATGGCTGCCTGAACGCCAAAAACGGCCGCCTGTTCAATATCGCGCGGTCCAAATCGTTCCGGGTTAGATTGGTCAACTAAAACCAGGACGCCGATAATGTCATCTTCTTTTTTCAGTGGGATGCCCAACACGGCTTCAATTGACTCCTGCGCCGGCAGACGCAGGTTGATTTTCTCTTCTTTTTTGAAGTTATTAGAAAATGTGCCTTCGCCCCTAGCTGCTACATCGGCCGCAAAGACAAAATCTTCATCGGCCTTAATCGTTGAACCCACAAAATCAGCTTTGGCATGACCATCCGCGGCAATGCCCACTAAATTTCCTTCTTCCCGCTGCCAGATATATGCGCCATCGGCATCAAAGAGACTCAAACTTTCCTTACATATAAGATTCAAGACAGTCGGCAGGTCAAAGGTGGCATTAATCGCCAGACTAACACGGCCGAGAGCGGCAAAGAACTTCTCCCTTTGTAAGGTGTCCTCAAATAATGACCGCAGCTCTTCACTGCTTGTCAAAGTTTCCTCAACCAGACGGGCGTTTTCTACCGCAACCGCAGCCTGAGAAGCAATGGTTGTCAGGGTATTTATATCCTGTTGGGTAAAAGCGTTACGCTTTTCATAATCCTGGATGGCCAAAACGCCGATAACCTGGTCGCCGCTTCGCATAGGAACACCCAGGTAAGACTCCGATAATTCACCATAAACTTGATTTTCAAGGATTTTCCAACCTGATTTTTTCTGGATTAATAAAGGCTGGCCACTTCGGAAAATATAATTAGTTGGGCCACGGTCAGCGGGAATACTGTCGATCTGGTTCGCTGAACCATGATCAACCATGAGGGGGAAAGACAGTTCATCCGCTTCCGCCTGGTACAGTGAAATATAGTAACTATCGACTTCATAAGCTGTTGAGAGTGAATGGCCTATCTTGTCCATCAACTCTTCTAAATCGATGGTGGTTGAGATGGTTTGACTGACCTCATTAACTGTTTTCAGCTCTGCCAATTGCCGTTGAGTTTCCTGGTAGAGTAGAGCGTTCTCAATAACGGGTGTAGCTACCTGCACATATAACTCGACCAGTTGTAAGGAGCGTGGCGTCGGCCGTTTCCCTTCGGGAGGCGCGTCAAGGCTAATAATGGCGATGACGTTTTGTTCTCGATCATAAAGGGGCAAGAACAACAAATCATTCGGATGCCAGGCTTCAGGATCGCTTGAAACAGCAGTATTGTCTGGCAATATGACGCCAATTTTTTCTTGCACCCAGGGATCATCAGCCGGTAAAAAGAAGGCTGAGCCGTATCGATATTTTTGAAATGACTGGTTTGTTAATCGCTCTCGCCACTTATCTGGAGGCAGCATGTTATTACGGAGAAAATCTTCCTCTTCCTGGGTCAGTCCGGCCGTGACAAGCATCGTGGGGTTGAGGTCCTTGTCTCGGATGGTTAGTGAAACACGACCCCATCCTGAATCCTGCAATCCCTTGATTATAAGATCAAGTTGGGTCTCAAAATCTTGTTCCCGGAGTATATCTTGCGAAACGGTATGGAGGTTTTGGAGTAGATCCGCAAATTCTTTTGTGTTGTGGAAAAGACGGGTATTTTCGATAGCTGTTGCGGCCTGATTTGCGAAAATCTCCAGGACCTTGACTGTGTTGAGGTCAGGACGACGGCCGTCATTTGGACTATCCAAACTGATCAGACCAATCGGTTTGCCTTCTGAACCAATCAATTCTATGACAAACAGGTCCTCTTCATGCCACCTTGGCCCCTGAGACTCTGGGTCAGATTTCAGATATCGTTCATTTACCCAACCTTTCAGGTCGCCATATTGAATAGGTACCCAGATACTATTTTCTACAGACTCAGGGAATCCGGTAATTCGTATGTTTTCAGCATCAAAAGGTAAGACGCCAACAATAGCGTTTGAAACACCTGGTCCTTCACGAACGTTTAAGACATCATTCGCTTCGACATTGTGAACGGAATAAAGAAGCTCATGCGTTTCAGGCTGATTGTAGACCTCAGAAAACTGGTAGGTTTCAACGTCTTCGTAAGCGGCCGCTTTTTCAGCCGGGAAGAAATAAGCTGCCCCAAGCGCAAATTCAGGCTGAAGCATATTGGCCACATTGTCCCAGGGTTGGCTGGTGCCTAATATTTCTTCTAATCGATCCAACGGCAGCCCCGCGGCAGCGATGATCTTTAGCGAGGTCAAAAATTGATCTTCTTCAATGAGATTTAGAACAACGATCTGGTAGCCCATCCCCTCTTGAATGGCGTAAACAAGATCTTCGTAGATTTCTTCCAACGGCCGTTCGCCATGCAAGACCCGGCTCGATTCTACAAATTGTTCAATTTGCTGGGCGTAAGTTTGAAGCTCACTGCTACGCGCATTCAACTCTTCAAATCGCTGGGCGTTGCCAATCGCAATAGCCGCATGGTTCGTAAGAGCTTGAACATACGTTTCAGCCTGAGCATCAAAAATATCATTTTTCTGACTGTGCAGGCTGACTATCCCCGCAACCAGACCCTCATAAAGGATAGGTGATACCAGGACCGAACAGATTTTATTTGAATTATTCGAATTTAGATTGTGATCAACCAGGCTTTCCTTTTTTTTAAGGACTGCTTTTTCAAATTCAGCTATTATTTCACTATCGGCAACTTCACCACGCGAAATACGGGTCACAAAAGTTTTCTGGTTGGAATCGTAAAGGCTGATCTGGCCGCCATTGGCTCCCGTGTTGCTCAATGCTTCATCAATAACTGCTTTTAAAATATCAGTAAGCCGCAGGGTGGAACTGAGATGCAGGCTGATGCGATTTAATGAGGCTAGCTGCTCTTGAATAATACTCGGCTCAGAAACGTTCCAATTAACTATAGTGACCGGCGATAAAATTAGCTGCCTGGCAGGTTGTCCATTCCACTCAATCGGGGCGCTTTGGACTTCGATTCGGCCGGAATCCATATAAAGATNNCTTTCCAGGCCTCATAAGCAGAGACAGCCTCATAAAGCGTTTCTGGTTCTTGGTCCAGTTCCAGAAGCGTTAATGCGCTCTGATTGAGATATTGGATGTTGCCTTCACCCTCCACAATAATAACACCCTCTTTAAGGTGATTGAGGATGTTAAGGGTTGTAGGGGTTATCAGATCTTGGGCCATTTTTTTAGTGGCGATGGTTAATAAAGCAGTGCTGTCGTTTGGTTACACCTGGAAAAGGTGTACGCCCAGACATTTATTGTTTGCTTTCAGCATCTTGGCGGCGCAACTCAGCGGCCGTTTCCGTTATTTCACGTATATCAGAAAATTGTTGTGTATTGCTAGACACGATGCCAATTGAAAGATGCATAAAAGGGGCAATTGAACCGTCTGACTGAGAAATACCTCCTTGTTCGCGATCCATGAAATTGTAATGCGTTAAAATTTCTTCGTTAAATCTTTTTTGCAGCTTATCTGTTATCTTCGGAACATCTTTAGAGAAAGTGATGATGACAAACGAATTGCCGCCGGTATGTCCTAAGAAATCATCGACGGTACCAACATCATCCACTATTTCATTAATTAGTAAGGCAGTAAAACGAAGCACTTCATCCCCGGCCACAAAGCCATAATTGGCATTAAAAGGTTCCATGTTTTCAATGCCAACCTCAATGTATGACCAGTTATTCGCACGCATAAGACCCCGCAGTTGGTCTTCAATAAGACGGCCGCTTGGCAAGCCTGTCCGGGGATCGGTCATATTGAGGCGTTGGTAGGAGCGGATGGCGGTTCGAACACGAAGTTTCAACTCTTCAATATCAAATGGCTTGGTTATATAATCATCGGCGCCAAGTTCTAGTCCGGCAATACGATCACTTCTTTCATCCCGTTGGGTTAGAAAGATGATTGGAATATGGCTGGTTCGGGTCGTTGTCCGAAGTTCCCGGCAGACGGCATAACCATCCATATCCGGCAGCATAATGTCTAGCACAATCAAGTCAGGAGACTGTTTCCGGGTGAGCGCCAGGGCATCACTCCCTCTTGATGCAACTTCAACATTATAGCCTTGCCCCGTAAAATAGATCCGGAGCATATTCGATATATCAAAATCGTCTTCTACTACTAAGATTCGGCCGTTACTCATGAGCCACTTCCCTTATTATGGATTATTAGTCGTTATTCCTCCCAATTACGAACAACTGGATTAATAACATACTGCGCGATAATGAGTTCAATAGAATTAACCATTTGTAGCCTTGATAAGGCTGCTATTTGCGACAGGCCGAGTGATGGGTTGAGAATAAGCTCTGATAGCCGCAATTTCATTATCAGTGATCGCTCGTTCAAAACTACGAAAGCCACCCAGCTTGAAACCATGTCTAGTAGCAATTTTATCAATGGTATGAACTTGTGACAATTGGATATTCTTTCCTAGTGTAAAGGATTCAAAACGGCCGTCGAGCGCCAGGGCGATAGTTTCGGCCATACAGGCATAAGCCATTTTAGGGGGAAAACCAAAATTAAAGCCGAAATCAACCGAGCCGGGAATCTCAACCATCCCACCTTCAATAACCAGGACATCATTACGTTCTTCAACGACCTGGCGGGAGACATCCCGGGGCCGGGCAACATCGCAAATCACCGCTCCCTGTCTTAAATGTTGTGGTTCGATAATCGTATCTATAGCGCTGGTAACAGAAATAATCAGATTCGCCCGGGTTAAATCATTCATGTTGGTCGTTGTGTTAACTGAGGGACAACCAGCTAATTCAACCTGACGTTTTATTGGCAGAAGCTTATCCAGATTTCGGCCGATCAACAGCATCTCCTTTACCTGTCTGGCTAGAAGTTCAGCACAGAGAGAGCCAATGGAGCCGGTCGCGCCCACAACCGCAACGGTGCTTTGTTGAATAGGAATACCCATCAAGGCTGCCGCCTGTTCAATCGCTTTCACGGCCACCGAAATGGTATAACTGTCCCCCGTTGTAACAGGAATATGTAAGTTTTTAGAGACAGTAACGCCACTATCTCCAACAACCGAAGTGAACGCCCCCAACCCTAATATTTGGGCCCCCAATCGTTCTGCCAGCTTTCCCGTTTGAATGATTTTGCGATAGACAATATTAGGCGGCAGGCTCATCATCCTTTGAGGCGTTAGTGGACAGGCAACAAACCAGCCAGTTACTTCTTCGGCCGTTTCACTTGAGCGAATGCCCTCAATCTGCGATATATAAACAGGGGGAAAAAAAAGGCAGAGAAAATTGATCAACCAGACGGGCAGTTTGCCAAGCGCCGGAAACTTTCGGCTGACATCGCGCTGAGGTTCTATTGGATGGATGATAAAGGCAAAGGTGTTTTTGTCCGCTTGTGGTCGGGTCACAATCACCCCTTACTCGCCACGCCGGGGATAAAGTCTTTCATAAGGATATTTTAGGTTGAGGGCGTGATGATCACTGTCCTCGTAACAAACATCCTTCTTTATAAACGCGTGATTCTCATTAGCCAGCAAAACCACATCAGACTCAACAGTCCGGGCCGGGTAAATGGTCAACCCGGAACTAAGACGGCAGTGGTGGCCAACACAGCCACCCAGGACAAACATGTGGGTCTCTTCCAAACCTTTCGCTCCAATAGCTCTAAGCGGGGCAGGCAGCACATTGAAATCAGTAAAGGTAGTCCCGGCCCCGATAAAGGTATCACGGCCGATAACACAAAGCTGTAAGCAGGTATTTTGGGCCACCATCGTGTTTTCCATTAGCGTCGTCATGAACAAAGCCGCCCGAAAAGGGAGAAAGCAGCCATCACTAACAACACTTAACATCAATTCACAGCCCTGCGAGACGTTGACATTATTACCAATCACACAATTATCAATAACAACACCCGGTCCAATGGTCACATTGTTCCCAATAGTTGTCGGCCCATGAATAATGGCCGATGGATCAATATTGACATTTTGGCCAATTTTCACCAGCTCAGAACAGTCCAATACGCGTTTTTGTTCCAGCAAGGCTTTTGTTAAGATTTTTAGCCGGTAGCGCCAATCACTTTCAACCCTGTCTTCAGTGTCCTTGCCCCTGGCAAATACACCGAAGAGGATGTCTATAACAAAAAGGTGAACCCAACTTTCCAGTGATACAAAAGATTTACGAGGCAGTTGGTAAACCAAATCCCCGGTTTCAGAAGCCATGTAGGGTGGAACGTGATAGTAACCAACCTCCCGGGGTTCGGTATTAATAATTAGTGGTTGGGCAATGTGACTTTGAGAAACACCCTGAGGCAGATACCACATATCAGCCAGCAGCAGATCCCCTTGTTCAAAAAATGAGCGTGTCAACGGCAGAACATGCTCAACAATAGCAGGGTCATCCTTTTCGAAGGCGATTCGAACTGGTTTTCGACTGGCTCTAGCCCTGGTGATGAATTCCTCGATTAGGGCTGTATTGAAGAATAGGTTGTCACGGTGAACAAGAGTTTCACCCGGATCATCCCCAATATCCCGTTGAGCAAATTTCCAATCCGGATACTCTCTTTCCTCAGAAACATATGGGCTTAGAATATCCCGCTGCCAAAGCCACAACGGTACATTTTGAACCCGCAAATCTCTGGCAGGTTCATTGAAAGGATGTATATAACTTGGTTCTTGGAGAATAATCCGGCGCATGATTGAGCGTCTTGGTTAAATCGGTTTCTTGTTAATGGTTATTACGCAAGCATCATCACCGGCGGCAACGCAGCTAACTTCGGAGACTCGATAATTCTTGCCATTACTAACCCAGAACAATGATTCTTGGAGCAGGCCGACTGCCAGATGACAGCATGGCGACTCTGATTGTCGATGCCAACAAACTGGACACCGTTCAATTATCCATAAATGACTGGTTGTATCTTGCTCCAGGCGCACAATTTGGTCGGTAAATTTGTTGAACGTTTCCGCAAAAACTTCCAGGCCGATTTTGATTTTCATGCCCAGGGGGAACGGCCGAAAAGCCAGATCGGCAATACCTAAAACAGGCATAAACTCTTTCAAAGCATACTTAAAAGTTTCTCTACCAGCCCGCATCGCCAAACCCCGGCCTCCGCGAACACCATACATTTCGTCGAGGGTACTTAAAATAGCCCCAAACGCGTTAAAGGAAAAGCCAAGCTCCAGATTGTTTTGGGGGTAGTTATTAACCAGGTGTTTCAATTGGGAGAGGTTAANNCCCCATGCCGGCCCATAATATCTTCCATCGCAGTTAACACAATACGGCCCATTTTATTGGGATAAAAAAATTCAGGTTTTTCGGTTATAGTCTGATTATCGACTGAAGTTCGGGCTAACATGTTACCAACCTATATGCCATTTTGAACGGTGGCACTTAAAAATTGGGTAAGGGTATTGACAAACTTCTCAGGTTCATCAGTCATAGGAAAATGGCGTGATTTATTCATCATCGTAATGGTAGCATTGCCGGTGCTTTTGGTAAGTAAATCGGCATTGGAAGGGGAAACGATGTTGTCTTTCTTGCCATAAATGCCGAGCGTTGGGTGTGAAAGGCGGTCGAGTTCCTGGCGCAAATCAGTATCACGCAAGTCACCAATACTTCTGAAGAAAGATTCAATACTGGTCCGTTGAACATCCCGAAAAATCATTTGGCGAACTTTTTTAGAGTCTCCGGCAAGCAAAATACGCATGATAGTTGACAACATGATCGGGTATCGCCAGACAAGTTCTGCGATCCAGCCGTAACCGGCTAACTTTAGAAAGGGGTTCAGTGAAGATCCAATAATTGGAGAACCTACAACCGCAATTTTTTTAACCCGATCGGGATAACTTAAAGCGAGTTGAAGGGCGACAGTACCACCCATTGAATGGCCCGCAACAGGGGCGCTAAGAATACCCAAGGTATCCATAAATTGGTGCACCATTTCCACATAACTTGAAATCTGGAATGGCTCTCCTGAACCTACTGCCCCGTTTCCTTTTGCTGAATCTCCAAACCCCCAAAAATCGAGCGCATAAACGCGGTAGCTACGTTCTTTAGCAAGGGCGATCATGAAATCGCGCCAAACATCCCAGGAATTTATCCAGCCGTGGAGTAGAATGATAGGTTGCCCACGACCGATAGATTCATAATGTAGGATTCCCTGCTCAGTAACAATAGAACTCACGATTGCCTCAAGGCATGGCCTTTACTGTCTCCCATGTTTTAGAGATAGTAACATCGCCCCTCATCAATAGCTGTGAAAAGAATGTGAATAAAAGAAAATGGGGCGTTTTATATTATTATATTAAGCTTCAGATTCATCTAGCTGCTCTAATATGGAATAGAGCAACTCCAGGAGAACATTTTTAACGCTTTCTTTGTCGAGTGCAACACAGGGTAAAACCTTAACGGCAGGATTAAGCTGCAAGATGATACGCATATCGCTTGGATCCCAGGCGTCTTCATGATCTTGCTTGTTTGCGGCCACAACATAGGGGGTTGAAGCGTAACCTTCAAATGTTTCTAAAATTCGTTTGGCTTCCCGGAAGGTTTCTGGTTTGGTGCTGTCTACCAGGACGATAAAACCCAACATACCTTCTGACAAAATTTCCCACATGAAGTCAAAACGGCGTTGGCCCGGTGTGCCGAATAGGTATAGGACCAATTCCTGGTCAACAGTGATTCGGCCGAAATCCATTGCCACTGTTGTGGACCCTTTAACGGCCGATTCCGCTGTGCTGGTAATTTTGCGTTCGGTGGACACAACGTCAATTTCACTAACCGAGCTGATAAATTCTGTCTTGCCTGCCGAAAACGGGCCAGTGACAACCATTTTAACTGCTTGCATAAAACTCCTGCCGGTGTTTGGGATGTGTGGGAAAGTTTTTAACCAATAGTAATCGGCGCTTTCTTGCTCTCAAATTCTTACGCCGGCAAAAACCATTGGCCGGTAATTAATATATACTTCAGAAGGCTATAAACCTTTAATCCGATCAATTAGCCTGGTAACAACAGAGCGTTTAACACGAGGTGATTGCTCTGCTGCTTGTTGACTTTGGGATGGCATGCCTCGTCTCTGGGCGGCTGTTTTTTCTGGCTTGGCGGGACGAATGATTTGAACAAGGCCGGCTTGCAACATCCCATAAACGATTCTGCGTATCTGAAATTCGCTCAGATTATTGGCTTCTGCGATTTGTCGAACTGAATTTCGAGGGTTGATAAAAGAAACAACCCGCCATTCCTCGACTGTCAGGTTGATATTTCTTAAACGGGCATCCGGACGGTCTGTAAAGCGGAGAGAGATATCAAGATCTGGCAATTCTTCTTGTAGTCTTTCCCATTCCTTAAGGCGGCGGCTGCCTTCCATGATGACGCTTTCGAGGTCGATTGGGACCGTGATGCGATCCGTGGATGGGTTCCGGTTGGCGTCAAAGCGAAACAGTCCTTCGACCCAGGTGAATAACTTGTAAACAATTTCAAGTACATGTGCCCGGACGCTCTGGATGATGTCGCTTTGGGTAACATAACCAGCCTGAATGAGTAAATGACCTAGCTGCTTATCTCCCGTCCCCTGGGCGCGTGTTTGAATAAATTTTCCTTGCTCGGCCGAAAGTTTCCCTGCCTTTTGCAAGATGTAAGCCAGGCTGCTGCTGTTATTCCCCATCGTAGCATAGATCAACTTACCTTCTCGAAAAGACATTTGGGCCACATCATCTCCCTCAATGGTCAGGGTCCCGGTTTTTCGAGCAAGACTTATAAGATTCAGTAATTGCGTTGTAGAAAAATCACGCAGGTTGCCTTTCAGGGCCATAGTTGTTTTTCCTGCACCTGGTTTTATAAGGTAATTTTAGGTTACTAATAATTTCTGTGTAACTGTTCAATCCCTCTATATATTGTTGTTCTCAATTTAAGGTTGGTGCCAAACTGGCTAACAAACAACAAAAGCATGAGCACTTACACATTTTGCTGGAGTGCCTTCAATTTTCGCATTATACCTATAGGTAAATAGCAAGTCAAACCCCCTTTAAGTCATGTTTTAAGGGGAAAATTGCTTAAATTTTCACCTGTCTTCGCATGATTTTACCTCGATTACCGCTTGTTAGTCCGCCTGTTAACAGGTACAATATGCAAACCTTAGGGGCGGTGGCGAAATGGCAGACGCAGCGGACTTAAAATCCGCCGGAGAAATCCGTGTGGGTTCGACTCCCACCCGCCCTACAGAATGGCCCGCGCTGAACGGGCTTTTTTTATGGCTGGCGCCAGGAATTGGTCGTTTTCCCACGACACCCTGTTTTTTTATGTCTTTGTTACAGGAAGTTAAAGCTTATCTTGCTTTGATTATGGAGCAGGTGGGTATCGAAATTGCCCCGGATGACAAGATTGTCACGGCCGTTTCCGGTGGCCCCGACTCATTAACCTTACTCCACCTCCTTGCCAGACGCGGCCTGCACCCGCCACAAAACCTTATTGTCGCCCACTTAGACCACCAGCTACGGTCGTCCTCAGCCGAAGAAGCCAGCCGTGTCCATCAGATGGCGGCCGAATGGGGACTCGTTTGTCGTACCAAAAAAGTAGATGTCAATGCATTAGCCCAGGAACAGGGTTTGTCTCTGGAAGAGGCTGGACGGCAGGCGCGATACCAGTTCTTGGGCGGCGTGGCGACCGAATTTGATGCCAACTATATCTTCACCGGCCATCATGCCGACGATCAGGTAGAGACCGTTTTGATGCACATTTTACGGGGCAGTGGTTCAGCCGGGCTGCGGGGGATGTTACCGGTCAGCCCTTTCATTGAACAATCAGAACGG
>JABAOG010004160.1_pt1 | contig 21106 bp, 18 predicted proteins | sample 7062131 | NCBI WGS metagenome assembly JABAOG01 (sample SAMN14538629, study PRJNA623070) | marine sediment metagenome | biome: marine biome [ENVO:00000428]; feature: marine pelagic biome [ENVO:01000023]; material: deep marine sediment [ENVO:00002113] | place: India: Arabian Sea | collected...
GACCCAACAACAAAGCATCTGAACACTCGCGTAACCTGGGTGAATTCTTCCGCAGCCGTGCAAGTATGGAATGGATATGGCGAATGGCAATTGCGCTGCTCGCGTACCCGGTCATTTACATAGCCTTTGGGCTTATGGTCGAACCATTTGTGATGGACTACTACACCTCAGGAGCTTTCGAACTGACCGCACCAACTTGGGGTCAATTAATCCCATTGCAATTTGCTCGCAGCCTTCTGTTCCTACTGGTATGTCTGCCGGTAATCATCTGGTGGCGGGGGAAGAACATCAGCCTTTGGCTCAGCCTGGGATTCTCCTTCTTCCTGCTGACAGCTTTCATGGCAGTGATCACCGCTTACTGGTTCCCCTGGCAGATGCGATTGGCTCATGGTCTGGAACTGGTTGCTGATGGGATGCTTTACACTGGTGTACTGGTCTGGCTGTTTAAACCATCAGTTTGAATCCGATGATTGATTTATATTGCCCAGGTGGAATGAATCCATTCGGGCAATTTTATTTTAATGTGGATTAAGGGGATCGTTTTCTCAAGTCTATTAGGAACTATGCGATCCTATAGCAGATAATACACCAATGCACCAGAGATGCTGCCCACCAACACCATCAGGAGAAATGCCCTGACAACTGGTTTTCGCAGCTGCGGGGATCCCGAAAAATACGAAATCATACCCTTTGAAATAGTGTTCATCAGGGCAGCAATTACCACCGCTGTCCCAGCCACATCGGTCGTTAACTGACCACGATTTGCCAGTCGCGTTACACTGAGTGCAATCGCATCGACGTCCGTCAGGCCTGTCAGAAAACTTGCCAGGTATACACCCGGTGATCCAAACAGCGATTGAGCATACTCCACAATCACCAGCACCACCGCGAAGAGTAAACCGAATTTGATTGCTGTTGATAATTTCAGCGGATTGGTGAGTTCGAAATCCTGGTGGATGGTTGTTTCTTCTGCCATCCCAACTTTTTGAATGACAAAGATGTAGAATAGACCGGCGATCAACATGGCTGTCAGGGGAATGATGATTTTCAGCACCAAGGGGGGATAGATCACCAGAATGAGAAGAACAACACGCGGAAGCATTATCGAAGATGCCAGAACAACTGCCCGGGCATACTGTGGGGCCATCTCCGGGTATTCCCGGCTGGCAGATGAAAAGCTGATCGTTGTTGCCGTACTGCTGGCCAAGCCGCCCAGGATTCCCGTCAAATTGATCCCCTGGGTCGGCCCCAATATTTTCATTAATATATAGCCGCTGAATCCAATGCCGGAAACCAATACAACGATCAACCAGATCTGGAAAGGATTGAACAAACCCCAGGGATCGACTGCCCGGTTCGGGAGCAGCGGTAAGATGACGGCAGCAAGAAGCGCAAATTGCAGGGTGACATGGATATCCTCCGTGCTCATGTTGCGGATGATTCCATGCAGTCTGCCTTTCAGGGACAACAACAGTGAAGTGACCACAGCAAGAGCAATCGCGACCAGGGAATGATCCCCCATAACCAGCACGCCGAAAAGAAAGGTCAAAATTGCCGCGACCTCCGTTGTGATCCCTGTGTCAGTTTCGCTGCGCCCTAAAGCCTTAAAATAGCTGACAGTTGTCAATAGAATCAACCCGCCGAGTCCCAATGCCGTCGGTATGATGCCAAAATCATTCAAAAGGAAGGAAGTAACCGATCCCAGGATAGCGATCAGTGAAAAGGTTCGGATGCCTGCAAAATCAGGATTGTCTTCTTTTTGCTGATGGAACTCTCTCTCCAACCCAATCAGAGCCCCGATTAACAATGAAAATCCAAAACGCCACCAAGGCTCAAAATCAGCCAGACTTAACATATATTTTTCCCTCGGTTCTTTCTGACATCCAGGTTATAGATCAATAATACCAGTTTTCCCCTTTTGTTTGACTGAGAAACCAGATACTGCATCAATGTGAGAAGAATTGGCAAATCTATTCAGATTTTTGAAAGCATCGGGGAACATGGCCTTGCAATAAATTGTATTATTTAACGATTCTTTTCATACCGATCTAAACGTAATTCATGACAAACGCTGATTCTCATGGAGTTCATCTAATAATATCTAGAAAATGCAACCTACCTGGAATGTCCATCAGAAATTTACCAATTCCTATCCGGGAATACCCATCCACTCATCCAACGTGATAGCTGGCGCACCGAATAACGCATTCGTTTCTGTTGGATCACCCATTTCCGGAACCCTGTCAAAATATGAGATCACAGTACAGACTTCTTTCAAGGGGTCATTTCCCGTCAAAAAAGCGATCACCCTTGCCTGCCACAATTTGAGGGTCAGTAGTCTGGCTTGCGGATGCATGGCCTGCCCATAGCGTTTGATTGCTTCAGGCAAAGTGTATTCATCAGGACCGTGAACGAACAATCGTTTCCCCAGGGCTCGCTCGTCATCATAGGATGACGCTACAATTCGACCGAAATCATCACCAGCGAAGAAATGCAGCGGGGGCGGATTTTTCCCCTGGATGATCGTGACCTGGTTCCCTCGAGCGAAATTGGGGAGCGTTTCCATAGCCCAGGTTGGGCAGAAGACAACATACGGGATGCCGCTGTCTTTAAGTAAACTTTCCGTTCGCAGTTTGACTGCAACCCTGGGATAGGATTTGTTCTCTTCCATCGCTGTGGTAGCAGAAACATAGGTAATCCGCTGCACACGGTTTTTCCTTACCAATCTAATAACATCCCTGGTAGCATTCAATTCAATCGTCTCTGGAAGACTGATATGAACAGCATCGCAGCCGGCGAGCGCATAGGACAGGCTGTCCTCATTGGTCAAATCACCGTGGACAATTTCGACACCTGAAGAGAACATCTCTGCTGCTTTTACTCCATCCCGGACCAATATCCGGACAGAATATCCATGTTCAACCAGGTGTTTTACAACAGGTTTTCCGAGCATTCCGGTCGCGCCAAGAACCAAGATTTTATCAATGTTCATGCCACTCTTTATTCGGTTTCTGAATCGGGAAACAGCCTTCCAAAACAGATCAACTCAGACATCTTGTGGTTCTTGGATTTACCCCAGGCAACGATGAAGTATTTTTCGAAACCACATATCATCTGGACAGGCACTTATCCCTTCTAAATACACAATACTTTGAACTCCTCACCCATAGACTATTCCTTATACTCACATTCTACATCAACAACAATAACAAATGTAACAATAAATGGAAACTCCCTAGTAAATGTTGAGGTTAATCATAACTGCGCGATATCGACTCACTCCAGCCATCGATGCGGGAGAATGCATCGCAGGTATTACCACCGATCAACGCGGTTTGCCGCGCCCATCAGCGATCAATGCGATATCGGTGCCGTTGAGTGGAATTTTCCTTTCCATGTTTATCTGCCTCTGATGGATCGCTAATCGGAAGTCCGTATCCTGATTCAGGGAAGACATCGAGCGGTAACATAACAAACCGCTGTGAGATGACTTTCACAGCGGTTTGTTGTTATTTAAATCCAGATAAAGATCATGGATCGTGAGTTATTTTATACGATTACACCAGACTCGCACCCAAGTATAATGGGATTATCGAATAATTGTTCACAAAAGGACAGTATCCCATGTTTCAAGATTATGCTCAGGCTCAAGAATACGTCGAGTCATTATCTATCCAGAGCATCGACCTGAAGTACTGCGATCTGTGGGGCAGGCTGCACCATATCACCCTACCGGTCAGCCAGTTCACACCTACGCTAATGGAAGAAGGGATTGGTTTTGACGGTTCGTCTGTCGGTCTGAAGAGCGTCAAGGCTGGGGATATGATCATGGTTCCTGACCTGAGTACGGGTTTCATCGATCCATTCTGGGATGTGCCTACCTTGAGCTTTCTGTGCACAACACTCAACGCCGATACTCACCAGATCTTCTCCAATGATCCGCGCAACCTGGTCAAGCACGCAGAGGATTACTTGGTCAGCCTGGGAATCGCTACCAGAAGCCTGTGGGGGCCAGAGTTCGAATTCTACGTCTTCGACCAGGTATCCTATGAAAATGAAATCAACCAGGCAGGCTACCGCATTGATACCTGCCTTGCCGAGTGGAGCAGCTGCGAACCTGGTTCTGGGACGACTATCCCTCTCCATGGCGGTTACCACGCTGCACCGCCAAAGGACCGGTACTTCAACCTGCGCAACGAGATCACACTGAATCTTGATAAGATGGGGATCCCTGTTAAATATCACCACCATGAGGTCGGGAGTGCCGGGCAGATGGAGATCGAAACGCCGATGATGGGCATCCTGCAGGCCGCGGACGCGGTGGTGCTGATCAAATATGTCACCAAGATGACTGCCCAGCAGCACGGTAAAGCGGTGACCTTTATGCCCAAGCCGCTGTACGGTGAGGCTGGCAACGGGATGCACTTCCACCAGCACCTGTTCGACGGTGATACCAACCTGTTCTATTCCCAGGAGGGCTATGGGCATCTCAGTGAGCTTGCCCGGCAGTACATTGCCGGCTTGCTGATCCACGGTCCAGCACTTCTGGGGCTGACCAACCCGAGCACCAATTCCTACCGGAGGCTGGTACCCGGCTTCGAAGCACCGGTGAACGCCTTCTACTCGCTGGGCAACCGCAGTGCAGCCATCCGCATCCCCAAGTATGCCAAACAACCGCAGACAGCCCGCATTGAATTCCGCCCACCGGACGCAACCGGCAATCCTTACCTGTCAATCACTGCCCAGCTTATGGCCGGGATCGACGGCATCCAGCGCCAGATGGACCCCGGTCAGCTTGGCCTGGGACCGATCGATGCTGATGTNNGCCGCCCTGGCAGCCCTGGAAGACGACCATGGTTTCCTATTGGAAGGTGGTGTCTTTTCCGAAGACTTGTTAGAAAGCTGGATCGAACATAAACACGACAACGAATACTTCCCGGTGCGAACCCGACCGCATCCTTATGAGATGAGCCTGTATTTTGATGTATAGGGATACTAATCTGATCTTCACAGGAATCACCTCCCATATGGAAGGTAATTCCTTTCTGGAACAAGGCGAAATAAAATCCACGGGGATTCATATCGATCGTTAAAGATTAACCGTCATATTTGAGAGGTAATAAATCACAGCCTTGTCATTCTTTTGCCGAGAATTCTTAAGAGCCACCGGCCTTACCAGAACAACATATATTTGGTCAGATTTGCTGCCAGTCCATTCGATAAGGATGATGCGTACTTCGCTTACGAAAACGTGCGCCTCCAAAGTGAACGGATGGACAACCCTGCCAATCATTCGATGGCGCACAGACAGTTGCTAAACCTGCCAATACGACGTAGAGTACTCTCTAGGATGTTCTAAGATCCGTTGATAAAATGCTCAGTTGGATACAGTGGAAAATAACTAAAGATTAAAATCTAAGAGAGGTAGATCTCATGCGATCTACCTCTCTGAAGAATACATGCTAATTAGATAAATATGATTTGAGCGCCTTCTGTCAGATCCATGAATTCGCCAGCAGTTACTATATCTTGGACACCTTCCACAAAATCATCTTCGGTCAGTTTCATCATATCGACGCTCATTTTACAGGCATACAGGTTAGCGCCAGCATCGACCAGCATCTGCAAATACTCATCTACCGGTGGAACATCCAGGTCATCCATCTTTTTCTTCATCAAGGAAGTGGCGAACGCTGTCATTCCTGGTAATACACCCATGATTTGTGGGATGCCCAGGTTACCTGTATCTATATCCATCATGCTCATTTTCATGCTGGTATTCCCCACAGGTGCAATCTCTAATTTGTTTTGCCTCTCTTTATTAATGATATCGAGTCCCCAAAACGTGAAGAACATTGTAACATCGATACCATTACCCAGAGCGGCCCAGCCCATCACTAATGCAGGATAGGCCATATCCAGGTTCCCTTTCGAACAAATGAATGCTATGTGTCGGTTTTCTTCAGGCATTTTATATTCCTTGGTTTTTTATTTTGATCGGTTTATTTATACACAACCTTCAGGTTTCCCTAATCCTGAAATCTTGGCAACTTTTTTAGCAGGTCCTTTTGGGAAAAGCTTNNTTAAAGAGCTGTTTTGTTGTGATGTCTGTCCCTTTGGTGATCTGACGCAAAGTCGGGGCAGCACCCGATTCTTCTGTACTCGCTCGACAAAACCGGATGATCTCCCAATGATCTTCTGTTAGCTCAACAATCCCTTCTTGCCTGGCCAATTCCCTGGCAATGTCTTCGTTCCACTGCTCAGGATCTGTCATAAAGCCTTCATCGTTGAAATCAAGTTTTTCTAATATTACGTCGCTCATGGTTTACCTCTATCTATAAATATATTTATTTCACCTTATCAACAGGTGTGTTTGCTAGTATCTTGATCAGGTTCAGCAGTCTGGCCATCCCAATTCGTACCTGAGGATCCCTCAATTCTTTCAATAGCTGCATTGTCGATATCGGTTGTGTCACCATCGGCTCTTTCTGGAATTCCCCAATCGCATTATTGGCCAACGCCAAGATTTCAGGCTGGGTCATATTGCGAATTGTCGTCAGGATCACAACGATATTTTCACCGAGTGCCCGGACATCCTCTTCAGAAAATTCTGAGATGATATTATCTAAGATCACCCAGCCTTCCCGTGCAAAAGAGAAATATCCCGCTCTTTCCAATTCGTCCAGACGTTCTGCAGTGTAATTGAATACTTGCTTTCCTAATATATCAACCTCATCAGTGATCCCCATCAAGGCTTCGACCTTATCGAACATATCCAGGATCAGGTGGGTATTTCGCAATACCCTCTTCAATAAGAATAGGATATCTTCTGCTTTGAAATCAGTGCCGACTTCAGCTAATTCATCTATCGAGATTTTGATCAACTGGTTTGCGATCGGTATCATGTCGTCCTTGAGTTCATCCATCGCTTGCTGCCGAGATTGTTGCACCTGGACAAACTCTGTCAGTAAAGACACCTGCTCTGAGAGCATATCTACCTTTTGGTGAAGGGAAGCAATATCATTTTCCATTCTCAGTTCCTGTCATCCCACTTCCCAATCATGCTCATTTGAGATTCGAAAGGCATCTCGCCGCCGCGGAGCAATATATTCCAATATACCCATCGGAATGTCATCTTACCCCAGTGATTGGCGGCTGATTCTTTTAGTAAAGAAAACGGACCAAATCCAGGAAGTGGGAACTTCCCTGGGAGTGGTTCAACGTCATAATTGAAATCGATCAGGATACCTTTATCAAAACCCGACTCAATGAAGCAGTTTGCATGACCGTCGAATTTGGATTTCGGCTGGAGACCTTCAATATGACGGAGGATATTTTCAACCAAGACATCAAGCATGAAGTGAGCTACCGAGCCAGCTTTAGATGTGGGAGCATTACCTGCATCACCAATTACCCATACATTCTCCCAGTCACTGGACTGTAATGTGTTTTTATTGATTGGTATGAAATTAAGCTCATCACCCATTCCAGACTTGTCGATGACTTCTGCTCCCATATTCGTGGGGATAGTGACCAATAAATCATAGGGGATCTCCCGTTCATCAAAAGATTGGATTACCTGTTTATCGTTATCAACGCTGCCAACAAAAAATTCAGGCTCCAGAAGGATATTCTTCTTTTCGAGCATATCACCCAGTACAGATGAGGCGATCGGCTTCGTGAAAGCACCATCAAGTGGTGTCGCAAAGACGATTTCCACATCATTACGAATTCCACGCTCGTGGAAAAACCAATCTGCCAGAAACAGGAATTCCAATGGAGCAACTGGGCATTTGATGGGCATTTCTGTGATATTGACCACCATTCGGCCCCCTTTCCAAAATTTCAGAAAATTACTCAACGCGACTGCGCCATCAACTGAATAAAAATCGAATTTGTTTTCGTACCACCCATCCTCTATCATTCCATCGGTTTCTTTAGGATGAATATGACTGCCAGTAGCAATTACCAGGTAATCATAGTGAATGACCTGATTCTCTCTCCTGAGAGTGACTCTATTCTCGTTCGGTTCAATCAATTCAATCTCTGACAGGATGAATTCAACCCCCGGTGGGATGAAATCCCGCCGAGGTTTGATGACATCTTGCTTGGAATATATATTGAATGGAATAAATAGGAAACCTGGTTGGTAATAGTGGGTCTCATCCTGGTCGACGATGACGATACGCCACTCATGTGGGTCTAATTCATGAGCCATCTTGTTGGCGACCATGGTTCCACCAGTACCTGCACCTAATATCAGAAGTGTTTTCATAAATCACCTTTTCAGTTAGAAATCCTCTGTCCTGTGATAGTGTGATAGGGAGCTAAATTTGAGTATCAAAATACGGTATTAATATATGTTCGCTTGTATTCACATACATGTATACATAAATATATCAACTATTTCATGAGGCAAATAGTGTAATTTGTAACAATATAAACAGAAAAGTGTAACATGATAAGAATTATCCAGATTACACTTTGAAAATTAATTGGTCTGCACAAATTAAAATCAGATCCTTTTTAATGAATGGATGACCAATATAAAAAACCACCAATACCAGATTGGTGGTTTCGTTATCGAACCGGATGGATTACCTACGGGTGAACAGCCAGACTCTCTGCCAGTTCAATCATGCCCTGGCGATCGAGATATTCGATCGATTCTACATCACCCATTTTAGTCATTTCCAACCAGATATCGTCCTGCACCCAGCGCAGGCGCAGTATCGCTGCCTCGGGATTCCATGTCGCTTCCGTTTCCCCTGCATAGACGACAAATGTTCCCTGGGCGAATTCCCCTTCCAGGTCGTTGATTTCGACGGGAATGATATCTTCAGCCGGCACCTGGTCCCAATCGGACTGATTGTAGCCCGCTATAGACTGCCGGATCATCAGGCTACCGCCGAAATTTTGGGTACTGTATTCCAGGTAGACGGCATTTCCATACACCCGGGCGCCTTGAAATTCGAAACCCGCAGGTACATCGGGCATCTCGAACACATCGAAGCCGACCTGGGCTTCCGCCTCTGCTACGCTGATCAACGGCGCAGGCGGTTCAGCCGTGGGTGCGGAGGGATCGGATTCCGCAGGCGATCCAGGCACCTTCTCCGGGGTGAAGGATGTTTTCTCCGTGCGAGTAAACAACTGGAGTACACTCTGTGCCAGCGAACGTCCCGGCGGTGTCAGAAGTCCAACCACCAGCAAGATAGCGATCATCAAGATGGCGATAGCCAGACGGGGTAAACGGTTTGTATTTCTAACAGACATTTTTTCTCCTTGTTGGTTCTGTAGGTGCTTTCCCGCAACAAGGTTGGATTTGATAGCAGGCCATAGATTGATTTGAGAAGAGGGGATTTTTTCCTCTAGCGTGTCCTGTAAAATGGACTTGAATTTTTCATTGTCCATGATTTACTCCCTTTCACCAAGTGGGTTGACCAGCATACGGCGTAAACGCGCACGCGCATCCCTAAGCCACCATTTGATCGTGCTCAGCGGGCGTTCCAGCTCCGCGGACATTTCTGACATGGATTTGTCCAGGTAGTACTGCTGCACGATGACTGCACGCTGGCCGGGCGGCAGCCTCTTGATGGCATTCAGGACGGCTTGCCTGTTTTCCTTGTCGACCACGATCTCTTCTGGATTTGGATTGGGATTGGCGAGCTGCTGAGCAATTTGCAAAGTCGATTCTTCCGTTTGCTCCTCGAACGACAGGCTGCGTTTGTGTTTCTTGGTCAGTTTGAGTGCGTCGTTGATCACAATCCGGTAAAACCAGGGAGCGAATGGGCGTCCATCAGTAAACTGGTGAATGCGCATTGCTGCCCGGATAAATGCCGTTTGGACAACATCCTCCGCCAGGAGACGGTCGTGGAGGATCAGGTACGCCGCATGAACTGCCTTGACCTGGTATCGCTCTACCAGATGTTCAAGAGCATCCAGGTCGCCTTGTTTTATGCGGGAAATAGCATTTTGATCTTCCATATATGGATCCATAAAGAGAATTCTCTATTTATACTATCCTTTGGGGTGGGAAAAAGATAGTTGAAATCCCGAAATAAGTTTGGGAATAAATGGCTAAATTGCAAATTTGGATCTCGAATTACGGAAATTTGACAACAAGAAATGGGATAATAATCATTTTTTATCTCAAATCCCAAAGCGAGCGTACGCAAACAGGTGCAGCAGCAATAACAGCGGCAGGCTGCGGGTGCGCCACCACAGGTAGCCACCTATGATCCCATTGTTAACGATCAGCAGGTCAGCGGCGGCAATCAGGATCGGCTCCTGGTAATAGATCAACTGCTGGGGTAGATGACCCGCTGAGAACAGCAGACTCTGTACCAGGATTGCCCACCCGAGTGGGACGAACTGCGCCAATCTGGGCTGCAGGGTGATCCGCAGGAGCAATTCCTCCGGCAGGGCAGCCCGCCATAACAAGCCAAAAATCAACAGCAATACCGACCATACCCCGCTGATCTGGTTGGACAGGTCCGCCTGCGGGATGGGTTCTGCTTCACCTGCCGGGAGGATTTGGAAGAGAGCCGCTGCCGCAATATTGACCAGGATAACCACCAGCAAGCTCAACCAGCCGCGCCGGGTCGGCCAAGATAACCCCAGATCTCTGCATGGGTAACGAAATACGATGAACAGCAGCAGGACAGATGCGACCATGAAAACCGGAAGGATCCAAGATGGCTGCTCTATCCAACCGGCGTAAGAATTGGCGGCCAACATCATGGCGATCGCTAATGTCAGTATAGCCCAGATCAGCTCAATTCTTGGACGATGGATTGGCTCAATCTCCGGTATAGGTTCGTCCCCCATGATCTTTCGAACCACCCACAACCAGGCAAGCAGGATGAGGCCATTCCCTCCGACATTACGGACAGCCTCCCACGGTCCGACCTGGGTGGCGAAGATCACAGCACTGATGACATACATCAGCACAATCGTGAGTATGATATCCATGGTAAAGGGAAAACCTTTGTTCTTATGCATTTCTACACCGCTGGATTAATGGATTAGAGGCCTGAAACAAAGGGGCGATTGATTACGGGAATTCCGATGTTGGGTGAGTCCAGTTTACAGCAAAAATGCCAGAAAATCAATTTGATCCTGCCCGGAATATGGACGTTACCGGACAATGATAATGTCAATTTAAGAATTCCTTGGAATACAAATATCTAGGAACAAAAAACGCCCTGTGATTTCGGGCGTCTACATCTTAGAAAATCCGAGCAGCTATGCCTGTTTTTCCTCCCACCAGGACAGCCATTCCTGGTAATCAGTACCATAGGACTCACCGGTCAAGTTTTCCAATGCAGTAGCTAAGAACCAGTCAGTCGGCTGACCGACGTTCTGCAGGGCATCGATCAGAGGTTTGATGGCGCGTTTGTCCCCGATCTCTCCCAGTGCTTTGGCTGCTGTCCCCTGGATGGACTGTTTATCATCCTTCAATACACCGATGAGTGCATCGACTGCCTCTGGGTCGCCGATCTTACCCAAGGCTCGCACCGTCACCTCACGGATCAGGGGTTGATCATTGAGTGTTTGCGTTAGCGGTTCAACTGCGCGCGGATCTCCGATCTTGCCCAATGCATTGGCAGCAGAACGTCTGACGTTGTTGTCATCATAGGATAAAGCATCGATCAGCCCGTCAATATCCTTTTCTCTCTCCATTTTAATAACATCTGGTTGTCCAAATCCAAAAAGTCCCATAGCTACAAACCTTATCCTGAAATCTCAGTTCTGACTATTTTAAGCATCTAAATCTTACCATATTCACACATCGATAACCACGGGTGTCCCGGGACAATTTTTCTCCCATGACCAGAAAATTTCTACCTTGCTGAAATAACCACTTTTGCTATCTCAGGCCACTTTTCATTTTTGATAAAACCCAAATGGAAATAGCCAGATTACAATCACATCCATCTTACAGCGGACATCTGCGCAACATCAGCAGCTTCTGTTACGATAATAGTATCGGCAATGGCATAAAGGAGGATCAGGGCTTATGAAACCTGTAAAAAAATTTACTGTAATCCCATCCCTACCAGAAGAATTATCGGCATTAAATGATCTGGCGTATAACCTGCGCTGGGCATGGGATCACGATACGATAGAGCTTTTCCGGCGGTTGGATAGCGACTTGTGGGAGGAAAGCTGGCACAATCCGGTCTTGATGCTGGGGACGATCGACCAGGAGAAACTCGAAAATATTGCCATGGATGAAGGATTTGTCGCTAATCTGGCCAAAGTCAAACGTGGACTGGATGAGTACATGAGCAACCAGTCCACCTGGTTCCAGCGGACTTTTCCCAATGACGACCGGACACTGATCGCCTATTTCTCTGCAGAATTCGGTGTTACTGAATGTCTTTCAATTTTTGCCGGAGGATTAGGAGTCCTCGCTGGTGATCATCTCAAATCAGCGAGCGATCTCGGGCTGCCGCTCGTCGGCATGGGTCTGCTTTACCAGCAGGGTTATTTCCGGCAGTACTTAAATGAGGCCGGATGGCAGCAGGAAGCCTACGAGAACAATGACTTCAACAATCTGCCGATTTCGCTGGAGCGTGATGGGAATGGAGAACCACTCAAGATCACCGTTCCTCACCCGGGACGCGAAGTGACTGTCCAGATCTGGAAAGCACAGGTTGGCCGCGTGCCGCTTTACCTGCTGGACACCAACATCCCTGAAAACAGCCCGGAAGACCGGGATATCACCGACCAGCTGTACGGTGGGGATAACGAAATGCGCATGCGCCAGGAAATGGTTTTGGGAATTGGCGGCTATCGGGCGATCAAAGCATTGGGACTTTCACCGACAGTTTACCACATGAACGAGGGTCATTCGGCATTCCTGGCATTGGAACGCACACGGCGGTACATCGAGGCCCACGATTTCAGTTTTGCAGAAGCCCGTGAAGCCGCATTAGCCGGGCTGGTCTTCACCACGCACACACCAGTACCCGCCGGGCACGATTACTTCCCACCGGCGTTAATTGAAAAATACCTGGGCGATTATGTTAAAGTTCTGGGTCTGTCCAAAAAAGCCTTCTTAGCCTTGGGGAGAAAGGACCCAGATAACACGCAGGAATTATTCTGCATGACCGTTCTGGCACTGCGGATGGCTGTCTATACTAACGGGGTCAGCCAACTGCACGGAAAGGTCAGCCGTGAAATGTGGCAGGAACTCTATCCCGACTTACCTCAAGAGGAGATCCCGATCAGCCACATCACGAACGGTGTCCACTTCCAGTCCTGGCTTTCACACGAGATGAAAGAGCTGTACGATCGCTACCTGGGTCCACGCTGGCGCGACGAACTGGCAGACAAAGAAGTGTGGAAACGCACGGAACGGGTCGCCAGTGAAGAGCTGTGGCGCACCCATGAACGCCGGCGAGAGCGCCTGGTCAGCTTCACACGTCGCCAACTGCGCAAGCAGCTAACCCAGCGGGGTGCTTCCCAAACAACGGTCGAAGCCGCCGATGAGGTCCTGGATCCCAACATCCTGACGATCGGTTTCGCCCGCCGGTTTGCGACTTACAAACGCGCCACCCTGATCTTTCACGACCCGGAACGGCTGGACCGGATTCTCAACCACCCTGAACACCCCGTTCAGCTCATCTTCTCCGGCAAAGCTCATCCCAGGGACGACCCGGGTAAGGAATTGATCCAAAAGATCGTCGAAATGGCACGTGACGAGCGCTTCCGCAACCGGATCGTATTCATCGAAGACTATGATATGGCTGTTGCCCGCTATCTGGTGCAGGGAGCGGATGTGTGGTTAAACACACCTCTCCGTCCACGGGAGGCCAGCGGCACAAGCGGAATGAAAGCCGTTGCCAACGGCGTGCTCAACCTCAGCGTGCTGGACGGGTGGTGGGATGAAGCCTACTCACCGGAGTTCGGCTGGGCGATCGGCAGACGTGAGACTTACAACAACCGGGAATACCAGGACCAGGTTGAAGCCGAAGCGCTGTATGGATTATTAGAGCAGGAAGTCATTCCCACATTCTACGACCGGGGAACCGGCGGACAACCGCGTGCCTGGATCAGCAAAATGAAATCATCGATTGGTTCACTGTGCCAGTTCTTCAACACGCACCGCATGGTGGGTGCGTACACCCAGCGTTATTACATCCCCGTATCCGAACACTTCCAGCAATTCACCTCGCATGAAATGAAAAAAGCCACCAGCCTGGCAGCCTGGAAATCCAGGATCACCCAGGCCTGGCCAGAAATCCGGGTCGTAAAGATCACAGCCCCGGAATTCGAGGAAATTCCTATCAACGAAAGTTTTGAAGTCAAAGCCCAGGTATTCCTCGGAAAACTTTCCCCGGAGGAGGTCCGCGTGGAGCTTTACCTGGGTCCAGTGAACCCCAACGGCGAGCTGGTCAATGCCCGGGCTACCTCCATGGAAATGGTGGAAGCAGGTCCCGGGAATGTCTACCATTACAGGGATCTGGCCGTTGCATGCTGCTCCAGCGGACTGTACGGGTACACAGTGCGCGTCCTGCCCCAACACGAAGACCTGCTGACGGACTTTCTCCCGGGATTGATCACCTGGGCATAGGGCAGAAGCCAGGTAAAATTAAACTATAACCACATCAAAGCCTGTTCGGTGCTGGGCAGCAGGCTCCATATACCCTATCACGCTTATAATCATCCAAACTGGGGGTAACATCCTGTAGAGACGCAATATATTGCGTCTCTAAAAATATTTATACAAATCAATTAGCACTTCGCTGATTCCAAAGCAAAAAAATCTCATACTTCATAGGGCACAGGATTGTGATGAATATCCTGTAAAATCCTGATATTCGTTTGTGACAAAAAGCACAAATATTGATAAAATGAATTTAAGAGAGCGATCAATACATATCCTGGCAATGAAACCTTTCACTGAACAAGGCCGAAAAACGCTCTCTTTGCCTCTATCCAAACCGTCGTTCCAGAGATGAAAGGAGCGTCCATATGCCACCAAACGGTCAAAAACCGGTACCTGAAGATGAACGCCGTATCGGGGTTTATGTGTGTCATTGTGGCACCAACATCGGTGGTGTAATCGACGTGGAGGCTGTATCTGAATACGCTTCTACCCTGCCTCACGTCACCATCTCCNNAGCAGGACATCACAAAACACAACCTCAACCGGGTCGTGGTGGCTTCCTGTTCACCGCTGATGCACGAATCCACCTTCCGGGCTGCCTGTGCCGAGGCCGGTCTGAACCCTTTCTTGTTCCAGATGACCAATATCCGCGAGCATGTTTCCTGGGTACACGGTCACGATCGCGAATCGGCAACCCTCAAGGCGATGGACCTGGTTTCGGCAGCGGTATGGCGGGTTGCCAACCACGACCCGCTGGAAATCCACCGGTCTGGCGTCAAGCAGTCCACCCTGGTAGTTGGTGGTGGCATCGCCGGCATTGAAGCGGCATTACGCATCGCTGATGCTGGGAAACATGTCTATCTGGTTGAGCGCGAGCCGGGGATCGGCGGGCATATGGCCCAGCTTTATAAAACCTTCCCCACGCTCGACTGTGCAGCTTGAATACTCACACCCAAAATGGTGTCCGTGGGACGCCACAANNCTGTGTTGAAAAATGCCCGTGGAAGAAGATCCCTGACGAATTCGAATTAGGGCTGGGGAATCGTTCAGCAATCCATTTCCATTTCGCCCAGGCGGTACCCAAACTACCGGTGATCGATACCGAAAACTGCGTATATTTCAAAAATGGTAAATGCGGTGCCTGCGCTAAATTCTGTCCCATCGAGGCGATTGATTTCGAACAGCAGGACAAAATCCTGGAATTCGAGGTCGGTACGATTATCCTGGCAACTGGCTTCAAGGATTTCGACCCCGTCGTCAGCCCGCAGTACGGCTACAAGAAGTTTGATAATGTGCTCACAGGAATGGAGTTCGAGCGCCTGGTCAACTCGGGTGGACCGACATCTGGTGAGGTCCGGATGGCAAACGGTGAGAAACCCAAACGCGTTGGCATCATCCACTGTGTCGGCAGCCGGGGGGATCAAAATGAACACTGCTCACGGGTGTGCTGCATGTACTCACTCAAGCTGGCTCACCTGGCTCATGAAATTATCGATGCTGAGGTGGTCGAGTTTTACCGCGACATGCGAACTTTCGGTAAGAACTATGAGTCCTTCTACAACCGCATCCGCAATGAAGGTGTAAATTTTATCCGCTACGATAATCCAATTCATTTAAACCAAAACGAAACCGGTCTGATAGTTGAAGCAGTTGACGTGTTTACCGGGGAACAGAAAGAAGTTCACCTGGACATGGTCGTGCTCAGCACCGGCATGCAACCGAACGAAGACCAGCAGCATGTCGCCAGCACTTTCGGCATCAGCGTCAGTCCGGACGGTTTCTTCCACGAGAAGCACCCCAAACTGGCACCGGTCGAGACAGCTACTGACGGCGTGTTCCTGGCTGGGGCCTGTCAAAGTCCCAAGGATATTCCGGATACGGTCGCCCAGGGAAGCGCGGCAGCGGCAGCAGCCCTGTCCCTGATGGATGCGGGCTGGGTCACCCTGGATTCTTTCACAGCGTTTATCAACCAGGACGTATGCAGTGGATGCATGACCTGCTACAACACCTGCCCTTATCACGCCATCAGCATGGTGGAACACGATGGACGTAAGGTGGCGGAAGTCAACAATGTATTGTGCAAAGGCTGCGGCACCTGTGTGGCTGCCTGCCCGTCCAACACCGCCAGCCAGCATGGCTTCACACAAGAACAAATCTTTGCCGAAATTGACGGCATTATGGCTCATATCCTTAGACAGGAGGCAGCCCTATGAATCGATCCAAACCAAGGATCGGGGTGTATGTCTGCCGCTGCGGCACGAACATCGCCGCAACAGTAGATGTAGAGAGCGTCGCCGGCTACGCCAGTCATCTGGACGGCGTCACCGTGGCGCGCGATTACAGTTATATGTGCTCCGACCCCGGTCAAGACCTGATCAAACAGGATATCCAGGAACACAATCTCAACCGTGTGGTGGTCGCCTCGTGCACGCCCCTGATGCACGAACCAACCTTCCGCACAGCGCTCTCGGAAGCAGGTCTCAATCCCTTTTACTTCCAGATGGCTAACATCCGCGAGCAGTGCTCCTGGGTCATCGACGATCCCACAGAGGCGACCGATAAAGCCCGCAATATGGTGCGGGCAGCGGTGAACCGGGTGCGCCATCACCATCCGCTGACCATGCGTGAAGTCGAGATGAACGAGTCAGTGCTGGTTGTTGGAGCCGGGATCGCCGGGATTGAAGCAGCCCTGAAATGTGCAGACGCTGGAAAACAGGTGTATTTAGTCGAGCGGGATCCGTCGATCGGCGGGCATATGGCCCAGCTGTACAAGACCTTCCCAACGCTCGACTGTGCGGCTTGAATACTCACACCGAAAATGGTGTCCGTGGGACGCCACAACAACATCCAGCTGATCACCTACAGCGAAGTCGAATCCGTATCCGGATATGTCGGCAATTTCAACGTGCGCATCAAGCACAAACCGCGCTACATCGACGCATCCGCGTGTACTGGATGCGGGCTGTGTGCTGAGGCATGTCCAATCGAACTCCCCAACCCCTTTGATTACGGTCTGAGCAACCGGAAAGCGACCTACCGCTCGTCTCCACAGGCAGTCCCCAACGCCTTCACGATCGAGAAACGCGGCGTGGCTCCCTGCCGGGATGCCTGCCCGACTGACCAGAGGGCGATGGGCTACGTTGCCCTGGTACGGGAGCGCCGCTTTGCAGATGCCTACTGGGCAATCCGCCGCGAGCACCCCTTCCCGTCAATCTGCGGGCGCGTGTGCAACCGCAAATGCGAAGACGCCTGCAGCCGCGGATTGATCGATGAACCCGTCAATATCATGGGGCTGAAGCGATTCGTTGCTGACTGGGCATACGAGCACCGGGATGAACTCCCTAATATGCGGGACAAATCCCTGGTGGGAACTCCCTTTAAGAAAAATCCATCGCCAACCGGCAAGAAAATTGCCATCATCGGCGCCGGACCGGCTGGCCTGACCGCCAGCCAGGACCTGGTCCGATTGGGTCATAAGGTAACTGTTTTCGACAGTCTGCCGGTCGCCGGCGGTATGATGCGTGTGGGCATCCCTCCCCACCGACTGCCGTGGGACCTGCTGGACTGGGAAATCCAGCAGATATTAAATGAAGGTGTCGAACTCAAATTGAACACCTATGTCAACGATATCCCGGCACTGCTGGAAGGTGGATATGACTCGGTCGTCATCGCCACCGGTGCGCACGTTGCCAATAAGATATCGATCCGCAACTCCAACCACCGGGACAACTGGCTCAGCCTGGACCTGCTGCGGGACGTCGCCCTCGGCAACGCTCCCAACCTGACTGGCAAGAAGATCGCCGTCCTCGGCGGCGGCAACGTTGCCATGGATGCCGCCCGCACCGCCATCCGCCTGGGCCAGCCGGATGTCAGCATCGTGTGCCTGGAACCTCGCGGCGAGATGCCCGGCTTCGAATGGGAAGTCCAGGTGGCGGAGGATGAGGGCATCCGGATGTGCCCTGGACGCACATTTAAAGAAATCATCGTTGAAGATGACGAGATCACCGGGGTGCGCTGTGCAGAGATCAATTTCCGTGGATTCAAACGCGGACGTCCCGACTTCGACGAAATACCCGGAACCGATCACATCATTCCGGCTGACATCGTCGTTTGGGCAGTCGGTCAGCGACCAGACTTCAACTTCCTGCCGCAAGACGGCAGCATCAACACCCGCTTCCCCGTTGGTGTGCAGACGAATGAAGAATTCATGACCACCCTGCCCGGCGTGTTTGCTGCCGGTGATATGCACCGCGGGGTGACGTTCTTTGTGGTAGATGCCATCGCCGAGGGACACAAAGTTGCCCGCTGCGTTGACCGCTACCTGCGCGGCGATGAGGGTGTCCAGGAACCGCCTGTGCAACCGGTCGCCACATACACTGCTGAAGAAGTCAAAACCAAGATCGACAGCGGCGTCGCTTCTTCTGTGGCGCGCATCCCGATCTCTGAAATCCCGGTGAGCGAACGCGTTAACAACTTCAAAGAAGTCGACCTGACCCTTTCGGAGGAGCAGGCTGTTTCTGAAGCACATCGATGTGTGCAGTGCGGCATCTGCTCCGAGTGCCTGGAATGCGTGGCAGCCTGTGACCGGCAAGCCATCCATCACGAAATGATCACTACCTACGAGGACCTCAAAGTCGGTACGATCATCCTGGCGACCGGTTTCAAAGATTTCGACCCGAGCATCGCACCCGAGTTCGGCTACAGCGACCCGGATGTGATCACCGCCATGGAGTTCGAGCGCTTGATCAACACCGGTGGTCCCACGGAAGGCCAGGTGATAACCCACAAGGGTCGCAAACCAGAATCCGTCGCCATCATCCACTGCGTCGGCAGCCGTGATGATAACTACCACGAATATTGTTCAAGAGCCTGCTGCATGTACTCCCTCAAGCTGGCTCAGCTGGTCCACGATTATATGGACGCCGAAGTGCACGAGATCTACCGTGATATGCGCACTTTTGGCAAAGATTACGAAGAGTTCTATAACCGCACAAAAGAAGCCGGGATTAACTTTTACCACGGGCGTGTCGATAGTATCGCTCGTAAGAACGGACGCATCGCAGTCCATTGGGGTGAGAGCTTCTACAACCAGCCCGACCACATTGAGGTCGACATGGTTATCCTGGCAACCGGTTTCGAGCCGCAGGATGACACGGGGAAAGTAGCCAGTATTATCGGCGTCAGCCGTTCCCAGGACGGTTTCTTCCTGGAGAAGCACCCCAAACTGGCTCCCGTGGAAACTGCCACGGACGGAATCTTCCTGGCAGGTGCCTGCCAGAGCCCCAAAGATATTCCCGACAGCGTTGCTCAGGCAGGTGGGGCGGCTGCAGCTGCCCTCTCGCTGATCGACCAGGGCATCGTGGTTCTCGATCCATCCGTCGCTGCCGTGACAGAAAGTCTGTGTGCCGGCTGCGGTCAGTGCGCTGAAGCCTGCCCGTACGACGCCATCCAGATCGTCGAGCACGTTGCCGCTGTTAATGAATATCTATGCAAAGGCTGCGGTACCTGCGCGGGAACCTGCCCGAACAAAGCGATGTCCCTGATCCACTATGACGACCGGCAGCTGGTCTCTGAGCTGATCGGGGCGCTGCGATAGGAGGCATGCAATGTACCAACCCAAAATTGTCGCCTTTTTATGCACATGGTGCAGCTATACCGGAGCGGACCTTGCGGGCATCTCCCGCATGAAATCGCCGTGGAATATCCGTGCTGTACGCACACCCTGTTCCGGGCGGGTCTCACCAGAGCTGATCATGAAAGCCTTCGATGAGGGTGCAGACGGTGTGATCGTGCTGGGATGCCATATCGGTGAGTGTCATTACGATAATGGGAATCACCGCACTGCCAAGCGCATCCCCGTTCTGAATAGCCTGATGACCTTCTCCGGTCTTGAACCGGAACGCCTGCGCCTGGACTGGGTATCCGCCAGCGAGGGCGAGCGCTTCTCTCGCATCATGAACGAATTCACCGAGACCGTTGCTACACTGGGACCATGCCAGTGGCGGCAGACGGTTGACTGGGGCAGTATGCTCGCCGCAGAACCGCAAACAGCGGAGAATGCCAACCTGAGCGGGATTGGAGATTAGCGATGACTCAAATTCATGAACTGCGCGATCTCGCTTACGATTTACTGGCTGGTGAACAGGCCAATGTCATCATCGGCTACGAAGTCGGGCCGCGGGGGCGCACACGGCCAGCCTTTGTACGGGACCCAGACGAGGTCGATCGTCTGGTCTGGAACCAGTGCTGTACCCACAACCTGACCACTTACCTGCACGACACGTTGGCGGGTGAAGATGCCAAAGCCGCCCTGGTCGTCAAACCCTGCGACAGCAGGGGAATCAACGTGATGCTGGCTGAAAAGAAGATTGACCGTGACCGCGTCCACATTATTGGGATGGCTTGCGAGGGGATCTTCGACAGTGCCGGGTTCAGCCCGAATTGTTCTGAAAACCGCCTGCAGGTCCGCTGCCAGGATTGCGAGGAGCG
>JABAOG010003630.1_pt1 | contig 21105 bp, 19 predicted proteins | sample 7062131 | NCBI WGS metagenome assembly JABAOG01 (sample SAMN14538629, study PRJNA623070) | marine sediment metagenome | biome: marine biome [ENVO:00000428]; feature: marine pelagic biome [ENVO:01000023]; material: deep marine sediment [ENVO:00002113] | place: India: Arabian Sea | collected...
CGACGGCATCATGCAGTACTTCTATCAGAAGGCTCGCGAGCTCTACGGCGATGAGAACGTCGATGTCGAGGACTACCGCCACGCAGGCCACAAGCCTCGCTCCAAGGAGATGGCGATCCTGATGATGGCCGACGCCCTCGAGGGTGCCTGCCGAGCGGTGTTCCAGGAGGAGGACCCATCGCCGGAGAGCATTCGCAACGTCTGCGAACGGGTGGTCGGTGAGAAGGTCGCCGACGGTCAGCTGAGTGAGTGCGACCTGACGATGGGCGATCTCGCTGCGGTGAAAGATGCATTCGTCGATGCGCTGATCGGCCACTACCACCAGCGGATTCCGTATCCGAACTTCCCCGGTGCTTCGCCTCCGGCGCCGGTCCCGGCAGTCGAGGCCGGCGCCCCCGGGGCAGACGATGACGATCCTGCAGGGGAATCCTCGTGAACGTGTTCTTCGCCGACGAGCAGGACGAACCTCTGCCTACAGACGACCTCCTCCGGCTCGCCGAGGTGGTTCTCCAGGCGGAAGGCCTCGCAGCCGGCACCGAGGTGACGGTNNGCTCGAGCCTGGTCGAGCTCCGGCCCCGTCCGTCAACGGTCCACCGCTGAATCTGGGCGACGTCGTGATCGCTCCCTCCTACATACGCCGACAAGCAGACGAGCGGCAGATCGCCTACGAAGACGAGCTGTCGCTGATGGTTGCGCACGGCATTCTGCACCTGCTCGGCTACGACCACGGAGAGGATGCCGACGCGGAAACGATGGAGCGCAGGGAGATCGAACTCCTGCGCATGGTGGGGAGAAAACGGCCATGATCGTGGCCGCGCTCTCGCTCGCCCTGGTGTTGCTGATCATCGCGGCGGCATTGCGGGCCGGGGGTGCCTCCCTGGTTGTGACGCCCCGGGCCGATGCACTGCACGACGCTGCCGACGGCAACCTCCGGGCCGGCACCGTGGCCGAACTCCTCGAAGATCGGGTCAGGATCCAGCCGGCCATCGGCATGGTCCATTCGGCGACGCTGGTGGCGGCGGTGCTACCGGCGGCGTGGGCGGTCGGTGAGTCCACGTCGGGGTGGTCCCTCGGTTTGGCACTGTTCGGCCTGGGCCTGGCGGTGTTCCTGGTCGGCGACGTCCTACCGCGGTCGCTGGGCAGGAGTCGGCCGCGTTCGCTCGCCTACCGGATGGCGCCGCTCCTGCAGCGCGCCTTTGCAGTCGGCAACCGGGCTTCGGAGATCCTCCTCGAAGAAGACGAGATCGCCGAGGAAGAGGTCGAGCAGGATGCCCAGGATCGCAAGGAGATCGAACTGATCTCCAGTGTCCTGGACTTCTCCGACACCATCGTTCGGGAAGTCATGGTCCCGCGTACCGACATGGTGACGATTCGCGAGAACGACTTCAGTGACCTCGCCGTCGACCTCGTGGTCGAACACGGCTACTCCCGATTGCCGGTCACCGGTGAGGGATTCGACGACATTCGCGGCATCGTGTATGCCAAGGATCTCCTTCGGTTCCTGGACGAAGGCTCAGACGCTGCTGCCGTATCGCAACTCATGCGACCCGCCTACTTCGTACCCGAGACGAAGCAGGTGGCGGATCTCCTGCGCGACATGCAATCGGGCAAGGTGCACATCGCAGTCGTCGTCGACGAGTTCGGCGGGACGGCGGGCATCGTGACGATCGAGGACCTCATCGAGGAACTGGTTGGGGAGATCGTCGACGAACACGACACCGAGGAGGCGCTCGTCGAGGTGGCGGAGGACGGCAAGCTCCTCGTGGATGGACGTCTCTCCGTCGAGGAGCTCAGCGAACTGGTCGGCGTCGACCTACCCGACGAGGAGTGGGACACGGTCGGCGGCCTGGTCCTCGGCCTGGCCGGACGGGTACCCAGGGAGTCGGAGTCGTTCGACGTCGAAGGTGTCACGCTCACGGCGACGAGAGTGCAGGGCCGCCGGGTGGCACGGGTGACGGTCGTCCCGCCGGCATCATGATTCGGTCCGGATTCGTCGCCGTCGTCGGCCGGCCGAACGTCGGCAAGTCCACACTGGTGAATGCGCTGGTCGGCAGCAAGGTCTCGATCACCTCGAAACGTCCGCAGACGACGCGCAACACCATTCGCGGCGTTCTGACGCGGCGCAGCGAAACGGGCGAACCCGTCGCGCAACTGGTCCTGGTAGACACCCCGGGACTGCACAAACCGAAGACGGCGTTGGGCGAGCGGCTCAACACGCTGGTCTACGGCACGCTGGCAGAAGCCGATGTCAACCTCTTTCTCGTCGACGCCACGCAACCGGTCGGTCCGGGTGATCGTCTGATCGCCGAACGGTTGCGCCGGGCGGGGACCCCGGTCGTCGTCGCGGTGAACAAGACCGATATCGCCGCCCGGCCCACCGTCGCCGAGCGCCTGCTCGAAGCGGCCGCATGGGACTTCGATGCGTATGTGCCGGTCAGTGCACTCGAGGGTGACGCGCTCGACCCCCTGCTCGAGGAGCTGGTCGCCCGGCTACCCGAAGGCCCTCTCTACTTCCCGGCGGATGCCGTCTCGGATCAACCGGAGCAGCAGTTGATCGGTGAGATCGTTCGTGAGAAGTTCCTGGATCGGCTGCGCGACGAGTTGCCCCACAGCCTCACGGTCGTCGTGCGTGAGATGGAGCAGCGCGAGTCGGGCACCCTCTATGTGGACGCGGTGGCGATCGTCGAACGTGATTCCCAGAAGGGGATCATCATCGGCAAGGGTGGAGAGATGCTGCGCGCCGCGGGAAGCGAGGCCCGTGCCGAACTGGAATCCATCTTCGGAACGAGTGTCTATCTCGATCTCCGCGTACGGGTCGAGAAAGACTGGCAGCGGCAGCCCGACCTGCTCGACCGGCTGGGATTCGAGGTTTGAACGGCCTCGGCCGGTACGCTGGCCGGGTGACCGATCGGTTCCGCAAGGCGCGTACCGTTGCCGAACTGGCTCGCGAGGGTCGGCTCGCTTCTGCGGCCTTCGCCTTCTCGACGTTCGCCTATCCGAACCTGGATCTCGACGCCTACGACGATCGGCTCACAGAGATGGCCGGGAGGATCGTCGGTGGCGGGCATCTGGCGCTGCGGCGTGTCGTTGCGATCTCGGAGGGCCTCGGAGGGAATGTCGACGACTACTACGACCCGCGGAACTCCCACCTGCACGAAGTGCTCGAACGCCGCAAAGGGATTCCCATCTCCCTGTCGGTCATCTGGATCGAGGTCGGTCGCCGTGCCGGTATCGATGTGCAGGGCGTCGGCATGCCTGGTCATTTCCTCGTGTATGCCGGCGGGCAGCTGTGCGATCCGTTCCACGGTGGGGAAGCCATCGGGTCCGACGAGGCGGCTGCTCTCGTTGCCTTCAGTCTCGGTGGTCCGCCGCGCCTGGATCCGAGCTGGCTCGATCCCGTACCGGATGCGGCAATCGTCGAACGCATGCTCAGAAACCTGCGCAACGCCTATGGGGCTCGACGCGACTTCGCACACGAGGAATGGATATCCGCCTGTCTCACTGCACTTGGGAGGGATGCTCCGACCTAGGCCGCCGGCCGTGGCTAGGCGTCGCGTGTAGATCGTGTGAGCAGATCGTCGATCGCTGCCGCCAGGGCGGTGTCTTTCTCGCTCAGTCCACCGTCGTCGTGTGTCGTCAGCTCGATGGAGACTCTGTTCCAGCGGATGTCGATGTCGGGATGGTGAAACGCTTTCTCGGCCAGCAGGGCGACCTGCGTGACGAACCCCATCGCTTCGACGAAGTCGCCGAACACGAACGTCCTGCGCAGCGATTCACCCTCCAGACTCCATCGGGGGTGGAGGGTGAGGAACTCGACCTTCTGGTCGTTGGTGAGAAGTGCCATCCGATCAGTGTGGCAGGGCCTACCGGCGATGGGTAGCGGATCTCGATACTCGACAGTCCCGATAGCATTTCCTCTGTGGCGACCTCTCATCACGCTCACGATCGACTGCGAGACCGGCTGCTGGTGCTGGCCGGGTTGAGCGCCGCCGCCGTCGCCGCCCCACTGCTCGATCTCTATGGACGCAATCCGGAAGTGTTCGTGGCGAACCGATCCAGTACCGCGCAGATCGTCGGGTTTGCGCTGCTCGTCGCGACTGTGCCGGTCCTCACTGCCGCCGTGCTTCTCCTCGGTGCCCGTCTGGTCGGGCCGCGGACCGGCCTCTGGACCTACCGGGCGCTCGTCGTCGCCGGCGGTCTCGCCGTTGGTTCGGTCGTCTCGAGGCAACTCGCTCCCGACAACACCGTCGTCGCAGTCTCGGTCTCGGTGGCGGTGGCGGTGGCAGTATTCCTGCTGCAGGATCGCTTGTGGGGAGTGCTGCGGCTGTTCTCCCTGGCCCTGCCCGCCGTCATCATCATGTTTCTCGTCTTCTCGCCGACTGCCCGCCTCATCTGGGGTGAACCGGCGGCGGCGAATGAAGGCGATCTCGAGATCGTCCGCCCTTCCCCCATTTACTTCATCCAGCTCGACGAGCTTCCCACCGCGTCGCTGCTCGATCGGGACGGGATGATCAATGACGCCCTCTTCCCGAACTTCGCCGGACTCGCCGCGACCGGTACCTGGTACAGGAATGCCTTCTCCTCGTCGATCGCCACCAGCCAGAGTGTTCCGGCGGCACTCACCGGAGTGATGGCCGATCCGGGCCTGAGTCCCACGTCGGTAGACCATCCCGAGAACCTGTTCACCCTGCTCGGCGGCACCTACGAGATGCACGTGATCGAGCACATCGCCGAGTTGTGTCCTGAGGATCTCTGCGAGGACTTCGCCGGACGGGCACCGGCCCGTTTCGCATCACTCCTCGGCGACGTCGGGGTGGTCTACGGACATCTGACCCTTCCGGAGCCGGTTCGTGAGCAGTTGCCCGGCATCGACAACTCCTGGAAGGGATTCCTCGGGCAGCAGGACACACCGGCGCCGGGTACGGTGTCGATCGACGACCATCCCGTACCGCCTACCGGCGTGCGCAGCAAGTGGATCGACTGGATGCAGCGGATCATCGACGGAGTGATCGAGGATCCTCCTCCAACACTTCACTATGCCCATCTCGAGGCTCCGCACGTGCCGTGGCAGGTCAACCCGTCGGGAACCCACTACCAGCGACCCGGTCAGTACACCGAAGTCGACGGCGTACAGGGAGCCGGCGGCCGGTGGATCGACGACCCGGAGATCGCCCGTCTCGGTTACCAGCGTCACTTCTATCAACTGGGTTTCGTCGATCGCATGCTCGGCTCGCTGTTCGAACGGATCCGGGAAACCGAAGGTTGGGATGACGCCCTGATCATCGTCGTGGCCGACCACGGCGCGTCGTTCGTGGCGGGAGAACATCGCCGGTGGCCGTACGAGGACAATCGGGACGATCTGTACCGGGTGCCGCTGTTCGTCAAGTACCCCGACCAGACCACAGGGGAGGTGCGCGATGAACCGGCGTTCACCATCGACATCATGCCGACGATTGTGGATACGCTCGGCATAGCGACCGATTGGAGCTTCGACGGGCTGAGCCTCCGATCGATCGAAGGCACCAACCGTCCACACGAGATCATCCACTGGTGCTGCAGCACCGAGGGTGCCGACACGCGTCTCTCATCGCTGTTCGCGCAAGTCGAACGCAATTTCGAGTGGGTTCCAGATCAGAGCAGCTGGCAGGCTGTTGCGTCGGTGGGACCGTACAGGGACATCGTCGGGATGGATCTCTCAGAGCTCACGGTCGAAGCCGACGATCGGCTGCGCTGGTCGATCGATCATCCCGACCTGTTCGAGTCGGCCGACCGGAGTTCGGGAATGATCCAGACGCTGATCACGGGCCGGGTCGAGTACCCGCAAGGAACGACCGTGTCGGACTTCCTGATCGCCGTCAACGGCACGGTGTCCGGGACCGGGTTCATCACGACCGATTCGGTGAGCGGTGGTGAGATCCGCGGGCTCATCTCGGAGGAGGCCGTGCAGGACGGTTCCAACGATGTCGTGCTGCTGCTTCCCGACGGTTCCGGCGGATGGATCACCGGCACGTCGCAGACTCTCGACGTTCGGTACCTCGCAGACGACGGACACGTGCTCGAGCTCGGCGATGAGGGCAACCGCCGCCTGCAGGTCGATCGCGTCGACCGCACCGAAACGGGATGGACCATCGAGGGTTGGGCCGCCGACGTCAGCGCCAAGGTACCCCCGGATCGCATCTACGTGTTCGCCGGCGAAGTGCTCATCGCGTTCGGGCCGCCGAACGTCGATAACGAGAACGTCGTGCGATGGTTCAAGAGCGACGATCTCCTCCGGTCGGGATTCCGATTCGAGGTCGACGGGGAGGACGTGCCGCCGGAGTTGGAGCGACTGGTCGTGGTCGCCGAGTTCGGCGACTACGCCATCAGCGATCCGGCAAGTCTCACCGACTAGTCCTCACGTGCGCGGACGGAGAGCGAGCAACGTCCGGCTGCTCTCGGGTACCTCGTGTTCGTCCTCGACCTCGAAGCGATGCGACAGCTGCTGCCGAAACGTCGCCTCGTCGTAGTCCCGATGGACGTCCGATGGACGCTTGTTGGCGAGCAACAGTTCGGTCATCGGGTCGCCGACCGGCACGAACTCGATCAGCACGCGGGTCCTCAGTTCCGCGAGCCAGTCGAGTACCTCATGAGTGGGGATGTTGCCCCCGATCACCATGTGATGGATGACCGCGTACATGACGACCAGGTCGGGCCGGGCCCNNTCGGCTGCCAGCGATTGATACAGACGATCGACCACGAGCGGATCGCCGTCCACGGCGAGCACCTTGCGTGTTCCCTCGGCGGCGATCCTCGAGAAATGGCCGTCGTTGGCGCCGAGATCCCACACGAGACCGGCACCGCCCAGGTTGTGGCGTAGGAAGTCGGCCTTCGCGTCCCGATGCCGTTGCGCATGGTCCTGCGTCGAATACTCCGACCACTGCGAACTCGCACGGCCCCAGCGAAGCCCGGCGACCAGTTTGCGGAGGTTGCGGACGTTGTTGAGGATCATCTCCTTGCGGAATCCGGCCTGGCGGATCTCACTGCGGACGTTGCGGGCGTTGTGTTCATAGCGCCGCTCGGCACGGGCCTGGAGGGCGACGTGGAGAGGAACCCCCTTCCGCATGAGGTCGCGCGGTCGCAACATGCGCCGCAACTCCGACGCGGCCAGACCGTCGAGACGGCCGCGCAGCCAGGGCTGGAAGGGGATGTCCTTGTAGGCCTGGAGCATGAGTGGGAACAGGAACTGGCGGCAGAACTGCCGGTACCCGGGCCATGCTTCGCCCGTCTCGAGGGGTTCAAACGAACCGATGTCGATGAAGGTCGGTGTCGCTCCACGCCACTGGATGTTGTAGGGCGTGGCGTCCTTCATGATCAGGTCCTCGTTGATTGCCGCCTCGGTGAGGTCGAGGGTGAGCAGGGCGGCATCCTGAAGCATCGAGAACGACCACTCATACGGGTACGAGATGACGGGGATCCGATCGTGTTCGAGCACTCCTGCCCAGTCTTCGAATCCTGATTCGATCGCGTCGAGTCGACGGGTGGCGACCAGACGTCCGTCCGCCGAGTAGTCGGCGAAGAATCTGGTTTGTTCGAGGGCACGCCAGGCTTCGAGTCCGTTGGCGTCGAGGACCCGGATGACCCGATCGGCGTCGATCATCACGTGACCCGATGGATCACGAAACGATCCGAAGTCCCGGCGGGCGGAGTCGGTCACCGAATGTAGATCAGTCGTCGGCTGCCGGCACCGACTCCCCGGCATTCTGCTGATCGGTTTGCGGCTTGTTGCGTCCGAAGATGCGACGACCGGTCGCCTTGAAGAACACGGCAAGACCTGCGATCCCGCCGAGAACCGCCTGCATGATGAGACTCCCGGTACCGGGGTCGAGATAGGCGAGGGTCATTTTCAAGTCCATGGTTTCACCGGCCGTTTCGTTTCTATTTGTACAGGGTTCACCGCTTAGAAGTCTAACTCTGCCCCGATAGTGTGACGCGATCCGGTCGGGGCGGTGGCCGTCCATATCCGGCGCCTCATCGCTGATGCAGCCTGCCCCACCGGGTACCCTGACGCCATGGCCATTCGAAACGACCAGGGGATCGTTCTGCGTTCCTACGCGTTCGGCGAGTCGGATCGGGTGGTCATCATCCTCTCGCCCAACAACGGCAAGCTGCGGACGGTCGCCAAAGGAGTGCGAAAGACGAAGAGCCGGTTCGGGGGCAGACTCGAGCCGCTCACCCATGTCGACCTCGTGCTCTACGAAGGACGCAATCTCGACACGATCACCCAGGTGTCGGTCATCGAAGCCTTCCCCCACCTCCGGACCGATCTCAATCGGATCGGGATCGCCGGCGCCATGCTGTCGGTCGTCGACGGCGTCGCCCAGGAGGACGAGTCGGCACACCGCTTGTTCCTGCTTCTCCAACGGGGCCTGCGCGTGCTCGAGGCCGGTCCGGCGGATCCCGGATTGCTGACCGCCTTCTACCTCAAGGTCGCCGCGCAAGCCGGGATCGCTCCTGCGCTCGGGGACTGTGCAAGCTGCGGAGGCGACGTCGACGTGGAGCGGTTCAGTTTCTCCGCCGGGGGAGTGGTGTGCAACCGTTGCTCGGCACCCGATGCCGTGAGGCTCCGCTCGGGGTTGATCGAGTATCTCGCCGAACTCGCCGTGGCCGAGCTGGATTCGCTGCCGGGCAGCCCGGGACTGGCAATCGACGCCCAGGCAGTGGCTCGCCGGTTCCTCGAGTATCACCTCGAGCGGACGTTCACCGTGGCGGAGGTGCCGGGTGCCTGAGCTCGACACGACCGGCCTCGATCTCGAGCGTCTTCCCCGTCATGTCGGCGTGATCATGGACGGCAACGGCAGGTGGGCCCAGCAACGCGGGCTCGAACGCACCGCCGGACATGCCGCAGGAGAGGAGGCGCTCTACGACACGGCGCTCGGAGCACTCGAGATCGGCCTCGAATGGTTGACGGTCTTCACGTTCTCGACGGAGAACTGGACGAGGTCGGCAGAGGAAGTGCAGTTCTTGATGCTGTTCAACGAGGATCTGCTGGGACGCCGCCGGGACGATCTCCACGAGCGGGGTGTTCGTATGTTCTTTGCCGGCGACCTCGACGACCCCCGGATCCCCGACAGCAACAAGCGGAACATGCGGGAGGCGATGGATCTGACGGCAGGCAATACTCGCCTCAATCTGGTGTTCGCCTTCAACTACGGAGGGCGATCGGAAATCGTTGCGGCCGCGCGGCAACTCGCGTCCGAGGCAGCGCGGGGTGAGGTCGATCCCGAGACGATCGACGCCGCCATGGTGCAGTCCCACCTCGGCGTGCCCGGCATGCCCGATGCCGATCTGATCATCCGCACGTCCGGCGAACAACGGATCAGCAACTTCCTGCTGTGGCAATCTGCCTATGCCGAATACGTGTTTCCCGAGATCCTCTGGCCCGACTTCAGGCGCCAGGATCTCGTCGATTGCATCGTCGAGTACCAGTCGCGCCGGCGGCGCTTCGGCCGGGCATAGGGTTCCAGGTTCTAGGTCATGAGTTCTGAGTGGTCGATCGCCGGATCGCGTCTCCCCAGACCCTTGGCTATGCGCGTCGATCGAAGAACCTGAAACCTGGAACCTGAAACCTCCTGCTCCGCCTATCATTCCCCGCCAATCCACCGAAACGGCTTCTCCATGTCCATCACCCTCGACACCATCACCAATCTGTCCAAACGGCGGGGATTCGTGTTCCCGTCGTCCGAGATCTACGGCGGCTTGCGGTCCGCCTACGACTACGGGCCTCTCGGTGTCCAGTTGCTCCGCAACGTGAAGGAACAGTGGTGGCGGTCGATGGTCCAGCTGCGGTCCGACGTGGTGGGACTCGACAGTGCGATTCTGCAGGCGCGCCAGGTCTGGCAGGCCTCCGGGCACGAGGCCGTGTTCACCGATCCGATGGTGGAGTGCAAGAACTGTCACGTCCGTCATCGGATCGACAAGCTGGAAGACCCGGATCTCTGCACGAACTGTGGTCGGCGCGGGCAGTTCACCGAGGCTCGCGAGTTCAACCTGATGTTCCGCACGAACATGGGTCCGGTCGAAAGCGAGGACAACCTCGTGTATCTGCGGCCGGAGACCGCGCAGGGCATCTTCATCAACTACGAGAACGTGCGGAAGACGCTGCGTTTGAAGCTGCCGTTCGGGATCGCCCAGATCGGCAAGTCGTTCCGCAACGAGATCACGCCCGGCCAGTTCGTCTTCCGCACCCGCGAGTTCGAGCAGATGGAGATGGAGTTCTTCTGCCGCCCGGAGGAGGCCGGCCGTTGGTTCGAGTACTGGATCGAGGAACGGTCGAGCTGGTACCGGGATCTCGGCATGAGCCAGAACAATCTGCGCATTCGCAAGCACGACGACGATGAGCTCTCGCACTACTCGGCGGGAACGGTCGACGTCGAGTACCGGTTCCCCTGGGGCTGGGACGAGCTCGAAGGTATCGCCAACCGCACCGACTTCGACCTCCGTCAACACACCGAGTTCAGCGGGCAGGATCTGCGGTACTACGACCAGGAGGCCGATGAACGGTTCTTCCCGTATGTGATCGAGCCGGCCGCCGGCGCGACCCGTACGACCTTCGCCTTCCTCATCGATGCGTATCACGAAGAGGAAGTGCGCGGCGAGAAGAGGGTCGTGCTGCGACTTGATCATCGTCTGGCTCCGTATCAGCTCGCCGTCCTACCGCTTTCCAAGAAGCCCGAGTTGATCGAAGGAACAGAGAAGGTGGCAGCGCTGCTTCGTCCGCACTACAACCTCGAGGTCGACGTCACCCAGGCCATCGGCCGCCGCTACCGCCGGCAGGACGAGATCGGGACTCCGTACTGCATCACCTACGACTTCGACTCGCTGGAGGACTCGGCGGTGACCGTGCGGGACAGGGATTCGATGGAGCAGGATCGGGTTTCGATCGACCGCCTCGAGGAGTACCTGCGCACGAAGCTCTGAAGACGTACTAGGTACTTCGTACTTCGTAGCTGGAACCTGGAACTCAGGTCGTCGGTATTCAGTCGTCAGAACCGGCAACCGGCGTCCGGTATCCGCGAACGGATAGGTCGGTCCCACCTTTTTTGGGGGGTAAGGGGGCCTTCCTCAGAACCTGGAACTTGGAACCCGAATGTCACCGTCCTGTGTCCCCTGGTGTCCTCCCCGTGCGCGGGGAGGTGGCTGAGCGGAGCGAGGTCGGAGGGGGTGTACCCAACAGGGCAGCCGGATTGGGACCACCCCCTCAGTCCGGCTTCGCCGGACAGCTCCCCACACGGTGGGGAGCACATCCAATGGCATGCGATCGCTCCCTCCGCCCGGAGAACCTGGAACTTGGAACCTGGAATTCAGGTTATCGGTTGTCGGTCGTCGGTCGTCAGAACCGGTATCCGGTATCTGCGAACCGGTCCGGAGAACCTGGAACTCAGAACCTGGAACCCGCGACCCGGAACCAGCAACCCGCGACCCGGTTGCCCGGCACGAATGCCTCTCACTACCCTGAACGCTGGAACCGCTTCCAGGGAGATGCGTGTCGACCATCGTGGATGTCGCCCGGAAGGCCGGCGTAGGCGTCGGCACGGTGTCGCGGGTGCTGAACGACAGCCCTGCCGTCAGCGCCGGCACCAGGGCACGGGTGCTGTCGGTCATCGACGAGCTCGAGTACCGGCCGAACTCACTTGCCCGGGCATTCTCGCGAGGAGTCGCCGACACCATCGGTGCGCTGGTTCCTACGGTCACCAGGCCTTCGTCGATGGAGCGCCTCCGTGGCGTCCTCGACGAGCTGCGTAGCTCCGACTTCGACCTTGCGTTGTTCCAGGTGGAAGGTCCGGGGCCGGCTTCGGGCCGCGTCCGCGATCTGCTCCGACCCGACCGCTGTGCTGGTGGTCTGATGATGTCGCTGCGCATCTCACCGGCTGAGGCGGCGCTCGTGGCGAGTGCGTCGACACCAATCGTGATTATCGACGGCCGCGTCGAGGGACTGCCCGGCTGCTACATCGACAATGTCGCCGGAGGGCGGCTCGCCACCCAGCATCTCCTCGACCTCGGGCACCGGCACATCGCCTTCGTCGGCGACGTCGAGGACGAGATCGGGTTCAATCCCGGCGCCCGGCGCTACGAAGGGTACCGGGCGGCACTACTCGCTGCGGGCCTACCGGTACGAGATGATCTGGTCAAGACCGGTCCCCACGACCGGGACGCAGCGCGTCGACAGACACTCGACTTGTTTCGCCTGGCTGAGGTGCCGACGGCCATCGTCGCTACGAGCGATTCGCAGGCACTCGGGGTGATGACGGCTGTGCAGATGCTTGGGCTCCGTGTTCCGGAGGATGTCTCGGTCACCGGGTTCGACGATCTGGAGATCGCTGCGCACATGGGCCTGACCACCATCCGGCAGCCGCTCTACGAGTCGGGCGTCATCGGGGCCCGCATGCTGCTCGATCTCCTGGGCGGCGACGAGGGTCCGACCACTGCGGCTGAGCTCCCGCTCGAGCTGATCGTGAGGGCGTCGACGGCACCGCCGTGCACGGCATCTCCCGATTGACGATGTCGGTCGAGAGCGGATTAGGGTTCTGATTGTGGAATCACATGATTCCCGGAGGAAGGAGGATTTCTCTCCATGAGGAAAATGAGATGGATGGCCATCCTCGTCGTATTTGCCATGATCCTCGCCGCGTGCGGTGGTGACAGTGACGACGGCGGTGATGGAGATGGTACCGACACGACGGCGGGTGGAGACAAGCCGGTCGTCAACGTGTTTGGTGCGTTCTCAGGTGTCGAGGCTGCCTCGGTGCAGGAGATCATCGATTCTGAGATCAATGCGGTCAAGGGTTACGACGCGATCTACGAAGGCTCCGACAGCTTTGAGGAGCAGATCAAGATCCGCGTCGACGGCGGAAACCCGCCCGACATCGCGCTGTACCCCCAGCCGGGTGCGCTCGTGCAGCAGGCGGAAGCCGGCAACCTGATCGCCCTCGAGGATCTCGGATTCGACATGGCCGAGCTCGAGGCGACCTTCGGGAAGTACCTGCTCTCGCTGGCCGAGGTCGATGGGAAGCACTACGGCTTGCCCACCAATACGAACCTGAAGAGCCTCATCTGGTACCCGGAGCCTGAGTTCACGGATGCCGGCTATGAGGTTCCCACGACGTGGGACGAGCTGATTGCACTGAGCGACCAGATCGTCGCCGACGGTGGAACGCCCTGGTGCCTTGGTACCGGCAGCGATGCCGCCACCGGCTGGACGGCGACCGACTGGATGGAAGACATCATGCTCCGCACCGCCGGTGCGGAGGCCTACGACCAGTGGGTGACCCATGAACTGCCGTTCTCTAGCGACGAGGTGAAGCGTGCCGCCGAACTGCTCGGCGACATTGCGTTCACCGAGGGCTACGTGCTCGGTGGGGCAGCAGCCATTCCGGACATCGACTTCCGCGATGCGCCGGATCCGATGTTCAACAACCCGCCCAGCTGCTACCTGCACAGGCAAGCTTCCTTCATCACCCAGTTCTTCAACGTGCCGGGTGAAGAAGAGGGCGCCTCCGGTCTAGAGGCCGGTGTCGACTACGGCGTGTTCGCCTTCCCCGACATCGACCCCGGTGTCAAGGGCGCCCTCGGTGCCGGTGAGCTGGCCGCGATCTTCGTCGACAACGAGAACGTGCGTGACTTCCTGACGTCGTTCACCTCGACCGAGGTGCAGTGCGCGCAGGGCGGCAGCGACGCGGGCCGTATCTCGCCGAATACGAACGTCGGCGCCGACTGCTACCGCGATGACATCCTGGCCACGGCCTCGGAAGCTATCGTGGCGGCGTTGGCCAACGAGGGATTCCGGTTCGATGCTTCGGACCTCATGCCCTCCGAGGTCGGTTCCGGCTCGTTCTGGACCGGCATGAACGAGTACATGCGCGGTGGTCCGGAAACGCTCGACTCGGTGCTCGCCGACATCGACGCATCCTGGCCGTAAACCGAGACGCATAGTCACAAACCCACGAGGGGCGGCGACTTCGCCGCCCCTCGTCGTGTAGTGTGATTCGAGTTGTCAGACGGGAGGTGTGCGCCGGATGGACGAGCAGGATCGAAACGGAGACCTTCTGACACGGGAAGCCGAAGCCTCGCCCGGGGTCGGCGGAGGCGCATCGGGACTTCTCGTCGTCTTGTACCGGATCATCGCCTCATTGTCGATTCCGATCATCTCATTCATAGTCCTGTGGCTCACGTTCTCGTGGCTGCGCGACTCCGACGCCAGCCGGGCACTGCAGGTCGTTGTGGCGATCATCGTCGGCGTCGGTGGAGTTTTCGCGCTGTTCTGGGGCATGGATCTCGTCGTGAACCAACTCCCGGGGAGAATCCGTGAGCACGTTCGACCGTTCGTCTTCGTCGGTCCGGCGATCGTCATTCTCACCGTGTACCTGGTGTATCCGGCCATCAACACGCTGATCATCAGCTTCAAGGACCGGGCGCAGGAAGCATGGGTGGGTTTCGAGAACTACGGATTCGTCTTCACCGACGAAGCGATGTTGCGCTCGATTCGCAACACCGCCATCTGGATCATCCTGGTGCCTTTGGTTGCCGTGGGCACCGGGCTCGCCTTCGCCACTCTCGCCGATCGTCTGCGTCGCGGAGAGGCGTTTGCGAAGTCGCTGATCTTCCTGCCGATGGCCATCTCTTTCGTGGGCGCGTCGATCGTGTGGAGGTTCATCTACAGCTTCCGTCCGGAAGGCTTCGGCGAGCAGATCGGTTTGCTCAACGGGATCTTGATCAATCTCGGAGGTGATCCGAAGGCGTGGCTCTCGTGGGAGCCGTGGAACAACCTGTTCCTGATGGTGATCATGATCTGGCTCCAGACGGGCTTCGCCATGGTCATCCTGTCCGCGGCGATCAAGGCGGTTCCCGACGACCTGCTCGAGGCGGCTCGAATAGACGGGGCGACGGAACTGCAGATCTTCTGGAGGGTCATCATCCCGTCGATCATGTCGTCGATCGTCGTCGTCACGACGACCATGGTCATCAGTGTGCTGAAGATCTTCGACATCGTCTGGGTGATGACCGGTGGTGAGACCGGCACTGAGGTGATCGCCGAACGAATGGTCAGGTGGTTCTTCCGCAACGACCACGACGGTCGTGGCGCGGCGATCGCGGTGATCCTCTTCATCGCCATCGTTCCGATCATGTTGCTCAACGTACGACGGTTCCGCGCAGAGGAGGCGATCCGATGACGGCTTCAACCCTCGAACGAGAAACCGTCGTTCATCACAAGAGCTTTGGCCGACGCCTCATCGAGCGCTGGCCGGTAAAACTCGGCCTGTCGATCATCACGATTCTGTGGATCATCCCGACCCTCGGTCTGCTCATCAGTTCGTTCAGGAGCTCCAACCTGGTGTCGACCACGGGATGGTGGACCGTCTTCGGGAACCTCTTCGACACTGCCCAATGGACCTTCGAGAACTACGACAACGTGCTGTCGTCGGAGGGCTTCGGCAACGCATTCTTGAACAGCCTGGCGGTCACGATTCCGGCAACCGTGATTCCGATCGCCATCGCCGCGTTCGCCGCCTACGCCTTCGCCTGGATGGAGTTCCGCGGCCGGCAGTGGATGTTCGTTGCCGTGGTCGGCTTGTTGGTCGTCCCGCTGCAGATGGCGCTGATCCCGATTCTCCGCCTCTACAGCTCGGGCGCCTTCATCGGCGATTTTCAGATCTTCCCCGATCTGAATCTCAACGGGACGTACATGGCGGTGTGGCTGGCGCACACCGGCTTCGGCCTGCCGCTTGCCGTCTATCTGTTGCGGAACTACATCGGTGGGTTGCCCTCCTCGACCATCGAGTCGGCGCACATCGACGGAGCGAGCCACTTCACCATCTTCTGGCGGCTGATCGTTCCGCTCTCGGTGCCGGCGCTGGCGTCGTTCGCCATCTTCCAGTTCCTCTGGGTCTGGAACGACTTCCTGGTGGCGCTGGTGTTCTTAGGAGGGACACCCGACGTCCGGGTGCTCACCCAGGCGCTGGCCGAGTTGAACGGTACCCGCGGTGAGGCCTGGCATCTGTTGACGGCGGGTGCATTCATCACGATGGTGCTGCCGTTGACGGTGTTCTTCTCGCTGCAGCGGTACTTCGTCCGAGGTCTCACCGCAGGTTCGGTCAAGGGCTGATCGGGTGACGCTACCCTCGTCGGGGTCATGACGACTCCGGACGACCAACGAGAGCTCGCACCGCGGCGACGGTGGCTGGCCATCGGCGCCGCCACCGTGCCGCAGGTATTCGGCTATCTGTCGATCGCTGCCGCCTTCACCACCGACTCGGAGGGGGAGTCACTGGTGGGCGCAGGCGGGGCGGCTCTGGGCCTCGGCCTGGTTCCCTTCGTCTTCCTGCTGCTGGCCTTCGTCTCCAACCATCTGAACGCGTCGATAGCGGTGCTCAAGGCGATGGGTTGGTTTCTCCTCATTGCGTTGCCGCTCGGCCTGGTCGGCCCTGCCTGGGGGGCGGCCGTGGGCTTCGCCGCCGGCGGGACCGCCGCTCTCCGACCCGCCGAGAGCACCCGGACGAAGGTGCGGTGGGTGGCGGTCGGTCTTCTGACCGTGTACATACTCCTCCTGCTGCTCACGGCGCCGGCCGCCGGCCTCTTCGCCGGAGCCCTGCTGCCGCTGGTCACGATTGGATTCGCCGACGAGTACTCGGAGTGGTCGGCGAGGAGACGGCAGGCCCCCGAGGTTGACGCCTGAGCCGGGGCGCGCCGTCTCTCCTACCCGTTCTCGCGCGACATTCCGCGCCTATAGGTCGGGAATGTCGCGCGAGAACGCAGAGATGTGGGCGGTGGCGACCATCATCCTTGTGTAACGGTGAATGACGTCCCGTCGCTGTCACCATCGGGGTCGTGGTCGGCGGCCGAGTCGTACGTGAAGCCCGCGGCGGTGATGCCGTCGACTGTCAGGGTGATCCTCGCGTCGCGCTTCTTCACGTCGTTGGTCGCGAGACACCGTCCATTTCCATCGGTGGTGCAACTTCCTGACGCTCCATCACTCCACGAGTAGGCGACGGTTGCGCCCGCCACCAGAGAGTGGTCTTGGTCGTGCACCGTGATCGTCACCGTCGCCGTCCACTTGCCCTTGCTGACCGGATCTCCTTCGCCGTCGAGGTCGCCGACGTGGATCCGCATCGTTGGGGGAGGCTCCGCCGGTTCGACCGTCACCGACACCGTTGCCGTCGCAGTGCCACCGTTGCCGTCGGATGCGGTGTAGGTGAACGTGTCCGACCCGCTGAAGCCGGGATTCGGTGTGTAGGTGACGGTGTTCCCGCTCAGCGAGACGGTCCCGCTGGCGGCACTTCCGACGCCTTCCACGGCAAGGGTGTCGCCGTCCGGATCCGAGTCGTTGGATAGCACGTCGATCTCCACCGGAGTGTCTTCCGGCGTGATCGCACTGTCGTCGACGGCCACCGGATCGTCGTTGACCGCATTCACGGTGATCGAAACCGTCGCGAGGTCGCTGTAGTCGGTCCCGTCGAACGCCCGGTACCTGAAGGAGTCGATGCCGTTGAAGTTCGTATCCGGTGTATAGGTGAACGATCCGTCTGCGCTCAGTTCCAGCGAACCGTTCGCCGGTCCCGCAGCGAGGGTGGCGGTGATCGAGTCTTCGTCGGTATCCGAGTCATTGTCGAGCACGCCCGGCGCCGTCACGGCCAGCGGCGTGTCCTCATTGGTGGAGTACGAGTCGTCGACGGCGACGGGCGCGGCATTTGGATCCGGCGGAGTTGCACCGCCGGCCGGTCCGGTGAACAGGTCGACCCAGAAACCGCCACCCTGCCCGTTGTTGGGGCTCCCGCCGAACGGGTAGACCTCGAGGCGATAGTCGCCGGCAATCGTCGGCATGACGTGGATCGTCTCCTGCTGACCGGTCGTTCCGCAGTCGCCGTTCAACGCGCACTCACTGAGGAAGATCGTCTGGCCGTTCGGATCGATCAGCCGGGCATCGAGGTCCGGTGACCACTCCGAGATGAAGCAGATGCCCCAGAACCACATGCTGCATTCGAGCGCACCGTCGATGAGGACGGTGGCGGCGATCGGAGAACCGAGATCATCTGCCGTGATCGAGAACGTATGTGTCCACAGGCTGTTGTCGACGACCGACGCCGTCAGCGAGGTATGGGCCGGCAGGCCGAGGGCCGGGCCGCCGGTCGCTCCGTCCGCCAGATCGACGAACGAGTAACCATCCAGCAGACCCGGTCCCCAGTTGTTGTCGGCTCCGGGCGAACCCATGTCGACCGCAGTTGTCGCGAGGTTCGCCTTCAACTGAACGGCGGTGAGGGAGCCGTTGCGATCGAGCGCCAGCGCAACCGTGCCGGCCGTGAACGGCGTCGCCATCGAGGTACCCGAGTACGTGGCATAGCCGGTGCCGGTGTTGGCATCGGCGGCGGTGATCGCCACGCCGGGCGCAACGATGTCGGGCTTCAGCCTGCCGTCGAGCGTGGGTCCGCGACTCGAGAAGGGAGCCAGGTACGGACCATCCGACACCTTGGCGGCGGCGCCGACGGTGATCGCGTTTGCGGCGGCACCCGGCGAACCGACACTCTCCGGACCATCGCCGGAATTGCCGGCGGCGACGACCGCCACAACTCCGAGGTCGACGGCATTGTCGACGGCCACGCTCAACGCATCCTGACCGTCACTTCCGGTGGAGGTGCCGAGACTCATCGACATGATGTGGGCGCCCTGGGCGACACACCAGTCGATCCCGGCGATGATCTGCGCTTCCGAGCCGCTCCCTTGCGCACTGAGGACCTTGCCGGCGTACAGAAGGGCTCCGGGAGCGACACCCTGATAGCGGGCGGCGTTCGCCGACGTTCCGACACCGTCGCCGAGCAACATCGACGCCACGTGCGTACCGTGCCCGTGATCGTCGTAGGCCAAGGTCTGCCCGTTGATCGAGTCGAAGAACCCCACCAGGCGACTGTCGAGTTGCTCGTGGTTCGGGTCGGCGCCGGTGTCGAGCACACAGACCTTCACGCCGGAGCCGTCGACGCCGAAATCCATCATCGCCCGGTCGGTGCCGTACTCGGCAGAGGCTTCGTCCATCGTGGCGGAGACGGTGAAGTTCTCCTCGATGCGGAACACGCCGGGTACGTGTGCCAGTGCCGTGATCTGGGCGGCGGTCATAGTGGCGTGGAAACCGTCGATCACGGAGAAACGCCGGTTGATGGTCAACCGTCCGGTCGCCTGCTCGGCGCGAGGGAGATCGACGGGGCCGGTCCACGTCACAACCACGTCGAATCGGTCGGCGGGTCTGGCAACGGCGACCGCACGGCCGAGCCCATCTGAGATCCTGTCTCCGTCGAGATCGGCGAGGGCGGCGGCCGCAGTATGACCGTTGACCTCACCGATGGGAGCTGCTCCTGCGGGCAGAACTGCCACTATGAGCGCGAATACGAGTACCAGGACCTGAAGCGTGCGTCCCACGATTCCCTCCATGTCGGCTTCCCCCAGCCAACCCCGCCACCCATTGTGGGCCGAACACACTCTGTGGTCAAGGGTCAATCATTTGTTGAGAGGCGGTAGGTCGTCGCTTCACAGCTTGAGCAGCCGTCAGGATCCGTTGACGATCCTGTCGAAGCCGACACCGACCCAATAGGCGAGCGCGCCTCCCACGCCGGCGATGATCAGGTTCTCGACGGCGGCACGAAATGGCTTGCCTCTCGTCGCCCAGGTCTTGATGGCGCCGACCACCAGTAGGCCGAGCACCGATCCGATTCCGGCCGCCAGCAGACCCGCTCCGGGCGTCTCGACGAACACGAACGGCAAAACAGACGGCGCAGATCCGAGCAGGAATAGACCACCCGACATGCCGGCGGCTGCGTATGCCGAGCGCCGCTCCTTCTCGAGCACGCCGAACTCCAGCGCCATCATCACCTGCAGCAGGGTCTCTTCATCCCTGTTGAAGTGCTGTACGACTTCCTCGCGCAGGTCGCCTTCGAGACCGAGATCGTCGAGCAGGTCGCGCAACTCATGGAGTTCGTCCTCCCGGAAGTCGCGGATGTGTTCCCGCTCCAGTTCGATCTCGCCCTGGAACACCTCGTCCTGCGATTTGGTGGCCATGTACTCGCCGGCTGCCATGCTCACCGCGCCGGCGATGGCGCCCGCCACGGCGGTCAGCAGGACGCTGCGGGTAGACAAGCCACCGCCGACCACACCGGCGACGAGCAGGAACATCGACACGAGCCCGTCGTTGACGCCGAGGATGATGTCGCGCCAGTACTGACGGTGTTTGCCGAGGTGCTCCGTGAAGGCCGGTCGCTGCCGGTAACCCTGGTCGATGTCCATGCGGTGCAGTGTACGTCAGGAGTCCGACAGTTCTCGAAGGCGATCGGCCGTCACGTCCGGCGTCCCGTTGGTGAAGAACGAGTGGATCGGCAGCAGATCGCCGCCGCCGGCCGCTTGGGCCCGTTGGATTGCGGCTAGATAGCCCTCTGCGGTGCGATCCCACGTGTATCGGTCGAGCACACGTTGCCTGCCGGCGGCCGAGAACCGGTCCCACTCCGGGCCCAGTGCACGGAGCAGCCCCCGGGCAACGTCGCCGGCGTCGGTGGGGTCGATCAACACTCCGTACTCCTGATCACCCTCCACCAGGCTCTCTGATGGACCACCATTGCGAGTGGCGACAACGGCCAGACCGGCGGCCGCCGCTTCGAGCGGTGCGAGGCCGAACGGCTCATACAGGGCGGTCAGGGCGAACACCGATCGCCGTTCCGCCAGGTAGCGGTACGAAGCCGACAAGGCCGCCTGACCCTGTAGCCCGAACGCGGAGACTTTGCCGGTGAGACCTCCCGAGGCGACAGCGTCGCGAAGCTCCTTCAGGACCTGCTGCTCGGTGGGTCCTGCCCCCACGTCGGAGTGAAGGGGATTCTCGAGTGCCCCGGTGATGAAGATCAGATTGGCCGCTTCCTGCAGTTCCGGGCTTGTGGCGAACGCCCGGGCGAGCACCACCGGGTTCTTCTTCGGATCCAGGCGACTGGAGGCCACGACGGCGGGCAGTGAACGACGGTCCGGGGCCAGGTCGCGTGCGAGCCGTTCGTCCACCAGTCGCCTGGTCTCCTCCTCGGTGGCGTGCCGGACGTCCTTGCCGAACAC